>Ga0105050_10001892_pt1 | contig 30613 bp, 32 predicted proteins | sample FRY01_FD_78088 | JGI IMG/M metagenome (GOLD analysis project Ga0105050, IMG submission 78088) | Freshwater microbial communities from Lake Fryxell liftoff mats and glacier meltwater in Antarctica - FRY-01 | ecosystem: Environmental > Aquatic > Freshwater > Ice > Glacier meltwater ...
GTGGCACTTTCTGTCCGGATGAATAGAATGGCGTCGACACCCATTCTCTACATCAGATCAGAGAGTTAAGCTACGTTCGCCACCCCGATAAACCCGGTCCGGTGAATAAGACGGGCTAGAGAAGCAAGATTGACGAAGGATAGATGTTGGCGACTCGATTGCACCCTATTGTGAATACTTTCAGTGCACATAGCGTAGGGCTGCGCGCCAAGGGCCTCCGTGTTGTCGCGTTCTCTGGCAATTATAATTATGTGCGCGATGGGGCTAATCAGGCGCTCAACAATCTCGTCGCTTTTCTCGTTGCAGAAGGCGCGGATGTTCGCGTCTATTCTGCCACCAGTGACACGCCGGCGTTTGAGCCGGCGGGTACGTTGGTCTCGGTGCCCTCCGTGAGCATTCCGGGGCGAGCGGAATATCGCGTGGCGCGGCCGTTGCCGGATCGGTTGCGGCGGGAGATTGCGGCTTTTGAGCCGCATCTGTTTCATCTCGCTGCCCCTGATCCGCTGGGACATTCCGCCAAGAAGCTGGCCAAAAAGCTGGGCGTGCCTGTGGTGGCTTCGGTACACACGCGGTTTGAAACTTATTTTGAATATTATGGTTTTGGCTGGGCACGGCCTGCGGGCGAAGCGATTCTTAAGCGTTTTTATGCCGGGCTGGATGAAATTTTTGTTACCTCGCCGGGCTTTGGTGAAATGCTGCGGGATCAGGGCCAGATCGCGCATTTTGCCACCTGGAGCCGGGGCGTGGATAAGGCGCGGTTTAATCCCGGTCGGCGTAATCTGGCGTGGCGGCAAGGGCTTGGGATTGCCGATGAGGATGTGGTGATTGGCTTTGTGGGCCGGTTGGTGCTGGAAAAAGGCTTGGATATGGTTGCGGCGGCCGTTGGCGAGCTGAAACGGCGCGGGGTGCCGCATCGGCTGCTCGTTGTGGGCGAAGGCCCGGCGCGGGCGCGGTTTGAAGAGCAAGTGCCGGATGCGGTTTTCACGGGCTTTCTGCAGGGTGACGCGCTGGCGACGGCCTTTGCCAGCGTGGATATGTTGCTAAATCCTTCGGTGACGGAGACTTTTGGGAATATCAACATTGAGGCGATGGCTAGCGGTATTCCGGTGGTGGCGGCGGCGGCTTCTGGCAGCATGTGTATATTGGAAGAGGGCGTGACCGGGCGTCTGGTGCCGCCTAGCGATGTGATGGGCTTTGCTGATGACTTGCAGGGCTGGCTGCTGGATCATGAGGCGCGGCTGGCGGCGGGCAGGGCCGGACTAGAAGCTGCCAAGTCCTATGATTGGAAGGCTATAAATGGCGCGGTTCTAGCGCGTTATCTAGAGATTGTGGCCGCGCACGCGCAGGCTAATTCTAAGCTAAATCCATAATTTTAAATGATTTCGCTAGAAGTATTATGTCGCGTCATACCCATCCGTCTTTGCAATGTATGACCTCGATAGGCTGTCACTAAATCACATACCGTGTTAACAGCGTGGTAAGATATTCAGAGGAAATAATATGTTTGCTGCCAGATTTGCGCTTGCGACAATTGTAGCGGCTACGTCTGTCGCTGCTGGCGCGACGACTCTGCTTGATGGCAGCTTTGAAGCTCGCGGCGCGGCCGTACCGGTCACCGACTATTGTTACGCATCAGGTGTTTCTGCCGGTCGTCCGGCTTGCCTCTCAGGCCCTTGGAGCGGCGGAGGGGTAATCCGCGATGGAAGCGCTGCTTGGGGCGGGAGGTCTTCGCCAGACGGTATTTATTATGGCTTCCTCCAGTCTCGCGCTGCTTTTCAACAGACATTTGTCGCGACCGGACATCAGATCGGGACCTTGAGCTGGATTGACAACAACCGCCCCAATCTCGGCGCTGCCGTAACCTATGATGTGACGCTTTTTGATGGTCTAACCACATCGAATATTGGCACCTTCACAGCTGGGATCAGCACCAATTGGGTGTCTCGTGTCTCATCGAGTTTTGAACTTTTTGAAGGCCGAAGCTATGTTTTGAGCTTCCGCGGCAGCACGGCAGGGGACCGCACGGCCTTTATTGATGGCATCTCGCTCTCGACATCTACGGTGCCCGAAGCGTCAACATGGTCTATGTTGATCGTCGGCTTTGGCCTAGTTGGCGCCGCTGTGCGTCGCCGCCGGAGAGTCTTGGCCATTTGAACCTTGGGATTACGCCCTTAGCTTGAAACCAACGCAGAACCGGCTTATGTTAGGGATGCCTGAGCAATCCGGCTATGGCGATACAGAATGGCGTGTAATAGACGCAGCGGACCCGGGGGCAGTACCCGGCGGCTCCACCATCATCCACCCGGCTATCGCGGGGATTTTGGGGCCGAACTAGGATCGACGTGTGTTCAAAGACGTTCGTTTTTGCCCGGCCTGAATGAGCCGTTAAACCGTTCAAAACAACATAAATGCCAACGATAACGAGGCATTCGCAATCGCAGCGTAACATAAGGTCCTCACGGACTTAGTTACACTGGCCGAAAGCGCGGTTGGGGCTGCACCGGGCAACAGAAGCAGAAACCGGCGGTTTGGGGAGCACCGAGCAACAGAAGCTCCCCACTTGACGCTCCCTACTTGACCGGGGCAGCGCCGCAGGCCAGTTGGGATGCTTACACTCCGAAGAGTTGAGAGCCGTGAGCGAAACACCCCCTGAAGACAGCCTCATTCCCTATGACGAGATCGTGCAGGATGCCCTGCGCGGTGTCGTGCAGCGCGTGCTCACCAAGATCGATACTGAAGGCGGCCTGCCCGGCGCGCATCACTTTTATATCGCGTTTCGCACCCGCGCGCCGGGCGTGGATATCCCCAAGCATCTGATGGAGCGCTATCCTGACGAGATGACCATTGTCATTCAGCATCGCTATTGGGATCTGCTGATTGATGATGAGGGCTTTGAGATTGGCCTCTCGTTCAATCAAGTGCCGTCTAAATTGCGGATTCCGTTTAGTGCGATGACCGGCTTTGTTGATCCGGCGGTGAATTTCGCTCTGCAATTCAATGCGCCGCTGGATGCCGAGCCCCCTGCGCCCGATCCAGAACCGCCCACACCCGATGAACCGGGCGGCAATGTGGTGACGCTCGATCGCTTCCGCCGCAAATGAGCCCGGCGTTTAGATGACGGACTTCGCTCAGGCTGGCATGGCGTCTACGGCAAGGCGCGGGCTGATGTTTGTGATGTCTTCTCCCTCTGGTGCGGGAAAAACCACGCTTTCGCGTCAGCTTTTGGCTGATGATGATGGCATCACGCTGTCCGTCTCCGCCACCACCCGGCCGCCGCGCGCCGGCGAGCGGGAGGGCGAGGATTATTATTTCGTCTCGCAAGAGACGTTTCAGGAGATGGTGGAAACCGGCCAATTGCTTGAATGGGCTAAGGTTTTTGGAAATCATTACGGCACGCCCAGAGCGCCGGTGGAGGCAGCTCTGGCGGCGGGGCGCGATGTGCTCTTCGATATTGATTGGCAAGGCACGCAGCAATTGCAGCAGACGGATGCGGCCAGTGATCTGGTGCGGGTTTTTATCCTGCCGCCTGATCTTGCGGAGTTGGAACGGCGGCTGCGGGCGCGGGCAACAGATGCGGACGTGGTGATTGCGGACCGCATGGCAAGGGCGCGGGACGAGATAAGCCATTGGGGGGAATATGATTATATTCTCATCAATACGGATGTGCAGGGCTGTTTGGCGGAGCTTAGAGCCATCCTGACGGGCGAACGGTTACGGCGCCGGCGGCAATTGGGATTGGCCGAGTTTGTACGGGCAATGCTGGGAGAAGCCGAGCAATGAGGAGGCATTTCCGGGGCATTTTAGGCCTATTTATCGCAATTCAGGGGACAGTTTTAGTCGCTCAACCTGCTGTTTCCAGCTGGCAAGGCCAGATTCAAGTTGAAGATCGCAGCAGAATGGCGGGGCTTTGGCGCGCCTGGACCGGGGCAATTGCGGATATCACGACCGGCGGCGCGCAGGCGAGGTTGCAGGCGCTGGGCGCTTTGGGGGTGCCGCCTGTTGAACCGCTACCGGGGCGCACGGTGCCGTCAAGTGAGGCGCAGTTTCCCGGCGTTGGTGACTATGAGTGCCGGATAATCCACATGGGCCTGCGTGAAGATGGCTGGCCGCGCGATGATGCCAATCCGCTGGCGCTGGAGGCTTGGGAGCCGTGCCGTGTGGCACCCGGCGCTGTTAACGGTAAGGGCGGCGGTGCTATGGATTTTTCGATGCTGGCGGGGACGCAACGCCTGAACGGGCGGCTCTGGGCGGACGGGGACCTGATGGTCTTTCTAGGCGCGCTGGCACTGGCCAGTGACTATGGTGTGCGCCGCTATGGTGATGATCCTGATCGGGATATGCTGGGGGTTATGCGGCCTCTTGCTACCGGGCAGTGGCGTTTGGAACTGCCATGGCCGCGCTGGCAATCCAAGCTGATGCTGGTGGAGGTGCGAAGCCTTTAACCTGCTTTGAGGCTTGGAACTTTGCGGGCGGCCTCAGCGGCGGTGGTTTCCGGGCTTGCCAGCGGTGTAGGCAGATCGCCGCTGGCCGCGCGGTGGATCGCGCGGCGGATGCGCGGATAGGTGGCGCAGCGGCATAAATTGGTCATGGCGGCGTCGATGTCTTCATCACTGGGCTGCGGCGTGGCTTTGAGCAAGGCGGCGGCGGCCATGAGCATGCCTGATTGGCAGAAGCCGCATTGCGGCACCTGCTCGGCGATCCAGGCTTGCTGCAAAATATGGCTGCGATCATCGGACAGGCCTTCGATGGTGGTGACGAAGGTGCCTTCCAGATCACCGATGCTGACCTGACAAGAACGTGTTGCCATGCCATCTATATGCACCGTGCAGGCGCCGCACAGGCCGGCCCCGCAGCCGAATTTGGTGCCGGTGAGATTGACAGCATCCCGTAGCGCCCAGAGCAGCGGGGTTTCGGGCGGGAGCTTGAACTCAACCGGGGCATTATTGATGGTGAAGCGTGTCATGGCGCTTCTTTAGCGCAGGCTTGTATCATAAGAAAGCAGCCAGGGCGTTAGGCAAAAATTGGCCCTATGCGGCATAATTTCCTGTGTCCGCGACGAAGAGCGTGCTTGCAGCGCATCGTGCATCACGGCATATGAGCGGCAATTGACCGGGAGACCCCGGCCTTTGTGTATGAACGGAACTTACATGCGCTGGCATTTGCGCCATTTTTCCTATCTTTCCGGCCTTGCTTTGGCAGGCGCTGCGCGAGCGCAAACTGATGCGCCTCTGGCCGCTCCCATTGAAGCCGTGACAGTGACTGAACTTCCCGCTTCTGGTCCTAGCTATGTGGCGCCGGATGCGCTGTTTGGCCAGCCTAATGGCGGCTGGAATATGCAAACGCCTGTCACAGATATCGGCAAGGAAGCCTATTCGCTGACCAATTATATCATGAACCCCATGATGGCGGCGGTTGCGGTGCTCGTGCTGATTCTCTTGGCGTGGGTGGTTTTCCGCTACCGTGCGGCGGCGAACCCTGTGGCCTCAAAAACCAGCCATAACACCACTATTGAAGTGGTATGGACGGTGGTGCCGGTGCTGCTGCTCGCGGTCATTGCGGTGCCCAGCTTCCGGCTTTTGGCCAATCAATATGATCCGCCCAAGGCAGACATCACTATCAAGGCCATCGGTCATCAATGGTATTGGGAATATGAATATCCTGATCAGGGTGGTTTTAGCTTTGATGCGGTGATGCTGACCGACGAAGAATCAGCGGCTCGCGGTTCTCCCAAGCTGCTGGATACGGATAACCGCGTGGTGGTGCCGGTGGGCGCGACCGTCAAGGTGCTGACAACGGCTAGCGATGTGATGCACAGTTTTGCCATCCCTAGCTTCTGGGTGAAGATGGATGCCGTGCCAGGCCGGATCAACGAGACCTGGTTCAAGGTAGACCGTCCGGGCGTTTATTTCGGCCAGTGTTCCGAACTTTGCGGCACCAAGCATGCGTTCATGCCGATTGCCGTTGAAGTGGTATCCAAGGCTGAGTTTGCGGCCTGGGTGGCGGCGAAGCAGAGCGAAAATGGGATTGAGCCGCCAGCGGCAGAGACGGCAGCGACCACTGCTGTGGAAGCAGCTGTAGAGGGGCCGGCAGCATGACGGGAGAAGCAGGAATGGCGAGTAGCAGCGCGCTGGTGAGTGCGGCAGACCATGATGATCATGCCGACCACAAGCTGAGCTTTGTCCAACGCTGGTTGTTTTCGACCAACCACAAGGACATTGGCACGCTCTATCTGATTTTTGCCGTTATCGCCGGGACCATTGGCGGGGCGATTTCGGGGATTATGCGTCTGGAGTTGGCTGCCCCGGGTATCCAGTATCTGACGTGGTTCACCGATGGTAACCTCGATGCCTCCTATCATCTCTGGAACGTGTTCATCACCGGCCACGGCCTCATCATGGTGTTCTTCACTGTGATGCCGGCCATGATTGGTGGCTTCGGAAATTGGTTCGTGCCGATCATGATCGGCGCGCCGGATATGGCGTTTCCGCGCATGAACAATGTGTCATTTTGGCTGTTGGTGCCGTCCTTCACCTTGTTGGTGGCCTCCATGTTTGTGGAAGGCCCGGCGGGTTTTAATGGGGCCGGCACGGGTTGGACGGTCTATCCGCCGCTCAGCACGGCCGGGCATCCGGGGCCGGCTGTAGATATGGCGATCTTGAGCCTGCATATTGCCGGCGCGTCTTCCATTTTGGGGGCGATCAACTTCATCACCACCATTTTGAACATGCGTGCGCCGGGCATGACGCTGCACAAGATGCCGCTGTTTGTATGGTCGGTGCTGGTTACGGCTTTCTTGCTGCTGCTCTCGCTGCCCGTGCTGGCCGGTGCCATCACCATGCTGCTGACGGATCGCAATTTCGGTACGCACTTCTTTACCGCTGACGGCGGCGGCGACCCGGTTCTTTACCAGCATCTGTTCTGGTTTTTCGGCCATCCGGAAGTGTACATCCTCATCCTGCCGGGCTTCGGCATGGTGTCGCAGATCATCAGCACCTTCTCCAAAAAGCCGGTGTTTGGCTATCTGGGCATGGCTTATGCCATGGTCGCGATTGGCTTCATCGGCTTCCTCGTGTGGGCGCACCACATGTTCACTGCTGGCCTTGATGTGAATACCAAGATGTATTTCACCGCCGCCACAATGATCATCGCGGTGCCAACAGGCATCAAGATATTCTCCTGGATTGCTACGATGTGGGGCGGCTCGCTTAGCTTCCCGACGCCGATGCTCTGGGCGATTGGCTTCATCTTCATGTTCACCGTGGGCGGCGTCACCGGCGTCATCCTCGCCAATGGCGGCGTGGACACTTATTTCCATGACACTTATTATGTGGTGGCCCATTTCCACTATGTTCTGTCATTGGGCGCGGTGTTCGCCATCTTCGCGGGCTTCTATTATTGGTTCGGCAAGATGACCGGCAAGCCTTACAATGAATTTCTGGGCAAGCTGCACTTCTGGGTGTTCTTCATCGGCGTGAACATCATGTTCTTCCCGATGCACTTCCTGGGCGCAGATGGGATGCCGCGCCGTATCCCGGATTATCCGGAGATCTTCGCCTATTGGAACAACATCGCCTCTATCGGCTATGCCATCATGGGTGTGGGCATGTTGATATTCTTCCTCAACATGATCGTGTCTTTTGCTGGCAAGCGCCGGATGGAAGATAATTATTGGGGTGAAGGCGCCACGACGCTGGAATGGACGTTGAGCTCACCGCCGCCGTTCCACCAGTTCGAGACGTTGCCCGTCATCAAATAAGGCCGCGCGCGGCAGGCCCAGTGGGCCTGCCGCAGCGGATATGATTATGAACCAAAGCACGGAAATGCCGGGGTCTGCCCCGATGACAGCCTTTGCTGATTGGCGGGATTATTTTGCGCTTTTGAAGCCCCGGGTGATGACGCTGGTTATCTTTACCGCGGCCTGCGCGATGATCGCCGCGCCCGGAACGCTGCATCCGTTTTTGGCCTTTGTGTCGGTACTTTGTGTCGCCGTGGCGGCAGGGGCGGCGGGCGCGCTGAACCAATGGTATGAGGCCGATATTGATGCTGTGATGAAGCGGACGGCTAACCGTCCGCTGCCTGCGGGCCGGCTTGCGGCCCATGACGCGCTCAGCTTTGGCATCATCCTGTCTGTTGGCAGTGTGATGGTGATGGGGCTGGCGCTGAATTGGGTTGCGGCGGCGTGGCTGGCGGTTTCCATCGGGTTTTACGTCGTTGTTTATACCATGTGGCTGAAGCGCCGGACGCCGCAGAATATCGTCATTGGCGGCGCTGCGGGTGCGTTTCCGGTGCTGGTTGGCTGGGCGTCTGTGACGGGTGATACGCCGATGATGGCCTGGATTTTGTTCAGTATTATCTTCCTCTGGACCCCGCCGCATTTCTGGGCGCTGGCGCTGTTTATGGAAGCGGATTATTCCAAGGCCGGCGTGCCGATGCTGCCCGTTACTCATGGGCTGGAGGCGACGCGGAAGCAGATTCTAGGCTATTCGGTGTTGCTGGTGCTCGCTAGCTTATTGCCAATGCCGCTCGGCCTTGCGGGCTGGGCTTACGGCGCCACGGCGCTGGTGATGGGTGTGATTTTCATAGTTCTGGCGTGGCGGGTCTATCGGTCCACTGCGACGGTGGCTGTAGAGATGCTGCCTGAAAAGAAGCTGTTCAAATTTTCGTTGCTGTATCTGGCCTTTCTGTTTGGCGCTTTGGTAGCTGATGTGTGGCTGGCATGAGCGACCCGGCAAACTGGAGCTTGGCGGAGAAAACCGCTTTTGAAGCGCGCCGGCGTTCGCGAAATATCGCGCTTGGCATTTTGCTGGCAGCGCTGACATTGCTGTTCTTTGGGGTCACGATGGTGCGCATGGTGCCGCCGTCGGGCAAAGTGCAGGCGGAGCTTCAGGCGCAGAGGCCGGGACAGAATGCGGGCCAAAGCTCAGGTTGGGATGGCCGGTGAGTTCAGCAGCACGCCTTGAGCGCGCCAAGCGGCGGACCGGCTGGATCGCCGCCATCGGCGCGGTGTCGATGATCGGCGCGGCTTATGCAGCCGTGCCGCTCTATCGGATTTTCTGCCAGGTGACCGGCTATAACGGCACGGTGAGCCGGGCTGTTGAAGCGGCCTTGCCCGGTGAAGCGCGGCTGGCGGCCTTGGGCGGTGCCAAGATACTGGTGCGTTTTGATGCAACAAGGGCGGATGACCTGCCTTGGAATTTCAAGCCTGAGCAAACGGTCAATGAGATAAAGATCGGCGAAAAGGCGCTCGCTTATTTTGAGGCAGAAAATCTCTCCGATCAGCCGATTACCGGCCAGGCCTCTTATAATGTGTCGCCTGATACCGCCGGCGCGTATTTTAGGAAGATCGAGTGTTTCTGCTTTACCGAACAGACCCTGCAACCGGGTGAAAAGGTGCGTATGCCGGTGGTGTATTTCATTGATCCCGAGATCATGAACGATCCCAGCGCCAACCGGATTTCTGAAATTACCTTGTCCTATACCTTCTTCAAGATGGACAAGACCGCCGATGCGGCGCTAAGCGGCTCCGGACAAGATAAAACTCTGCGTGACAGGAAGGGCTGAGGCAATGGCCGGCGGCAAGACCCATGATTATCATATCCTGAACCCCTCACCATGGCCGCTGGTCATGTCTGCGGCGATGTTGGTGTTTGCCGCAGGCGCGGTGGGCTGGATGCACAGCACCAGTTGGGGCGAACTCACTTTCTGGCCGGGCTTGGCGGCTGTGGTCGCCACTTTCTACCTTTGGTGGCGCTCGGTCGTCCATGAAGCCAACACCGGCGATCATACGCCCGTTGTCCAGCTTCATCACCGCTACGGCATGATCCTGTTTATCGCGTCGGAAGTCATGTTCTTCGTTGCGTGGTTTTGGGCCTATTTCAATGCCGCGCTTTATCCGTCTAGCCATGAGGGCATTGGCGGGGTGTGGCCGCCGCAGGGCATTGAAGTGCTGGATCCCTTTGTGTTTCCGCTGCTCAACACGCTGATCCTGCTGCTCTCCGGCACCACGGTCACTTGGGCGCACCATGCGCTCATCCATGGCGACCGCAAGGGCCTGAAGCAGGGCTTGTGGATCACTATCGTGCTCGGGCTGCTGTTTAGCGGCGTGCAGGCTTTTGAATATGAACACGCCAGTTTTGGCATGTCCAGCGGCATCTATGGCTCCACATTCTTCATGGCGACCGGCTTTCACGGCTTTCATGTTGTGGTCGGTACTATCTTCCTGATCGTCTGCCTCGCGCGGACGTATAAGGGTGATTTCACCCAGACTCAGCATTTCGGCTTTGAAGCCGCCGCTTGGTATTGGCATTTTGTCGATGTGGTCTGGTTGTTCCTGTTTATCGCCATCTATGTTTGGGGCAGTAACTTCGGCGCGGCGGTATTGAAGAGCGCCTTTGGCTGAGGTTAAAAACGGCCTTGCCGGGCGCTGTCCGCGCTGCGGCAAGGGTCGGCTGTTCTCTGGTCTCGTTACCTATGCCCCGGCCTGCACCGCCTGCGGGCTGGACTTCCGGGCCTTTAACGTGGGCGATGGCGCCGCTGCCTTCCTGATCCTGATCGTTGGCGCGGTGGTAACCGGATTGGCGCTTTGGCTGGAACTCTCGAAGGAGCCGCCGTGGTGGGTTCATGTTCTGCTGTGGCTGCCGCTCACCCTCATTCTTTCCCTTGCCCTGATGCGGCTGGCTAAAGGTGTTATGTTGGCGCTGGAATATGCCCATCAGGCGCGCGAAGGCCGGCTTTGATGCGCCGCCTGCCGATACTACCCACCCTTATTATATTTCTGCTGACGGCGTTTCTGGCCGGGCTTGGTATCTGGCAATTGCAGCGCGCCGACTGGAAGCAGCAGTTGATCGCCGCCGCCGAGCAAGCGCCTCAGCTGCCCATGCTGGAGCCCGCGGATTATGTGGCCGCGATGACCGGGCGGCTGAGCGTGCAATATCGCCGCGCTGTACTCATCTGCCGCCCCGGCCTTGTGAAGCCTTATGATCTGAAGGGCGGCAGCAGCGCGGGAGGGCAGGGGGGTTTCCTTGTCCTCGTCTCCTGCCGCCCAAACCAAAGCCGCGCCCCCGATATCGTGGCGGTGGCGGGTTGGACTCGCCGCCCAGATGCCGCCAGCCTGCCGCTCACGGTAGACACGATGTTCACCGGCCTGATCATCGAGCGCCCCTATGGAGACGCGCCAAACCGCCCGCAGTTCATGCTGATCCCGGATACCGCCGTGCCGCCGCTCACCCGCTCGCGGCTGCCGACACCCGGCGACCTCCCGGACAATCATCTGGCCTATGCCGGGCAGTGGTTTGGCTTGGCGGCTGTGCTTCTGGTTATCTACGGCCTCTGGCTGCGTCGGCGCTGGCGCGAAGCCCCGGTGGTTGCAGAGCCGCCCGCTGCCCGCTAGGCGGAGCCTATGGAATATATCAGCACACGCGGAAACGCCCCTGTCCTTGATTTTGCCGGCGTTACGCTTGCCGGGCTGGCCAGCGATGGCGGGCTTTATGTGCCGCGCCACTGGCCAAAGTTCAGCCGCGAGGAGATCTCGGCGCTGGCGGGGCTCAGCTATGTTGAAACTGCGGTGCGGGTGTGCCGGCCGTTTGTGGGCGGTGTGCTTGATGATGCTGAGCTGCGGGCGCTGCTCACCCAGGCCTATGCCAGCTTTGATCATGCCGCGGTGGTGCCGCTGGTCCAGCTCGATCAACAGAACTGGCTGCTGGAGCTTTTTCATGGCCCCACGCTCGCCTTTAAGGATGTGGCGATGCAGGCGCTCGGCCAGATGTTCGAGCGGTTCCTCAGCGCTTCCGGCAAGCACCTGACCGTGATTGGAGCCACCTCCGGCGATACCGGCTCGGCGGCCATTCAGGCGCTGGCGGGGTGCACCGGCGTGGAGGTGTTCATGCTGCACCCCAAAGGCCGGGTCTCGGATGTGCAGCGCCGCCAGATGACCACGGTGCTGGCCCCCAATATCCACAACATCGCCATCGAGGGCAGCTTTGATGATGCGCAGGCGCTGGTAAAAGCGATGTTCAATGATCCCGCGTTCGCGTCGCGCTTTGCGCTGTCAGCGGTGAACTCGATCAACTGGGCGCGGCTAATGTTCCAGATTGTTTATTATTTCTACGCCGCCGTTCGGCTGGGCGCCCCGGAACGCGCCATCGCCTTTTCTGTGCCCACCGGCAATTTCGGCGATGTTTTCGCTGGCTATGTCGCCTCGCGCATGGGGCTCCCCGTCGCAAAACTCATTGTCGCCACCAACGAAAACGACATCCTTCACCGCGCGCTCAGTGCTGGCGATTATTCGGTCGGCAGCGTCTCGCCCACCCAATCGCCCTCCATGGACATTCAGGTTTCCAGCAATTTCGAGCGGCTGCTGTTCGATCTCCAGAGCCGGGACGGGGCTGCCACCGCCGCGGCGATGCGTGGCTTTGAAACCAGCCGCGCGCTCACCCTCTCGCCCGCCCAGCAGGCCGAGGCGGCGACACGCTTCATTAGTGCGCGCGTGGATGCAGACGATATGGCGCTGGCCTTGCGCTGGGCGCAGGACAAGTGCGGTCAGGTGATCGATCCGCACACCGCCATCGGGCTAGCAGCAGCGCGCGCGCAGAGCCTTGAGGCACCGATAGTGACGCTGGCGACCGCACACCCGGCCAAATTCCAAGATGCTGTAGAGCAGGCCTGCGGCGTGCGGCCCGCGCTGCCCGGCCGCGTACAAGGCCTGATGGACCGGGAGGAGCGTTATGATGTGGTGCCCGGTGATCTGGCTGCGATCGAAGCCTATATCGGTGACCGCGCCCGCCCGCGTGAGGCTGCATGACATCGCCGATCATCGGACTAACAACGGCAGGCTTGCGGGTGGTGACCTGCGACGTGCCCGGCGTCGAGACTGTGGCGATCAACCTTCTCGCTGATACCGGTGCGCGCTTTGAGCCGGCGCATCATAATGGTCTGGCGCACCTCTTTGAGCATATGGTTTTCAAGGGCAGCGAGCGCCGCTCGGCGCGCGATATCGCTGAGGCCATTGAAGACGTCGGCGGCCAGCTAAACGCCTGGACCTCGCGCGATGCCACCGCCTTTCACGCCCGGCTGCTGGCGCGCGATCTGCCGCTGGGGCTGGATATCCTCGCCGATATGCTCATCAACCCGCGCTTTGATGAAGAGGAACTGGCACGCGAAAAGCATGTTGTGCTGCAAGAACTGGGCGAAGCGCGTGATACGCCGGACGATATCGTGTTCGATTATCTGCAAGCTTCGGCCTATCCCGAACAGGCGTTGGGACGGTCTATTCTGGGCGATGAAAAAAGTCTTGAAGCCATCACAGCGGACGATCTTCGGGCATGGCGTGATACCCATTATCAGCCCGAGCGGCTGATCCTCACTGTGGCCGGGCGGATTGACCATGATGAGATAATGCGGCTGGCAGACGCAGCGCTGCCGAGGCGCGGCAAGCCCGGCACGCGCCTTGCCGCCGAACCCGTGCGGTTTGCCGCTGGCCAACATGCGGACAACCGTCGCTGCGAACAGGCGCAACTAACGCTGGGTCTGCCCGCCCCCGGCCATCATGATCCGGACCATGATGCTGCCGTTCTGTTCGTGCTGGCGGTCGGCGGCGGCATGTCGTCCCGGCTGTTCCAGGAGGTTCGTGAGGCGCGCGGGCTGGCCTATTCTGTGAGTGCGTCTGTTGCGCCCTATGTGGATGGCGGGCTGATGAGCGTGCATGCGGCGTGCGCGAAAAAAGATGCCGATGCAGCCCGCGCGTTGATTGATGAGGTGCTGCAAGGGGCAGTGAAAACGCTCTCCCAAGCCGAACTGGCGCGCGCGCGGGCGCAAGCCGTCGCCGGGCTGCTGATGGCGCTGGAAGGTCCGCAAGGCCAGGCCGATCATGTGGCGCGGTGCCTCGCCGTGCATGGCCGCGTGCTGCCGGCGTCCGAGATTGTGGCAAGGCTGGAGGCGGTGAGCCTTGATGCGGCCCGCGCGGCGGGTGCTGCGATGCTGGCCTCCGCCCCCGCCCGTGCTGAAATCGGCAGCGGCAAAAAGAAATGAGCGGCTGGGACCAGCGGCTGGGCCTGTTGGTCACCGAGCCTTGGGCCGATTACGGCCTGATCGATTCAGGCGGCGGCCGCAAGCTGGAGCGCTACGGCCCGTGGTGCTTTATCCGCCCTGAGCCGCAGGCGCTCTGGCAGCCAAAGCTGGCAGAGTGGACAGCAAACGGTGAATTTCTGGGCGGCAGCGATGAAGAGGGCGGCGGCCGCTGGCAGTTCAGCAGCGAGGTGCCGGCGCGCTGGGTTTTGTCCCGCGCCGTGGAGGGCGCAGGCGAGGTGCGCTTTTATGGCACCAACACGCCGTTCCGCCATCTCGGCTTCTTCCCGGATATGGGCGGGCAATGGGACTGGATGGCCCCTAAACTGCAACCCGGCGCTAAGTTTCTGAATGTGTTTGGCTATACCGGCGTTGCCAGCCTCATCGGAGCCGCTAGAGGCGCCGAGGTGGTGCATGTTGATGCCAGCAAAAAAGCCGTGGCCGCCGCCCGTGAAAACGCCGCCCTTTCCGGCCTTGAAGGCGCGCCTGTGCGTTGGCTTGTGGATGATGCGCTTAAGTTTATGCGGCGCGAGGTGCGGCGCGGCAATCGCTATCAAGGCATCATGCTGGATCCGCCAAAATATGGGCGTGGCCCGGATGGCGAGGTGTGGAGCCTTGAACGCGATCTGCCCGAGCTGGTGTCATTGGCGCGGCAATTGCTTGCCGATGACGCTAAATTTCTGGTGCTTACCGTCTATGCCATCCGTATGTCTGCGGCGGCGCTGGCGGAACTTCTGGCAGAGGCGTTTAACGGCGTTGGCAGCGTGGAAGCCGGCGACATGGCGGTGCGTGAGGAAGCCGGATCACGGCTGCTTCCTACCGCGATTTATGCGAGATGGGCGGCTTAGCCTGTTTTTCGATCATGGCGAGGCTGTAGCGCCCGCCTTGCACGGGCCCTGAAATATGAACTTGTTGCGCACGTGCGCGCTGCAGAAAAGGCGTTAAATCTGGTGCCGCCGTTGAGATAAGGGCGGTGCCTGTGGGCAGTCCACCGTAAATGCCCAACTTGGCGGGGACGTGCCGAGCCACAACTGGCAATTGTTTCTTGCCTGCAAGAATTGCACGGATAATGTATGCGTTGTGCAAGAACTTTTGGGCCAGATATTCACCAATGAACCACGATGGGTAAACGTCGGTGCCCGGTTCATATACTGAATGGCCGTATGAAACCTCCGGTAACAGCAGCCTATGGCCATGGTACGGCCCTGCGGGTGCTGGTGGTGGCCTTCGCCGCTTGGCTGCTCACCAATGTCGATCAGTCGCTTTTCGCCTATGCCGTGCCGCAGCTGCGTGTTGACTTTGATCTTGATCTGGCCGGCATCAGCTACATTGTATCGCTGTCTTTCATCGCCGGTATTTTCATTCCCATCGGCGTAGGCATGCTGACCGATCGTTATGGGGCGCGGTGGACGCTGCCTTTGTGCCTTGGTGTGTCAGCGCTGTTGGTTGGTGTGCAGGGTTTGGTGATTGATGTCAGCAGCTTTACCAGTGCGCGGGTAGCGAGCTTCGGCCTAAGTGCTGCCCTATCCCCCATCACGGCAGCTATGGTCTTGAGTGCTGCGCCGCTGAAATGGCGCGCGATGGCGGTTGCGGTGTTGCAGATCGCCTATCCGCTCGGCTGGCTTGTCTCGTCGCTGATTGTGGCGCCGCTTATTGAGCAACTGGGGTGGCGGCCGTTGTTTTTCGTCGGTTTTGCTATTGCCCCGATCGGCTTTCTGCTGATGCTTTTGCTGCCAAAGCATATGTTTGGGCCAAGGCCCGCGCCCGAGCATGGTGCTGCGCGCACAGGCTTGCCCGTAGCGGCACTGTTTCGTCAGCCGTATCGCCGTACAACGCTGCTTTGTGCCGTCGGCTTTTTCTTCAATTCCGGGGCCGTAGCGGCCACAGCTTTTTATCTGCCCACCTTCCTGAACGAAGTGCGCGGCTATGGCTTGGGGGATTCCGCCCTCATTGTTGGCGTTGGCTATGGGGTCAGTGTGATAGGCTATCTTGGTTCGGCTTGGGTCAGTACCCACCTGCTTACTCGGCGGGATACCATCATGCTTTGGAATGTGGTTGGCGCCTTGCTGTTTTTGGCGACGATATGGGGGCCTAGCCGCATGGCCGAAGATGTGTTCGCCTTTGGGCTTTTGAGCATTTTTTACTATGGCACATCGGCGATCTTGATCACCTTTGTGCTTGAGGCATTTCCTGTCCATCTGCGCGCCACAGCCGCCGCTGTATGCGGCACTGCGTGTGTGAGCGGCAGCATGGCCACTTTCCCGGTTCTAGTGGCCTATCTGGTGCCGGGCCTGGGCTGGCAAACCACCTTCAGCGTGATCGTGCCGCCCGCGCTGCTCATATCCACACTGGCAATCTCAAAAATGCCGCGGACCTTTGCGCCGCATGCAGAAGATATTCCAGGGTAAGGAGGGCCGGACGCCTCTAAGCTGAAGCATGACATGAGTTTCCCTGCCGATAGGGACGGTGTCTCAACGATCTCACTGCCTGCATGACAGCCTCGCAGATACCGCAGCAGCCTTACGTTGGTCAGTTGCGGCAGGCTTTCACCGTCTTGGGGTCTTTCTCCGGGCCGGGGCGGAACAGCGCCAGATAGCCATTTTTCAGATCTGTAATTGAGACCAGTTCATAGCCTACGGCCTTTACTTCGCAGACCAGAAGAGCGCGCGGCATGCCGTGATATTGTGATTGCCGGTCTAGATCGACAATCGCAACCCGGCCCTCGGGCTTTAGGCTTTTGCGCAGCCGCCAGAGCAGGGCATAAGGCTGGGCGATCTCATGATACATGTGGATGAGCAGCGCGGCATCGAGGCTGGCTTTCGGCAGCCGGGGATCAGATGATCGGCCTTGCACGAAGCTGACGTTTTTAAGCCCCGTCTTGCGAACCCGGCTTTTCAGCGTTGAGAGATAGCGCGGCACGATATCTTGCGCGATCACCCGGCCCTTTGGGCCCACGATGGGGGAGAGGCGCATGGTATAATAGCCGGCCCCCGCGCCGATATCCGCGACGGTGTCTCCGGCTTTGATGCCGGTGAGGCGGATAACGGTGGCAGCTTCGCCTTTGAGATCGCGCTCTGCTTCATCATCCCATGACGGGCTGATAATGCGCGCGATCTGCCGGTCGGGCCGGGGCAACACCAGCCGTGGTTCCACGGCAGGCGCATCAGCGGCAAGCAGGGCGGCGGCGGCGAGAAAACTTATCATCTGCGCGTCTGTGTAAGGTCAGGCACTGCCAGCGGCAAGTCTGGCCGCCTCAAGCGGCGGGACGCCGACCTGGCCTAGTAGTGGGCCTAAGCTTGGCCGGGGCTGGCGTGCCGCCGGTTATGGCCAGCGCTCGCAGGCGGTTCATGTCAGAAGAGAAGCGCGCCATGTCAGTGCCGCTAAGTTGGCTGCCGCCGATGAACTTGAGTTTCATCGGGTTAACCGCCTTGCCGTTCAGCCACACCTCATAATGAAGATGCGGCCCGGTAGACACGCCGGTAGAGCCAACATAGCCGATCACCTGACCTTGAGAGACCTGCTGGCCGCGTTTTATGGCGAAGCGAGACATATGAGCATAGGCGGTTTTCAGGCCCTTGTTATGGGCCAGCCGGATGTAATTGCCATGGCCCCCATGCGCGCCAACAAACTCCGCCTTACCGGCAGCTGCTGCATATATCGGGGTGCCATGGCGCGCGCCAAAGTCCACGCCTTGATGCATGCGAGAATAGCTGAGCAGCGGATGGAAGCGCATGCCGAAGCTCGAGGTGAGCCGCGCGCCATCGACAGGCGTGCGCATTAGCCCCTTGCGGGCGGATTCGCCATCAGGGCGGAAATAATCACCGCCGCTGCCATTGGCGGCAAACCGCCCTATCTCCACTGGGGCCTTACCCGGCCGCGTAATCGCCCCATAAAGCACGTGTCCAAAGCGGATTTCACCGGTTTCGGCCTTGTCCTGTTCAAGGATGATATCAAAACGATCCGCTTTGCCAACGCCGCGCTGCATATCAATCACATAGCCCATGGCGCCCAGGAACTCCTTGGACTGGGCGCTTGGAATACCGGCGCTGCTGAGGGCGCGCTGAAGACTGCGGCCGACCAGCCCGGTTATGCGCAAGGGGGTTGCATCAATTTTTATGGGGATACGCTTTAGAATGAGCGGGCTGTCACCTGCCTCGGCGCTGCGCGCAATCACAAGGCGTAAATCAAAAGCCGCGCGAAAGCCTAGATTTTCCAAGGGCCGGGGCGCCGAGCGGCTCTCTCGCCGGCCCAATACTATATCGATGGCCGTGCCAGACGTAAGGCTGGAAGGGTTGATAACAGGACGGATCAGCGCTTCTACCGCAGACACATCCTCGCGGCTCAGCCCAGCGCGGCGCAGTGTTTCTCCCAAGCCGCGGCCCCGGGTGATGCGCGCCGAAACTTCCAGCCGGGGCCGCTCCGGCGTTTCAGCCAGCGGCACCACCAGCGCCGGGTTGGGCCGGGTCACAGCGCCGGTGCGGCCGCCCCTAGCCAAAGGTGCCAGAAATTGCGGTTGCAGCGCCTCGATCTGGCTAGGGGTTAGCGGCGCATGGCCAGCCATCGGCAGCGGCGGCACCATCGTGGCAAGGCTGAGCGCGGCGGTGCACAAGCCAAAGCAAGCGAGCAGCCCGGCCCACCAGCTCAGCGTGCCAATGCCAGCGCCCAGATCGGTGGCAAGATCGGTGCCGATGGCAAGGCCAGACGCTGCCTGACGCCACTGGCGCAACCGCAACCTGCTGGTTTTGATCCCCGGCCATGAGACGGACCGGAGCGAGGGCACCACGCCCTGAACAGGATCCATATTTGGACCCCGGCCGGTAAGTGCGGTGGCCGTCTGGCCCTGCAACTGCGGTTGAAACAAAAGCTATCCCCCGGCGTTTGTTTGCCAAGCTTATGGAATCCCTCGTCCAAGTGATTCGCTGTGTCAATGGTGTAGGGTCGGTGCACCGTGCTTCTGCGGTGAGTCGATGGCCCTGAACGGCCACTTGCAACCCCCCGGCAAGTATGAGAAGTTAATGCCAGTATTTGGCTTGCAAAGGATGTGATGCGCCCTCTGGCTGCCATCTTTGCGCTTATCTTCCCGGCTCCGGCTGATGTGCGCATCTGTCGCTTCAAAAACGCCCGCTTCGCCCCTGTTAGCGGCTTGCGCCCGGCCCCGCCTCTCGCCAGATTGAGCTTATGAAAGCGCGCGCGCCTTTTCCGCCGCAGCACCGGCACACCACAGGCGCCGGCAAGCTTACTGGCAAAGTTACTGCCGTGCTCGGCCCCACCAACACCGGCAAAACCCATCTCGCTGTAGAGCGGCTATGTGGCCATGCTAGCGGCATGATCGGCTTCCCGCTGCGGCTGTTGGCGCGTGAGGTCTATGATCGGGTGGTGGCGCTCAAAGGCCCCAAGGAAGTCGCACTGGTCACGGGCGAGGAAAAAATCGTGCCTGAAGGCGCCCGCTGGTTCCTCTGCACCATGGAAGCCATGCCGATGGACCGGGAGCTGGCATTTGTGGCGCTGGATGAAGCGCAATTGGGCGCCGATCCCGAGCGCGGCCATGTCTTCACTGACAGGCTATTACACTGCCGGGGTTATGCCGAAACCATGATCCTGGGCTCCGAGACGCTGCGCCCGCTCATCCGCGCGCTGGTGCCAGAAGCTGAAATCATCAACCGCCCGCGCTTTTCCACGCTCAGTTACGCCGGCACCAAAAAGCTCTCACGGCTGCCGCGCCGCACGGCCATCGTCGCCTTCACCAAAGCCGAAGTTTATGCGCTGGCCGAGATGCTGCGCCGGCAAAAAGGCGGGGCCGCTGTCGTGATGGGCAGCCTCAGCCCATCCACCCGCAACGCGCAAGTGGCCATGTATCAGTCCGGTGAGGTTGATTACCTTGTCGCCACTGATGCCATCGGCATGGGCCTGAACATGGACATCGCCCATGTAGCCTTTGCCAGCCTCGCCAAATTCGATGGCCGCCGCCAGCGCCGGCTCACGCTTTCGGAAATGGCGCAAATCGCGGGCAGGGCAGGGCGGTATCAGAAAGACGGCAGCTTCGGCACCGTGCAGCTAGGCACAAGTGAAGCCGCCAGCTTCACGCCTGAAGAGATTGACGGTCTGGAAGCGCATCGCTTCGAGCCGCTCTCCAAGCTGGTCTGGCGCAAAAGCGAGCTTGATTTCACGAGCCTGCCCCGCCTCATCGGCTCGCTGGACACCTACTCGCCGCGCATAGAATTACAGCGCGGCGATGATGCCATTGATCTTGCCGTGCTGAAAACCCTCGCGGGCGAGCCTTGGGTCATGGAGCGCGCCGCCCAGCGGTTGCGCGGCGTGCGCGGTCTGGTCCGGCTTTGGGCGGCGTGCAGCCTGCCCGATTATCGTAAAACCGGGCCAGAAGCCCATGCCCGGTTGGTGGCGCGCGTGTTCCGGCATCTCTCGGAAGGCGAGGGCTATCTGCCGGAGCCGTGGATCGCCAGCGAACTGGCCCATCTGGACCGGACCAGCGGCGACGTAGAAACGCTGGCCGATCGTATCTCAGCGGCGCGAACATGGACCTATGTGGCCCACCGTCCCGACTGGCTGGCCGACCCGCAGCGCTGGGCCGAGCGCACCCGCGCGGTTGAAGAGCGGCTCTCCGATGCCCTGCACCTTGCCCTGACCCAACGCTTCGTAGACCGGCGCACGGCGATGCTGCTGCGTGATCTAAAGGCCAAAGGCGGTGAGCTACGCGTTGAGATTGATGAGGATGGCGCGGTCGCTGTGGAGGGCGAGGTCATTGGCCAGCTGGAGGGCTTTCGCTTCACCGCCGATCCGCTGGCCCGCGCCGGCGAACAACGCTTGCTCCTGGCTGCGGCCGAGCGCCATCTGGTAAAAGCGCTGGCTGCCCGTGCGCTGGCGCTGGCAGAAGCGCCCGACAAAGCCTTCACGCTGGCGTTCGCTGGCAGCCTGCCGCCCCGGCTGGTTTGGAATGGTGCGCGGGTCGCCACCTTGGTGCGTGGCCGCCATGCGCTTGATCCGCGTATCCGGCTGGACCGGGCGCTGAGCACGCTGACCATGGCAGACCGGGCGCGCGTAGAGGTCCGGCTTGCCGCTTGGCTTGCGGCGTCGCTAGCGCATCAGCTCGGGCCTTTGGTCGGGCTCTCGGCAGCAGATGCTGCGCTGTCCCCGGCAGCAAAAGGCTTGAGTGTCCGGCTGGTCGAGACCTTGGGCGTCTTGCCGCGAAACACCGCTGAAGATCAGATTGCCGCGCTTACCCGCGCCGATCGGCAGGCGCTAACCCGGTTTGGCGTCCGCACCGGCGTCGCCCATGTGTTCGTGCCCGGCCTGCTCCGCCCGGAACCAACCCGCTGGCGGCTGGCGCTCTGGGCGGTCTGGAACGGCATTGCAGAACTGCCGGCGCTGCCCCCGCCGGGCCGCGTCAGCCTCACGCCGGAAGAAGGCTGGCCCGCAGGTTTTCTGGAAACTGCTGGCTTCTGGCGCATGGGGCCGCAGGCGGTGCGGGTAGATATGGTGGAGCGGCTGGCCCGCGCCATCCATGGCAGACGGGCAGGGCGCGCCCCGTTCATTCCCGATCCTCATTGGGCCGCTTCGCTGGGGCTGGGGCATGAGGGGCTGGCCCGGCTGCTGCGGGCGCTCGGCTACAAGCCGCAACTGGTCGATGGCGCCCAGCATTTCGCGTGGCGCGGCCTGAGGCGCCCCCCCACGGAGCGTCCGCCAGCCGCCGCCGTATCGGCCAGCGTTGCCAGCATTTCACCATTTAGTGTTTTGGCCGAAGTTCGCTTCGGTGCCGCCACCGTTCAAACAGAGGTTCGCCCGGCGGCACGGCAGCGAAAAGGATAGGAAAGGCAGGTCTCACTTGGTCTATGGCGCAGCACTCCGGCTCGATAAATGGTTGTGGTTTTCGCGGCTTGCCAAAAGCCGCTCGGAAGCAAGAGCCTTATGTGAGAGCCGAAGATTGCGCATAGATGGCCGGGTTGTGGAGCGCGCCTCTGCGCAGGTCCGCGCCGGGCAGGTGCTCAGCTTCCCGCATCATGAACAAGTGGTGGTGGTGCGCGTAGACGGGCTGGCCGAAAAGCGCGGGCCTTTTGAGCAAGCGCAGCTGATGTATACGGATCTGCTGATTACGGCTGGCGAGGTTAGACAGGCGGCTTGAAGCGTATTTTTGCGCCCCCTGCGGCATAACAGTCTCCCGCCTGCGGCGCATCGGGGATTGACGCGAACCCTGCCATCGTTCTAGCAGCGCAGCGGTATATAACTGCCGAGGATGGTCCCGGCAGCGGTGAGAGGGCTGCGGCCCCAAGGGGTACTCGCAATGGCTTATGTGGTCACTGACGCATGCATCAAGTGCAAATATATGGATTGCGTAGAGGTCTGTCCGGTAGATTGTTTCTACGAAGGCGAGAATATGGTGGTGATCAACCCCGATGAGTGCATCGATTGCGGCGTTTGCGAGCCGGAATGTCCTGCCGAAGCGATTCTGCCTGATACTGAAGGCGGTCTCGAAAAGTGGATGGAACTTAACGCCACCTTCGCGGCACAATGGCCCAACATCACGGTGAAGGGCGAAACGCCGGATGATGCCGATTCGCACAAAGGCGAAGAAGGCAAATTTGATAAGTTTTTCTCGGAAAAGCCCGGCGAGGGCAACTGATCCCAAGCCTGCAGCCTTAAAAACCGCCGAAGCCTAGCGCTTTTGGCGGTTTTTTGTGCCTTTTTTGTCCGAAGATTAACGGAAGGTCAGCGTAAAGCTGGAAATGTGTCAGTTTTACTGCTATAAGCAGACTTGCATACGGGATTGAACCCGCGCAAGTCGCCGGTTCTGGTGCCTCATGCCCGCTTGGGTATAGGCACTTGAACCATGAGAACGTGAACAGGCACTAACGCCCACAAGCGCTAAGACTACGTAACAGTCCTGATCCTCAAACGTCAAATGGCATGATAGCCGTTTGTGGTCGGATTAGGCCTGATAGTCTGATGCGGGCATGAAAGGAACGGACATCCATGGCGATTATCAAGCCTCTCGGCTTCGAAGTCGGTGATTATGTCGTTTACCCCAAGCATGGGGTTGGCCGCGTGGTTGAATTGCAGCAATCCGAAATTGCTGGCTCCGTGCTGGAATTGTTTGTGCTGCGCTTTGAAAAAGAGCGGATGACGCTGCGGGTCCCTACCAACAAGGCTGAAAGCGTGGGCATGCGCAAATTGTCCAGCCAGGCCACGCTTTCAGAAGCGCTTACCACCTTGAAGGGCCGGCCGCGCATCAAGCGGACCATGTGGTCCCGGCGGGCGCAGGAATATGAGGCCAAGATCAACTCCGGGGATCTGGTGTCTATCGCTGAAGTGGTGCGCGATTTGCACCGGGCCGAAGATCAGCCCGAGCAAAGCTATTCCGAACGCCAGATTTACGAAGCCGCGATCGGCCGGTTGGCGCGTGAACTTGCGGCGATGGAAAACATCGATGAGCCTGCGGCTCAGCTGAAAATCGAGGAAGTGCTTAAGGCCGCTTGAGGCTTTTGAGCGACACGCTCGGTTAGGCAAACAAAACCCCGTCCCCAGCTTATCCGAGGGGCGGGGTTTTTGCATCATCATAGATTATCCTGCGCCGGGCGCTTGGTTTAGCCCGCGGCGGGCACCCAACGCCGGATTACAGTGGCAAGTTCAGGCCGAGGCCGTTCTTCCAAAGGCGCCGTGGCCGTGCCGAAAAAGAAAAAGCCGGCAATACGCTCCCCCGGCTCGCCAAGGGCTGCAGTCACCGCGTCTGAAAAGCTCGCCCAGCCGGTGAGCCAATTGCCTACAAAGCCATGGGCATGGGCAGCGTTCAGCAATTGCATGGCGGCCGCACCCACAGATAATTGCTGCTCCCACACCGGAATATGGCTCTCAGGATAAAGCCGCGCCATCAGCACCACCAATGTTGGGGCCTGTGTCGCAAAATTGCGCATCGCCTCAATTTCCATACGCGACGCATTAGGCTTCTCGGCGCGATAGGCATCCTCAAGCAGCGCCGCCAGCGCCGGGCGAACATGGTCCTCGATAATCACGAAGCGCCAGGGGGCCAGCTTGCCATGGTCCGGCACGCGGGTGGCAGCGGCCAAAATGGCGTCCAGCGTGGCGGCATCGGGGCCGGGGGCGGTCATGTCCCGGGCTTTGCCGGAGCGCCTTGTGGCGAGCAGGCGTGCAGCACTGCTGGTATCGTTAAAAGTCATGACGGGCTTTCTAGGCAATAGTGCGGCGAAAGGGAATGGCGCGCGGCAGCATGTCCCTGCTATGGGTCGGCAAAAGGGAGGGGTTTTGAGCACATCCATGACATCGGCCATCACCGATACCAGGCCACAATGGTTCGGCCACCCCGCCCAACTGGCGCGGCTGTTCACCACCGAAATGTGGGAGCGCTTCGGCTATTATGGCATGCGGGCGCTGCTGGCGCTGTTTTTGGCCGAGCATTTCTTGTTTTCCGATGCCACCACCGGCGGCATCTATGGGGCCTTCACCAGCCTCGTATATCTCACACCGCTGTTCGGCGGCCTGTTGGCAGACCGGTATCTGGGCAACAAACGCGCCGTAAAGCTAGGCGCGCTGCTGATGGCGCTGGGGTATCTGGGCCTGTGCTTCAATGGCCCGGTGGCCACGCCGTGGTTTACCTTTGACGGCAACCGCTATGAGGTCAGCGTAGAATCGTCCGGCGGGGGCACTGGGTCCGGCAAGCGCCAATATATCGGCGCTGATGGCCTGATGCTGGAGATCAAGGGGCAGGAAAGCGGCGGCGTCGCCCTTGTTGATGCCAAGGGCAAAACCCAAATCTCGCTCGCGCCCGGCAGCTATCAAAGCGGCGGGGACAGAAATCCGCTGTTCGTGGCGCTGATGCTCGCTTCGCTCAGCTTCGTCGTTGTCGGCAACGGCCTGTTCAAGCCCAATATCTCCATCATCGTCGGCGCGCTTTATCCCCCCGGCGACAATCGCCGCGATGCCGGCTTCACCATTTTCTATATGGGTATCAATCTCGGCTCCCTGCTCAGCCAGTTTTTCGCGCCGCTGCTGGCCATCTGGTATGGCTGGTGGGCCGGCTTTGCGCTGGCCGCTGTGGGCATGTTCACCGCCTGGGCCTTGTTCCAGTTCGATGGCGGACGGTTGAAAGGCTATGGTGAAGCTCCCGAAGGCGTATCGGCCCGCACCGGCTGGCTGGTGGCGCTGGGCTCGCTCGCCGCCATTCCGGTCATCTGGTATCTGCTTAACAACAGCATGATAAACGCCGAAGCCGCCGCGGCGGCGGCCAAAAGCGGCGCCGGCGTGCTGGCCTATCTCTCGTCCTTGCCGCTGCTCGGCAAAGTCCTGTTCGTCATTTTCGGCGCCGCGGTTATCGGCATGCCGCTCTGGGCATGGCTCAACGGCAACCGCGAGGAATTCCATAAAATGGTGGTGGCCACCGTCCTCACCATCTTCACCGTGGTCTTCTGGACGCTGTTTGAGCAAGCTGGCAGCTCACTCACCTTCTTCGCCAGCCGCAACACAGATCTGGCCATCGGCAGCTACCTCATGCCCGCCGGCCAAGCCCAGATCTTCAATCCACTTTTTATCGTTGCCCTCGCCCCGGTCTTCTCGCTCATGTGGGTAGCTCTCGCCAAACGCGGCCTTGAGCCTTCAGTCCCGGTCAAATTCGCCATCGCGCTTCTGCTGGTCGGTGCCGGCTTCCTGTTCCTCGTCTTCGGCACCCGCTTTGCCAATGAAGAGGCCAAAGTGGGTCTTGCATGGCTGGCCGGCCTCTATCTAATCCACACGTTTGGCGAGCTATGCCTCTCACCGGTCGGCCTCTCGATGATCACCAAACTCGCCATGGCCCGCGTCGTCGCCATGATGATGGGCGTCTTCATGCTGGCGTCAGCGATGGCGCAATATGTCGGCGGCGTGGTGGCGCAGATTGCCAGCGTGGAAACTGTAGGCGGCGAGGTCACCAACCCCGCCCTAAGCCTCGCTACCTATGCAGACGTGTTCTCCACCATCGGCTGGATATCGGTCGGCATTGGCTTGCTGCTGCTGGCACTGGCCCCACTGCTCAAACGCTGGATGCATGGGGTAAACTAATGGACAGCAACCTCATCCTGCTCATCATTGCGGTCAGCCTATTCGTCGGCGGCCACGAACTCCTGTCCCATCCCCTGCGCGCGCCGCTGGTAGCGCGGATCGGCGAAAAGGGCTTTCTGGGCGTCTATGCCGTGGTCGCCCTAGGCTCTCTCCTCTGGGCCGGCGAACTCTGGAAAGCCATTCCGCCAGATCGGCTATGGCTGGTGCCAGGCTGGGCCTATGCCGCTGCCGCTGCCCTCATGCTGCTGGCGTTCGTGCTGTTCGTCGGGTCGGTCGCCGCGCCCAACCCCGCGCTCATGGGCGCGCCCGCTCCCTCTGGCGCAAAGCCGCGCGGCGTGCAGGGCATCACCCGCCACCCGATGATGTGGGCCTTCGCGCTCTGGGCCATGGTGCATATGATAATGTCCGCAGATAGCCGCACGCTCGTGCTGGCCGGCGGCATCCTTGTCCTCGCGCTGCTCGGCTCCGCTATGCAGGACCGTAAAAAAGCCGCCGCCATTCCCGGCTATGCCGCCCATATTGCCGCCACAAGCTTTGTCCCCTTCGCCCGCCTCCTCAGCGGCCGCGCACCGCTCGCCTCAGCCTGGCCCGGCGCCGCCGCGTTCATCGTCGGGCTGGTACTTTGGGCGGCAATGCTGCACTTTCATGTCCAAATCATCGGCGTAAGCCCGTTAGGAGCCTAATATGAGCATCATGCCTCACCGCCGCGTCTCCGGCACCATCCGCTACACCTCCAAAAAGCCCGAAAGGCTCGATCAAGAGCGCGGCCGCGAAACCTTCGCCTTCACCCATCACCAAGATGGCGCCGTGACCGTGCAAGCGCATTGCGAAATCGAAGACCCGCGCCCCACTGTGATGCGAGACATTGTGTATTCCACTGATGCCCAAGGCCGCCCTATGGATTGCCACGTTCGCTTGAGCCTGGATGATGCCTATCTCGGCACCGGCTGGGTGTGGTTCGATCACGATGCCGGCGTCGCGCACCTCGAAAGCCACGGCCCCAGCATTGGCCGCGTCTCGCAAAAAATGCCAATTCCGCCTGCGCTCGATGGCTTTGGCACCCATCCCATCGTCGGCGATGGCTTCATCACCCGGATAATGGACGTCTCGCGCGGCCCCCACCGCCGCCAGCTCACCGTGCTGCTGCCCTCACCAGACCATCGCGGCGCCACGCCGCCTATGCTGGCAGAGGTGAAAATCTGGCTTGAGTATGTCGGCGAGGAAGAGCGCGAGGTCGCAGCCGGGCGCTTCGCCTGCCGGCATTTCCGTTTCGTTGATGAAGCCAGCATGGGGGGCACCCAGCATCCCCCCTATGATATGTGGGTGACCGCAGACGCGGATAATGTCTTCGTGTGCGGCGGCGTCGGCGGCTATATGCAAACCTGGTATGAGCTGGTCAGCCTTACCCGTTAACAGGGCCGCTAAAGTTTTTGCTTGGAACCAAGCAAGAACCCGTCTAGATAACGCCTAGGCAGAGGGGACAGGCCCCTGCCTTTCAACACTTACGCACAAACCATACACGCCCGCACATGCCTTCCCCTATCGGAATCGGCAACGCAGGCGTCCGGAGCGCAAAGTTGAACAACCGCTAGTCTTACGGCACATGCCGTCCATCAGGGGACGCGAAGTTGATCAGAAACAATCAGAACCGGCGTCGCCGTAGCGGCAACAATGGCGGCAACAATGGTCCGCGTCCGCAGCAAATGACAGGCGGCAACAATTACGGCAACCGGATGGATAACCGTCAGCGCGGCAATGCCAGCCAGCTTCTGGAAAAATACCGCAGCCTCGCCCGCGATTCGCAACAAGCCGGAGACCGGGTGACGGCCGAATATTATCTACAATATGCCGAGCATTATTATCGCATCCTCGGCGATTACCGGGACAAGCAGGGCGAAACCGCCCGCCGCCCGCGTGATTATGAAGATGAAGACAGCGCCGGTTTCAACAGCAACGATCAAGATGGCGACAATGACAGTGATACTGACACAGTTAGTGGCAGGGACAATGAAAGTGATCGTGACGAAACCGACACCCGCCGCGACCGTCAGCCGGTAGCGCGTACTGATAATCGGCCCGAGGCTCGGTCTGACAACCGGTCCGACTATCGTAATGATGATGATCGCAATGCCCGAAATGACCGCTACAATGGCGCGCGCAATTCATCCGAACGCCAAGAGCGGGACGGGAATCGGGACGGCGGCCGCGACTATGGCAACCGCGAGCGCGCAGGCTATCAGCGAGGCGATCGTGATCAGCAATATCGCGATCAACAGCCCCGTGAGCAACAACAGCCCCGTGAGCAACAACAGTCACGTGAACAACAACAGTTCCGGGATCAGCAGTCTAGAACCCGCGACTCAGGCTGGAATCGTGATGAACCCCGCCGCGACGAAACCCGGCAGGAAAGTCGATATCGCGATGATCGCCGTCCGGTAAGTGCCCGGCCCGACAGCGCGCCCGAACTTATTGACGAAAGCCCAATTCCTGGCCTGCCCGGCCCGGCGACACTGGCTGCCCCTAAAGACGAAACCCCCAAGCCCCGCAAAGTTGCAGCGCCCGCTAAAGCGCCACTGGCTGAGCCGGAAACCGGCGTAGCAACCAGTACAGACGCAGGCTCGGCTGATGAAGCGCCTGCGCCTCGCCGCCGGGGCAGGCCGCGCAAGGTCGTCGCTTAAGGCAAGCCTCTAGGGCAGCTCATCGTCCATCTCGCGCTGGTCATGCACCTCTTGGTCATGGCCTGATCGGTTTGATACAAACACCAGACCCATTAAGCCGCCGGCCAGCAGCACCGCTAGCAATATCCCGCCGCCAAGGGCCACGCTAAGGTGTAGCCTCAGCGGCGTACCATTGGCGCTGATCCACCAAAGCGCCGCTACTGCTGCGGCCACCCCAAACGCAAAGCTCCAGACTATCAGCTTGCGAAACTGCTGCCACGCATCAAAGTCAGGAGTGTCAGACTTGGGGGTTGGTATCATCAATCTTTGCCTTTGAATGCGTTTCAGGGAATGATGCACGCATTAAGCGCCTGCACATGATGGGCGTAGCGAAGGAGATCACATGATCGGGAATATCCTTCAAGGCAAGAAGCTGCTGGTATCAGTTACCCGGGCGGCGCGCATCGGCGAGATTCTGGAACTTTTGCATAGGCATCGAATCGGCGCCGTGCTTGTCGTGGAAGGCGGACATATCCACGGTCTGGTTAGTGAGCGTGATATCTGCCGGGCCTTGCACACCCTGGGGCCGCGACTGCTCGAAGAGACAGCGGTTGCTGTCATGTCGTCCCCGGTGGTCACCGCGCGCGTCTCTGATTCTGTCTCCGCTGCTATGGAAGTGATGACCGACAGGCGATTCCGACATCTTCCCGTGGTCGAAGGTGGCCGAATCCTCGGGTTGGTTTCCATCGGCGATCTGGTGAAATACCGCATCCAAGAGATCGAATCCGAAGCCGCTGCTTTGAAAACATATATCGCCAGCTAAGAGTCGGGCAGGGGGGTAAGCCTCTCGCGCAACTTTCAGACAGATATCTACAAATTTTCGTAATATTTCGTTTTTAAGTCAGAAAAATTACAAACACCTTCATTTAAGGGTTGCGTCCCAGCCGCCCTCCCCATAGATGAGCGCTCCCGGCCGACACGCACTCAGGTGCTTGCCAGCCAAGACAATGTTCTTGGGTTGCTCTGCTTCTAGGTAGAATACCCAAGGAAGGTGCCGGGGTTTCAGATTTGGCGGTTTTGGCCGAAAAATTCTGAAAAAAGTTGTTGACGGGAACTTCCGAACGGCTCATAAGCCGATCCCGTCGAAGGCAGCGAGCCTCTCCAAGAGACTCGCAACCAACTCGGAAAAAGGTAGCAGGGTGTCACCTGAGTAATCAGGGGGCAGTTTGTTGCCGCTCTTTCTCATCGTAGGTTGAATGAAGGGACATGTGGGCGGCGGTCCACGCCCTGGGCATTTTAGGGTCCAGGTAGCGTGGTTAAACCTCCGCTTATATGTCTTAATTACAAACGCATTAAAGCACGTCAGTCCTTCTGGACTGACTGCCAGATACGTTGTGCAGACAGATAAGCTCCTAAATTCGGTTGTTGTCAGGTTTCCACCGGGCAATGACTGTGACATGAACTTGAGAGTTTGATCCTGGCTCAGAACGAACGCTGGCGGCATGCCTAACACATGCAAGTCGAACGAACCCCCAACTTCGGTTGGAAGGTTAGTGGCGCACGGGTGCGTAACGCGTGGGAATCTGCCCTTAGGTACGGAATAACTCAGGGAAACTTGTGCTAATACCGTATGATGTCGAGAGACCAAAGATTTATCGCCTAAGGATGAGCCCGCGTTGGATTAGCTAGTTGGTGGGGTAAAAGCCTACCAAGGCTACGATCCATAGCTGGTCTGAGAGGATGATCAGCCACACTGGGACTGAGACACGGCCCAGACTCCTACGGGAGGCAGCAGTGGGGAATATTGGACAATGGGCGAAAGCCTGATCCAGCAA
>Ga0105050_10001898_pt1 | contig 30571 bp, 27 predicted proteins | sample FRY01_FD_78088 | JGI IMG/M metagenome (GOLD analysis project Ga0105050, IMG submission 78088) | Freshwater microbial communities from Lake Fryxell liftoff mats and glacier meltwater in Antarctica - FRY-01 | ecosystem: Environmental > Aquatic > Freshwater > Ice > Glacier meltwater ...
CAGGTTTGCGTTCAGCGGATGCAGGATTACATGCCCGGGCACGGAATAGCTCGCATCACTCAGCACTATACCGGTGGGCAGGGCGTTTGGGGGGGCGTCAAATATCATGGCCTGGTCAACTTTCTACCCGGGGTTGCACCGCAGATAGCGCCAGGCAACGCTTTTGCCAATGGTCCACAACGTCGGGATGCGGCAAAGCATAGGGCCGCTTTTTGCCTTTGCCGTTGAAACCGGCGGCAGTGGCCCCGGCCTGCCTGAAGGTCATGCCAAAGAAAAGTACCGGAATGGGCATCACGCAGCCTTGGGCTATGGTTCAGCGGGTGTTGTAGGCGGTGCTGTGCGGCTTGCCAAGCGCCACGAAGGACTGATGCCAGTGCTGACCAAAACCGTTGCGCAAGAATAAGCCGGGCGCACCAAGGCGGCCCGGCTATTGGTCTACACCGATGCCGTAAAGCGTCGGTAGCGCCCGTGTCGTTTGGTAAAGCCCGTGTCAGCAGGCCGCGATGAACCGCTGGCCGCGCGAGTCGCGATAGTAGCATTGACCTTGCTGCTGGGCAGGCCCGATCAGCGTCGATGCCGCAACTCCGACCGCAGCGCCGACAAGCGCACCGGTCAGGCGGTCGTCGCTGCCCGAAACGGCTGCACCGATGGCGGCACCGCCGAGCGCACCGGCGGCGGCGTTCTGATTGGAAGTCTCACACGCCGTCAGCGCAATCATCGGCAGGATCAACAGGAATTTTCTCATGGCAGCCTCATTCAGGTCATGTGCGGTTATGGCACGACAACGCCCGCCCTCCGAAAATGTTCCCTGGCATTCGCGTGCATGGCGGTTTGTGCCACACACCTGTGCTTGCCGCGGCTGGTCATGACTTCCGGGCGGCCTCGACCGCGGCTTCGAGTATCTCCATCGCTTCGGCAAAATGCGCGTCAGGGATGGTGATCGGTGCGAGGAAGCGGATCACGTTGCCATAGACCCCGCAGGTCAGCAGGATCAGCCCGCGCTTCAGCGCCTCCATCCGCACCCGGTTGGTGAAACCCGCGTCGGGTGCGTGGTTGGACGGGTTGGCGAACTCGACCGCCACCATAAAACCGGGGCCGCGAATATCCACGATCTCGGGCGTGACAGACCGGATCTGTTCCAGCCGCTGTTTCAGGCGGCTGCCAAGTTCGTTGGCACGCGCGCAAAGGTCTTCTTCGTCGATCACATCCAGCACTGCGTTGGCAGCGGCAATCCCCAACGGGTTGCCGCCGTAGGTGCCCCCCAGCCCGCCGGGATGCGCCGCGTCCATCAGCGTGGCGCGCCCTGTGACAGCCGCCAGCGGCAGCCCGCCGGCCAGGCCCTTGGCCATGCACGTAATATCAGCAGCGACATCATAACCGTGCATCGCAAACAACGTCCCGGTGCGGGCAAAGCCGGTCTGCACCTCGTCCGCGATCATCACGATGCCATGTTCATCACACAGCTTGCGGATCCCGCGCACAAGGTCTGCCGGGGCCGGGTAGAAACCACCCTCGCCCTGCACCGGTTCAAAGATCACTGCCGCCACCCGGCCCGGATCGAGGTCGGCCTTGAACAGCTTGGTCAGCCCGGCCATCGCATCGGCGGTGGAAATGCCATGCACCTCTTGCGGGAAGGGCACATGCCAGACGTCGGGCATCATCGCGCCGAAGCCTTTCTTGTAAGGCTCCACCTTGCCGGTCAGCGACATGCCCATGAACGTCCGGCCATGAAAAGCCCCGCCAAAGGCAATCACGCCGGGACGGCCCGTGGCGATGCGCGCGACTTTTATCGCGTTCTCGACGGCTTCTGCGCCAGTCGTCACAAACACCGTCTTCTTGGCGAAATCGCCCGGCACTGCGGCGTTCAGCCGTTCGGCCAGCCGGATATAGGACTCGTAGGGCAGCACCTGATGGCAGGTATGGGTAAAGCGGCCCAGTTGTTCGGCCACGGCCGCCATCACGCGTGGGTGGCAATGCCCGGTGTTGACCACCGCGATGCCTGCCGCAAAGTCGATATAGCGGTTGCCCTCGATGTCCCACACTTCCGAATTCAGCGCACGGTCGGCGTAAATCTGGGTCATCATGCCCACCCCGCGCGAAATGGCATCATCACGGCGGGCGGCGACTTCGGCATTCAACATGGCAGGCTCCGTTTGCTGGCCCTTCGCGGGCGGTTTGTGCGCATCTGAACCTGTTTCGTGCACGGGTTCAACCGGGATCGGATTGACTGGCGCGGCAGGTCTTCGGCACGCCTGTTTTGATGACGTTGAAGGGGCGGAGCGTTGCGGGAATTTTTTGCCCGGGCAGCAAGGATTCATCTGGTGTTAACCTTGCGCGACGCAAGGTCAGAGTGCGAATGAGTCGAGGCTGCGATGGCGACAGGATTGTTTTCCGACCACCCCCCCTTAACCCACACCCCTGCGGAGGATGATCCTCTGTCGTGGCTGCGGCTCATTCGTTCCCGCAGGGTGGGGCCGGTGACGTTCCACCGGCTGTTGCATGACCACGGCTCGGTCGCGGCGGCACTCGCGGCGTTGCCAGAGATTGCCCGCGCGGCGGGCGTTGATAATTATGCGCTCTGCCCGCTTGAGGTGGTGCGGCACGAAGCGGCGCTGGCGCGCATTGCCGGGGCGCGGATGCTGTGCTTTGGTGCCCCTGATTATCCGGCGGCGCTGGCCGACCTGCCAGATGCGCCGCCGGTTCTGTGGGCACAAGGCGACATCTCGCTGCTGAACCGCCCGATGGTGGCGATGGTCGGGGCACGGAACGCGTCGTCACTCGGGCTGCGAATGGCGCGAAGACTGTCGGAATCACTTGCGGAAGCGGGGTTCGTGGTGGTGTCCGGCCTTGCACGCGGCATTGATGCCGAAGCCCATGCAGCGGCGCTGCCGCGCGGCACGGTGGCGGTGCAGGCCGGTGGGGTGGATGTGATCTACCCATTGGAAAACGCAGCTTTGGCGGCAGAGATCGCGGCGCAGGGCTGCCGCATATCGGAACAGCCGATGGGGACGGACCCGCAGGCACGGCATTTCCCGCTGCGCAACCGGATCGTGTCGGGCCTGTCCCGTGCCGTGATCGTGGTCGAAGCGGCGGCACGTTCGGGTAGCCTGATCACCGCGAAGAACGCGCTGGATCAAGGGCGCGACGTGTTCGCCGTGCCCGGACACCCGTTCGATGCCCGCGCTGCGGGATGCAACATGCTGTTGCGCGACGGGGCCACGTTGATCCGGTCGGCGGCCGATGTGATCGAGGCGATCGGGCGGGTGGAAACCGCCATGGCCCCTTTGAGGCCTGTGGCGCGTGTGGCCGCAGCGCCGGTCTTGCCCGGGCCGGTGCCCGAACGCCGCCCGCTGCGCGAAATTGCAGCTCTGCACGGGCAAATCCTCGACCGGCTTGGCCCCAGCCCCTTGGCCGAAGACCAGCTGATCCGCGATCTGGCAATGCCCGCCGCGCGTGTCGCACCTGAACTGCTGACGCTGGAACTGGAAGGCAAGATACTGCGGCAGGCGGGCGGGCTGTTGTCACGGGCCTGAACGTTCAGGCACTGCACTGTTGCCCCATGACTGCATTTCCAGTGAAAAACTGCCGCAATCCTGTTGCATATGGGTGCATTGACAATCGCGCCCGTTCCCCCGCATCTTGCCGCGCTATCGCTGGGGTCGCTTGAGGAAGAGGTTTTCATGGCAGTTGTCGTCGTCGAGTCCCCCGCCAAGGCCAAGACAATCAACAAATATCTTGGGTCCGGCTACACAGTTCTGGCGTCCTACGGTCACGTTCGCGATCTGCCGGCCAAGAATGGGTCGGTCGATACCGATGATGATTTTGCCATGAAATGGGAAATAGCGACCGACAGCAAAAAACACATTCGCGCTATTGTCGAAGCGCTGAAGACAGACAACGAGCTGATTCTTGCCACCGACCCTGACCGCGAAGGCGAGGCGATTTCCTGGCATCTTCAGGAAGCGCTGGCCTCAAGCCTGAAAAAGGGCGCCAAAGTCAGCCGCGTGACCTTTAACGCCATCACCAAGGCCGCGGTGACCGAGGCGATGAAGAACCCGCGTCAGGTCGATGTGCCGCTTGTCGATGCCTACCTTGCGCGACGCGCGTTGGATTACCTTGTGGGGTTCAACCTGTCGCCGGTGCTGTGGCGCAAACTGCCGGGGGCGAAATCGGCCGGGCGGGTGCAATCCGTCTGTCTGCGCCTGATAGTAGAGCGCGAGATGGAAGTGGAGGCCTTTCGCGCCCGCGAGTTCTGGACCGTGGGGGCCAGCCTGGTCACTCCGCGAGGCCACGCGTTCGAGGCGCGCCTGACGGTTCTTGGCGGCAAAAAGTTGGACAAATTCGACATTCCGACATCCGAAGCCGCGGAACTGGCCGTGCAAGCGGTCAATTCACGAACATTCAGCGTGATGTCGGTCGAGGCAAAGCCTGCCAGCCGCAACCCGTCGGCGCCGTTCATGACGTCAACTTTGCAACAGGAAGCCAGCCGCAAATTCGGCATGGGGGCCAAGCAATGCATGAACGCGGCGCAGCGGCTTTATGAAGCGGGCCACATCACATATATGCGGACGGATGGCATCGACATGGCCCCCGAAGCGGTGATGCAGGCGCGGGAAGAAATAACACGTCGGTTCGGCAAATCTTATGTGCCGGAAAGCCCGCGCATGTATAAAAACAAGGCGAAGAACGCGCAGGAAGCGCATGAATGCATCCGCCCGACCGATATGACCGCAGCGAAGGAAGACCTTAAACTGGCCGAGGCCGACCAGCGCAGACTCTACGATCTGATCTGGAAGCGTACGATTGCGAGCCAGATGTCAGCGGCGCGGCTGGAACGCACAACGGTCGACGTGGCCAGCCCGGATGCGCAGGTTGCCTTGCGCGCCACGGGGCAGGTGATGCTGTTCGACGGTTTTCTCAAAGTCTACGAGGAAGGCCGCGACGACGAAGATGACGATGAAGGCCGTCTGCCGCAAATCATGGCGAGCGAAGCCGTCGAGAAACGTAAAATCACGCCGGATCAGCATTTTACCCAACCGCCGCCGCGCTATACCGAAGCAACATTGGTGAAGCGGATGGAGGAGTTGGGCATCGGGCGGCCATCGACCTATGCCTCGATCCTGACCACGATCGTCGACCGCGAATATGTGCGCAAGGACAAGAACCGGCTGATCCCCGAAGACAAGGGGCGGTTGGTCACGGCGTTTCTTTCGAACTATTTCCGCAAGTATGTTGAGTATGATTTCACCGCCGACCTGGAGGGCGAGTTGGATGACGTATCCGCGGGCGAGCGGAATTACAAAGATGTGCTGGCGCGGTTCTGGCGCGATTTTTCGGCGGCTATTGCGGAGACGGCTGATCTGCGTATTGGTGAAGTTCTTGCAAAGATTGATGAATTTCTGGCGCCGCACCTTTACCCGCTGCGTGCGGATGGGTCAGACCCGCGTATTTGCCAAGTGTGCGGCACCGGTCGGCTGCATCTGAAAACAGCCCGCTCTGGCGGCGCGTTCATCGGCTGCGGCAATTACCCCGAGTGCCGGTACACCCGGCCGATTTCGGTTGCCGGTGGCGAGGAAGACGCCGGTTTTGCCGATGGCAAAATCCTGGGTGAGGATGCCGATGGTCTGCCGATCACTTTGCGCGCGGGCCGTTTCGGGCCCTACGTGCAGCGCGGCGATGCAACGGAAGAGGTCCCGAAGCCGCCGCGCGCGAGCTTGCCCAAAGGCTGGTCGCCCGAAATCATGGATATGGAGCGCGGGTTGCTGCTGCTTAACCTGCCGCGCGTGGTTGGACCGCACCCCGAAGACGGCGCGGTGATCGAGGCGGCCATCGGGCGCTATGGCCCATATGTGAAGCACAACAGCACCTATGCGAACCTGGCCGATGTGGACGAGGTGTTCACCATCGGCATGAACCGCGCGGTTGAGGTTCTGGCGCAGAAGTTCACGCGCGGGAGAGGCGCCACCGCGGCCGCACTCCCTATCAAGGAATTGGGCGAACACCCCGACGGCGGGAACATCGCTGTGATGCCAGGCCGTTACGGGCCATACGTGAAGTGGGGCAAAGTCAATGCGACACTGCCGAAGGATCTGAGTCCCGAAGCCGTGACGCTGGAGGAAGCGCTGGCTCTGCTAGCAGAAAAAGCGGGTAAGGGCGGAAGGACGAAAGCGCCTCGTAAACCGTCGGCAAAACCGGCGGCGGGTGAAGCCCCGAAGAAAGCCCCGGTCAAGAAAGCTGCGGCGAAGAAACCGGCGCCGAAGAAAGCCGCAGTCAAAAAGCCCGCTACAAAGACAGCCACCGCCAAGGCGGCGGAATAAACCGCGGTTAATGTGCGGGGTTTTCGCCCCGGGGATTTATCAGGCGCGCCATCACCGCCTCGGCCCGAATCGTGCCACAGGTCTGGCCATGCTCTGTAACTGCCACTTCGCCAGCGCCATCGCGGAGCAATTCCATCACGTGACGTACCGGCGTTTCGGCATCTACACTCTGCAAACCACCGGACGGACCACTTTGCATAACGTCGCGCGCGGTCAGTACCGACAGCGGGTTCATATGAGCCACGAAATCTGCAACATATTCCGACACGGGATTTGCAATGATTTCCCGCGCCGTTCCACATTGCACGATGCGCCCGCCATCCATCAAGGCAATGCGGTTGCCAATCTTGAATGCTTCGTCCAGATCATGCGACACGAAAACTATCGTGCGCTTCAGCGTGCTTTGCAAAGTCAGCAATTCGTCTTGCAGACGTGCGCGGATCAGGGGATCCAGCGCCGAAAACGGTTCGTCCATCAGCAGAATCGGCGCCCGCGTCACGAAGGCGCGAGCGAGGCCGACGCGCTGCTGCATCCCGCCCGACAACTCGCCCACGCGGCGGTCTGCCCATTGCGTAAGGTTCACCAGCGCCAATTGTTCATCCACGCGGCCGCGACGATCAGCCTCCGGCAGTCCCGCAAGTTCCAACCCAAGGCCAATATTTTCCCGAACTGTGCGCCAAGGAAGCAGACCAAAGGCTTGAAAAACCATCGCAATCTGAGAAAGCCGCAGGTGGCGCAGCGCGTCGGGCCTGGCGTGGGTCACCGACACCATCTTGGTCCCATCCGACACTCGCACTTCGCCACGCACCACGGGGTTCAGACCGTTCACACCGCGCAGCAGCGTGGATTTGCCTGACCCCGACAGCCCCATCAACACCAAAATCTCCCCCGTGCCGACCGACAGGCTGCAATCGTGGACACCAAGCACCTGCCCCGTGGCCTGCTGTACCTCGGCACGGGTCTGGCCTTTGTCCATCAGGGGCAGGGCACGGTCAGGGTTGTCGCCAAAAACGATTGATACCCGGTCAAATTCAACTGCATTCATTTCCGTGTTACCCGCAACATCCGGTCCAGCACAATCGCCACCACAACGATCACAAACCCCGATTCGAAGCCAAGCGAGGTGTCAACGCGGCTTAGCGCCTGGACCACCGGCTTGCCAAGCCCGTCAGCGCCAACATAGGCCGCGATCACCACCATCGACAGTGACAACATGATGGTCTGGTTCAGCCCCGCCATGATCTGCGGAAAGGCCCAAGGCAATTCCACCTTCCAAAGCCGCTGTGACGGCGTCGCGCCAAAGGCCGTTGCAGCTTCCGTCAATGCCAGGGGAGCGGTGGAAATACCCAGATAAGTCAGACGGATAGGCGCTGGCAGCACAAAGATAACCGTCGCAATCAGACCAGGCACCATGCCGAGCCCGAAGAAGATAATCGCCGGAATCAGATAGACGAAAGTCGGCAGCGTCTGCATCAGATCCAACACCGGGCTGATGGCAAGATAGGACCGCGGGCGGTGTGCAAGCCAGATACCGATCGGCACGCCAATCCCCATGCAGACCACGCAGGCCGACAGAACCAACGCGAGGCTTTCGGTCGTCTCCTCCCAGTAGTCCTGATTGATTATGAATAAAAGCCCAATGAAAACAAGGAGGCACGTCTTCCACGACCGTTGCAGGGCCCATGTCAGTGCCACAAAAACCGCGATGATCAGCAGGGGCGGCGGGGCTTGCAGCAGCCACAAAACGCAGGCGATGAGCCAGTCCAGCACCTCGGATAGCGCGTCAAACAGCCAGCGTGCATTGGTTTTCAGCCAGTCAAAGACCACTTCGGCGGTATCACCAACCGGAATTTTAGGAATATTCAGCCAGTCCATCTTGCCCCGCCACTGCCCAAAAAGGAACAGCCCCGGCCGGTGCCGGGGCCGAAGGGATTATTGCAGCGCCGCTGCCACCGCTGCGATGGCATCGCCACCGTCTTTGGTGGTGACACCTGCAAGCCAAGGCGTGATCGCACCCGGATTTGCAATTAGCCATTCCTTGGCGGCTACCTCCGGGTCGGTACGGTCATTCAGGATCTTGCCCATGATTTCGTTTTCCATGGCGAGCGTGAACGACAGATTATTCAGCAACGCGCCCGTGTTCGCGCATTCGGCAACGTACCCCGCGCGCGTGTTGGTGACCACCGTGGCGCCCCCAAGGTTCGGGCCGAACACCTCATCGCCGCCGGTCAGGTAGGTCATCTTGAAATTGGCATTCATCGGGTGTGGCTCCCACCCCAGAAACACCACCGGTTCGCTACGTTCATCGGCACGCGCTACCTGCGCCAGCATGCCCTGTTCAGAGCTTTCGACAACCTCAAAACCGGCCATCTCAAACTTATCTGCCGCAATCATGTCCATTATCAGGCGGTTACCGTCATTGCCGGCCTCGATTCCGTATACTTTGCCTTCCAGCGCGTCCTTGTTCCTGGCGATATCAGCAAAATCCCTGATCCCCAATTCTGCACCTTTGGCATTGGTGGCCAGCGTGTATTTTGCGCCTTCCAGGTTGGTACGCACAATATCTACCGTGCCCGCATCACGATACGGCGCGATGTCACCTTCCATCGTTGGCATCCAGTTGCCGAGGAAGACATCAATATCGCCTTCGGCCATCGACGTATAGGTCACCGGCACTGACAGGATCTTGATATTGGTTTCGTACCCCAAAGCTTTAAGAATAAGCGTGGTTACGGCTGTCGTTGCCGTGATGTCGGTCCAGCCAACATCCGAGAATGTCACCTTGTCGCAACCTTCGGCGGCGGCAGGACCGGTTAGCACCAGTGCGGCGGCTGAGGCAAGTAGGGCGGATTTGAGACGGGTCATGGTGGCTCCCTGTGGTTTTCCGGTTACAGAATTATTGTTGATTGACGAGTTAATAAACTTCACGATACCTCCTCTTGGCAAGTGTTTTGTTGGGGGTGTGCCTGTGCCGAAACTTGGGATGGAGCCTATCCGAAAGGCTGCGCTGGTCAAAGCCACGATCGTCGAAATCGGACGGACGGGCAGTCTTGACGTGACTGTCAGCCAGATCGCCAAACGGGCCGGCATGTCGTCAGCGTTGGCGCATCACTATTTCGGCGGAAAAGAAGCGATGTTTCTGGCTGCGATGCGCCACGTGCTGTCGCTTTATGGCGCAGAAGTGCGCGGCGCGTTGCTGGCGGCAGATGGGCCAGAGGCGCGGCTGGTCTCGATTTTGCGAGCGTCGTTCAGCCCGGCCAACTTCCGGCGCGAGGTTGTGGGGGCGTGGCTGAACTTTTACGTTCTGGCACAGACGGTGCCCGAAGCGCGGCGCTTGCTGGCGGTGTATCAGCGTCGCCTGCATTCCAACCTGTTGTTTTGTTTGCGACCTTTGGCGGACGCGCGGGCAGGCGAAGTGGCATTCGGCCTCGGTGCGCTGATTGATGGCGTCTATCTGCGCGAGGCGCTGAAAGACGGCGCGCCGGATGCAGCGGGAGCAGTGGCAAAAGTGTTGGCTTATCTTGACGCGGAATTGAAAGGATCACGGGCATGAAAGCGCAACCGACAACCAGCCATTTCGTAGATGGCGCTTGTCTGGAAGATGCGGCCGGGACGGCCATCGAGGTGATCTACCGGGCGACGGGCGAAACGCTCGCGCTGTTGCACGAAGCGACGCCTGCGGTGATTGAGGCGGCCCTCGCTTCGTCAGCACGCGCGCAGGCGGTGTGGGGCCGGATGCGCCCGGCGAAACGCGTCCGCAATGTTACCGACGAGATGACCCTTGCGCGGGAGGAGGTCTTCGGGCCTGTTAAAGCCGTGCTGGACTTTGCACCAGAAGAAGAAGCTGTAACCCGCGCAAATACCACAATGTTCGGCTTGGCTGCCGGGGTCTTCACTGCCGATCTGACGCCAGATCATCGGGTTGTGGCTGGATTGGAGGCGGGCACCTGCTGGATCAACGCTTATAACTTGACGCCTGTGGAAGTTCCCTTTGGCGGATCCAGGCTTTCGGGCGTCGGGCGTGAAAACGGCCGGGTAGCGGCAGAGCATTACCCACTGGTGAAGTCGGTCTGCGTGGGCATGGGTCCGGTCGATGCGCCATATTGACATCAACATCAAAGGCTTGCCGCAATGAACGCTGATTTCGTTATCGTAGGCGCCGGATCGGCCGGCTGTGCCATGGCCTATCGTCTTGCCGAAGCCGGTTCGACGGTTCTGGTGATAGAACACGGTGGCACCGACGCCGGGCCATTTATTCAGATGCCAGCCGCGTTGTCGTACCCGATGAACATGAGCATCTATGACTGGGGATTGAAGTCTGAACCTGAGCAACATCTGGGGGGCAGGGTCCTCGCTACCCCGCGCGGCAAGGTGATTGGCGGTTCATCATCGATCAACGGAATGGTCTATGTGCGCGGGCATGCCCGCGATTTCGACCATTGGGCCGAAAACGGTGCGCAGGGCTGGTCCTACGCTGATGTGTTGCCCTATTTCAGGCGGATGGAGAATTGGCACGGCGAAGGCGATGCGTCGTGGCGCGGCCACGATGGGCCCCTGCATATCACCCGTGGACCTCGTAAAAACCCGCTGTTCAACGCATTTATCGAAGCCGGGCGTCAAGCCGGCTATCCGGTAACGCAAGATTACAACGGTGCGTCGCAGGAGGGATTTGGCCCGATGGAGGCGACAATCTGGAAAGGTCGGCGCTGGTCCGCAGCCAACGCCTATCTGAGACCGGCGTTGAAAACCGGCAAAGTGCAGCTGCTGCGCGGCTTGGCCCGGAAGGTTGTGATTGAAGACGGTCGAGCTACGGGGGTCGAGGTTTCTGTGCGCGGAGTCGTGCAAGTGGTGCGCGCTGCGCGTGAAGTTGTGCTGGCAGCTTCATCTCTCAACACACCAAAATTGCTGATGCTTTCTGGAATCGGTCCCGCCGCGCATTTGGCGTCGCACGGAATTCCCGTGGTTGCGGACCGATCTGGTGTTGGCCGAAATTTGCAAGATCATTTGGAACTATATTTGCAATTCGCAAGTTTGCTGCCAGTGACTCTGTATAAATACTGGAATCTCTGGGGCAAAGGCCTGATCGGAGCCCAGTGGATGTTCACAGGCAAAGGTCTTGGAGCATCAAATCAGTTCGAAGCCTGTGCATTCATCCGGTCTAAAGCCGGGGTCGATTACCCCGACATACAGTATCATTTTCTGCCGATCGCTGTGCGCTATGACGGTAAAGTCGCTGCAGAAGGTCATGGATTCCAGACACATGTTGGCCCGATGCGATCAAAATCACGTGGATCGGTGACCCTGCGCTCCGCCGATCCCGAGGCCGCACCTGTGATCCGGTTCAATTACATGTCCGAGCCTGAAGATTGGAACGATTTTCGTCGCTGCATTCGCTTGACGCGCGAGATTTTTGGACAAGAAGCCTTCAAGCCCTATTTGAAACGCGAAATTCAACCGGGGGCCTCGTTACAGACTGACGCGCAACTGAATGAATTCATCCGGGACCACGCTGAAAGCGCGTACCATCCCTGTGGTACGGCGCGCATCGGACGACGGGATGATCCGTTGGCGGTTGTCGATCCGGAGTGCCGGGTTATCGGGGTCGATGGGCTGCGCGTCGCCGACAGTTCCGTTTTTCCGCGCGTGACAAATGGCAACCTGAACGCGCCGTCTATCATGGTGGGCGAAAAGGCGGCGGACCATCTTCTAGGCCGGTCCCCGCTTCCCCCGTCAAATCTGGAGCCCCAGATCAATCCCCGATGGCGAGACAGTCAGAGATAATCAGTCAACGATTTCATAGGGTAATATTCCGCGGAGGTTGGGGTTCACCCGAAGTCGCCGCTCGAGCGGTGGCACGGATCGCTGATGGCAATCCTGCCGCTCACAGATGCGACAGGAGATGCCGATCGGTTCGAAACTGCCTTTCAGGTCCAAACCGTCGGCATACACCAGCGCGCCGGCATGTTGCACTTCGCAACCCAGACCGATGGCAAAACGCCGCACTGGCGCGCGGAACGACCCGCCTGATTTTGACACATCGCGCGCCAGGCAGAGGTAACGCACCCCATCCGGGGTTGCTGCCAATTGTCGCAGGAAACGGCCCGGCGTCTCGAAGGCACGGTGGACGTTCCACAATGGGCAAGCGCCGCCAAAACGCGCAAACTGGAACCGGGTGGCAGAATGGCGTTTCGTGATCGTGCCGGCCTGATCGACCCTGACGAAGAAAAAAGGAATACCCTTTGCAAGTGGTCTTTGCAAAGTCGATAACCGATGTGCCACCTGTTCGATGGACGCGCCGAACAGATCGGCCAACCGTTCCAGATCGTGCCTTGTTTCCAGGGCCGCTTCCTGGAACGCCCGGTAGGGGAGGAGGGCCGCGCCGGCAAAATAATTCGCCAACCCGATCTTGGCGATGTCTCGAGCCTCGGGTGTGTGAAACCGCGCAAGGTCCAGCGTCGCTTCCAGCAGGCCATTCTGGGTCAGCAGGGCAACCTGATGAAGCATTTGAAATCGTTGAGTAGGGCCGGCTGCACGTGCTGAAATTTCCAGTACCCGAGTTTCGGGGCTGAATCGGCGAATGATAGGATTGTCGGTAAACTGCAAATCAATGCCAGCCTTTGACAGAGTCTCGGAAGCCGTAAAAAGTGTGTCTTTTCTGATACCTGCAGGATAAGCATAATGTTCCGCAGCGCGATCCACAGCATCAATATAATTGTCACAATAGTGAAAAAAGTCACGCACCTCTTCCCATGGGGACGGGCGAAGTGTGCTGTCATCACGCCCCAGAACTTCGTCCAGAGACGCCAGCCTTTCATTGGTTTGCCGGTAGGCACGGTGCAGGTTCAGAAACGCGCGCGCAAGGGCAGGTGCGTTGGTTGCCGCCAGTCGTAGATCTGCCAGTGGCGGCGTTGCAGCGGAAAATACCGGATCCGCCAGCGCCTCGCGCATATCCGTAACCATTCGCTCGGCATCACCAGTGGTCAGCACGGTGACATCCAGCCCAAATTCCTGCGCCAGCGCCAGTACCACTGTGGCGGAGACCGGACGATGGTTGTTCTCCATCTGATTCAGATAGGGTAGCGACACCCCCAGCTTTTCAGCAAATATTCTTTGCGTAAGCGCCAACGTGCTCCGCAGCTCGCGCAGCTTTGCACCAGCGTAAAGTTTTTGAACGGCCATCGCACACTCCCTTTGCAAATGTAACTGACATTTGCAAAGTGATTCCGTCAACCCGGCAAACCCAGATGCGTCGCTCGCCGGATCACGATCTTGATCGCCACGACAGAGGCCAATGACGAGGCCAACATAATCAGGATCAGCGGCAACTCGCCGGTGCCTGGCCCAAGAACAACTCCCGCAAGAGCCGCCAGTGCTGCGCCGCCACCGATCATGATCGCCCCGCCAAGGCCCGAGGCCGTCCCTGCGAGTTGTGGCCGGATTGACAGCATGCCGGCATTGGCATTGGGCAACGTCATGCCATTGCCAAGACCAACCGAGGTGATCATGCCGAAAAACAGATTGGGGTTATGGAAGCCAAGAAGGGTCAGCAGCAGCAGCAGGCTCATCCCGCCTGCAGTGACCAGCACCCCCCATAGCACCATCTGGTTCATGCCAAAGCGTGTAGAGTATCGGCCCGACAGAAAGTTACCTATTGCGTAACCCACTGCTGGTGCAGCAAAATAAATACCTACCTGCGACGACGTCAGCCCGAAAACCTCGGTCCCTACAAATGGCGCCCCACCCAGATAGGCAAAGAAACAACCCGAGGTAAACGCCGCACACAAAGCATACCCCCAGAAGCGGCGCGACGTCAGCAGCTCGGGGTACTGCTTGATCTGTGCGCCAAGGCTGAGCTTGCGCAGCACAGCAGTCTCGCCCAGATCTGCCCATACCAGCCCGGTCACGATCAGGCCAAGCACCAGCAACAACGTGAAATTCGCGTGCCAGCCAAAGACATCATCCAGAACCCCGCCGATTACCGGCCCGATCATTGGCACGAGCGACATGCCCATGGTCACGTAGCCGATCATGGATGCCGCCTCTGCATCTGGAACCATATCGCGCACGACAGCACGGCTCAGCACCATTCCTGCGGCAATCACTGCCTGCGCCATGCGGAAAATCAGGAAGACAATGGCTGTGGGGGCCAGCAATGTGCCGACGGTCGCCAGTAAGAATAACACCAAGGCCGCGAGGATCACGCGTCGCCGTCCGAAACGGTCCGAAATCGGGCCGATCAAAATTTGCAAAATCGCACTGAGGCCAAGGTAAAGAGCAACAGACATCTGCATCAGAGGGTATGGCACGGCAAACCAGGCGGCCATTCCCGGCAAGGATGGCAGAAATATGTTCATCGTCAGGGCCGACAAACCCGCGAGCAGCACCAGAGTGACGATATGGGGCGGGGTCGCGCGATCAAGAAAGCGAACGGGGGGAAGGTCAGTCATGCGCAAGTGCTAAGTCTGGCAAGGTCTGCTGTCCATAGCCGGAATGCACAATTCGCTGTGTGATGACAGTATCAGACCCATTTGTGAAAAATGAAAAATGCACCGAAGGCAATGAACCCGAAGCTGACGACGTGATTCCAGGACAGAGGTTATTTCAGGTAAAATACTGAAAAGACTGCGAAAACGAGCAGAGTGATTTCTTCCCGGATGGTTTTCAGTTCTGCCGCAGAAAAGTGTTCGTGGCCAATGCGATTGGCGGGCACTTGAAGCACATATTCAAAAAAAGCAATGCCCCAACTTACTAGGATAACGACCAGCAGCGGTGCTGCTTTGTATTTCAGATGGCCATACCAGGCAAACGTCATGAAAATATTCGACGCAATCAAGAGTCCGATCGTCAAGACGGGAGCAGGAATACCGGGCATGGCGGACCTACATAATTTGCAGGTTTGCGTTTTGCACATTACAATCCTCAATTTTATGCAAATTTTCGGAAATTTTCTTTCGTGCAACGAGTGGTGGCACTATGATGCGACAAAATAATGGGGGCAAGGCCATGAAAGACATTCTGCAACAGCTTGAAGACCGTCGCGCCGTGGCCCGCAGCGGAGGCGGCGAACGTCGTGTGGCAGCGCAGCATGCAAAAGGCAAACTGACGGCGCGGGAACGAATCGAACTGCTGCTGGATGATGGCTCGTTTGAGGAGTTTGATATGTTCATGCGCCACCGCTGTACCGATTTCGGTATGGAGACTGACCGGCCTGCGGGTGATGGTGTCGTGACCGGTTGGGGAACGGTAAACGGCAGGATAGTCTATGTTTTCAGCCAGGATTTTACAGTGTTTGGCGGTTCACTATCCGAAACTCATGCGCAAAAAATTTGCAAAATCATGGATATGGCTTTGCTGAACGGCGCGCCGGTCATCGGGATCAACGATTCCGGAGGTGCGCGGATTCAGGAAGGTGTGGCCAGCCTTGCCGGTTATGCGGAGGTGTTTCAGCGCAATGTGCTCGCTTCGGGTGTGATCCCGCAGATCAGCCTCATCATGGGGCCTTGCGCAGGGGGGGCGGTCTATTCGCCCGCGATGACCGATTTCATTTTCATGGTGAGAGACACTTCCTATATGTTCGTGACAGGCCCGGATGTCGTAAAAACAGTGACGAATGAAGTGGTTACCGCGGAGGAGCTGGGGGGGGCGGCAACGCATACCAAGAAGTCCTCGGTCGCTGACGGTGCCTATGAAAATGATGTGGAGGCTTTAGCCGAAACCCGCCGTCTCATTGATTTCCTGCCGTTATCGAACCGTGACCGCGCTCCGGTGCGCCCGTTTTTCGATGATGTGGCTCGGATCGACGACAGCCTCGATACACTCATTCCAGACAATCCAAATCAGCCCTATGATATGAAGGAACTCATCACAAAACTGGCCGATGAAGGCGATTTCTTCGAGATACAGCGGGATTACGCGGCGAACATCATCACCGGTTTCATCCGTCTGGAGGGCCGGAGCGTGGGCGTCGTGGCAAATCAGCCGATGGTTCTGGCGGGTTGCCTTGATATCGACAGCTCTCGCAAGGCTGCGCGCTTTGTGCGATTCTGTGATGCATTTGAAATTCCCATCCTGACCCTGGTGGATGTGCCCGGTTTTCTGCCGGGGACGACGCAGGAGTATGGCGGCGTGATAAAACACGGTGCAAAGTTGCTGTTCGCATATGGCGAAGCGACGGTGCCGAAGGTGACCGTCATCACCCGCAAAGCCTATGGCGGGGCCTATGACGTCATGTCGTCGAAACATCTGCGCGGAGATTTCAATTACGCCTGGCCTACGGCGGAAATCGCGGTGATGGGGGCCAGAGGCGCCACCGAGATCCTGTATCGCAGTGAATCAGGTGATGTTGCAAAGATTGCGCAGAGAGTGCGGGATTACGAAGAGCGCTTTGCAAACCCCTTCGTTGCGGCAGAGCGCGGTTTCATTGATGAGGTGATCCTGCCGCACTCCACCCGCCGCAGGGTGGCACGGGCCTTCGCGTCATTGCGTGGAAAGAAACTGAACAATCCGTGGAAAAAGCACGATAACATCCCTCTGTGATCCACGGGCCGAGGGGAAAGTGATGCTACCTTTGACACCAGCGAGGCGGCAATGACCGGAACCGCACTGATGCCGGTACAGGCCGAAATCGGCAGCCAGCTGGCCAATTCTGACACGATTATTGTGCCTTCGGGCCAACCGGTGACGCTGCACGAGGTGATCTGGAATGCGCAGGGGCCGGAAGGACTTACACTCCGCTTTCGTTTTCTGGCTCCGCAAATCGCCCGAGATAGCGGAACAGTGGACTTCAATACCGCCGCCGGCGATATGCAGGCGTTGTGCGAAAACTACGCCCTTCCGCGGATCGCCGCACATGGTCCGGTCCCTGCGCAGGTGATCATCTCACTTTCTGACGCGCCAGTGCCATTCGGTGAAGCGCGGCCGGAAGCAACACAGTTTTTTGAGGCATTCACTATCAAGGACGGTAACTGCATATGGGACGCTTTTTGATGCATCCACAACATCTTGCGTATCTGATCCATCGGCGTGATCTCGCTGATGTAGCCGAGTCACAGGGGGCGAACTTGGATACATTCGGGTGTCAAATCGTTTCCGTATCAGATACGATTCACTCGGACCGAACCCAAGCGGTCTATGCCTCGGATCGGGGGCGGTGGGGTGTATGGTCACCCGCGCCGACCTCCCAAGAATACAGGAGTAGAGGATGTCTAAGAGCACACGGACTGTTTTCGCACTTTGCATGGTGGCATTCGTTGCCGCTTGCGCCGCGAAAAAAGAAGAAGTTGTCTATGTTGACACGCCGGTTTCGACCGAGCCGGTCTACACGGGCAAATACAAGTGATCTGACGGGGCGGGTCATCGGGGCTAAACCCCGACTCGCCCCTCGGTACGCCTTCCTTTGGTGGGATGGCGTGTGATGATCAAGCACCGTGGCTTTCCCGGTCGCCTGACAGGAACAGATTTCCAATACGTTATTCGCCGCGCCCACAAGGCAGGGGCCGCCAGAATAATAAAGCGTGAGCGGTTTCGAGACCGCAAGGCGATGGACAAGGCTGCAGACTCCGGCTTTCTCGCCGCGCTTTGGGTGAATTTCGGGGAAGACCCGTTCGAGCGTGGTAACCTTGATGCCGGCCGGCTTTCGTGGCTGTTCGGCCGCGAGGTGTTGCCCGCTGAAGACCCGTTCGACCCCGAAAGTTACGACGCGCTGCTGCGGGTGGACCGCAAGCGCGCAGAGGCGTCGTACCCCGAGATTTTCGCGCCCGATGCCCCGCCTTTGCCGGTGCAGGATTGGGATGACGAAGACAGCGAGGACTAAGAATGTGTCCGCTCAACCCTTTGGTATGCAGGCACAATGCCTCGTATCCCGCCGAGCATACTTTCCTTGAAGCTGCTTGGGTGGAGCGCACGAATCATGGTGCGCGTCGGGATGCAGATGCTGGTCCCCTGATGTGTCAAGACTGCAACACTTCCCATCGCTTTCGATCTGGCCCGCGCGGGATCAGGTTGGCGTCTTCGGGGGATGGGCAGGGGTATGGGCGCCAAATGGCCGATGTGGCTGAGGGTGCGATTTTTGTCTTTCGTCGGACTTTGGCTGCGGTAAAAGCGAAGTGTATAAAAAACTCTCAAGGAGATCGAGCAGTATGCGGAAATTCACCCTTCTCGTGGCAGCCATTCTGGTTTCGGCCGTCGCCGGCTGCGCGTCCGACCCCTATGGCTACGGCAACGCGGCCAATAACCCGACCATCCGGACGCTTGGCGGCGCGGCGGCAGGTGCTGTTATCGCTGACGCAACTGGCGGCAGCAAAACGACGGGCGCGCTTATCGGGGCCGTTGGTGGCGCACTGTCCTGCGGCGTTCCCGGCCTTCCTGCCTGCAACTGATCTGAAGACTGCAAACCGCAGTTTCCTGAATTTGCAAAGACCATCCGGACGTTGTCCGGGTGGTTTTTTTGGTTTTTGCGCCTCGATCGGGGCATGTCTGAAAAAGGGACCGCGATGTTCAAGAAGATCCTGATTGCCAACCGGGGCGAAATTGCCTGCCGTGTCATCAAGACGGCGCGGAAGATGGGCATTGCAACTGTCGCAGTCTATTCTGACGCTGACCACAACGCATTACATGTGAAGATGGCGGATGAGGCGGTGCATATCGGGGCGTCGCCCGCAAATCAGTCCTATATTGTGATCGACAAAATTATGGCAGCAGTGCGGGCGACCGGGGCCGAGGCCGTGCATCCCGGCTATGGCTTCCTGTCCGAAAACCGGTCTTTTGCGGCGGCGCTTGAGGCGGGAGGCGTTATTTTCATTGGCCCGCCATCAAGTGCGATTGAGGCAATGGGCGACAAGATCACCTCAAAAAAAATTGCGCAGGATGCCGGTGTTTCCACTGTGCCGGGCTACATGGGCCTGATCGCCGATGCCGACGAAGCGGTAAGGATCGCAGGGCAGGTGGGCTATCCGGTGATGATCAAAGCCTCGGCCGGTGGTGGAGGAAAGGGCATGCGGATTGCGTGGAGTGAAGGCGAGGTCAAGGAAGGCTTTGAATCCTCGAAGAATGAAGCAGCGGCGAGCTTTGGCGATGACCGCATCTTCATTGAGAAATTTGTGACCCAACCGCGGCATATCGAAATTCAGGTGCTGGCTGATCAGCATGGTAACTGCGTCTACCTGCATGAGCGGGAATGTTCGATTCAGCGGCGAAATCAGAAGGTTATCGAGGAAGCGCCATCGCCTTTCCTGGATGTGGCCACCCGCAAGGCCATGGGCGAACAAGCGTGTGCCCTGGCACAGGCGGTTGGTTACACCTCGGCCGGTACTGTCGAATTCATCGTCGATGGCGCGCGTAATTTTTTCTTTCTGGAGATGAACACCCGTTTGCAGGTTGAACATCCGGTTACGGAACTGATCACCGGCATTGATCTGGTGGAACAGATGATCAACATCGCAGCAGGCCAAACTTTGCCATTTTCACAATCCGATTTGCAAATCAACGGTTGGGCTATGGAATGCCGCCTTTATGCAGAAGACCCCTATCGCAACTTCCTGCCCTCGATCGGGCGGCTGACGCGCTACCGGCCCCCGGTGGAACGTGCGGGTGTTGACGTGGTGGTGCGCAATGATACCGGCGTGTTTGAAGGCGGTGAGATCAGCATGTACTATGATCCGATGATTGCTAAACTTTGCACATGGGCACCAACACGTTTGCAAAGTATTGCAGCCATGAGTCTGGCGCTTGATACATTCGAGGTGGAGGGTATCGGGCACAACCTGCCCTTCGTCGCGGCCGTAATGGATCATCCGCGCTTTGTATCGGGCGACATCACCACGGCCTTCATTGCCGAGGAATATCCTGAGGGTTTTCAAGGCGCTTTGCTGGATACCTCAACTTTGCGCAGAGCGGCCGCTGCTGCCGCAGCGATGAATTTCGTGGCAGAAGTGCGCCGCACACGGATTTCCGGGACCATGGACAATCACGAACGCAAGGTGGGCAGTGACTGGGTCGTGACGTTGCAAAATGTGGCGCATCCCGTGACCATTGCGGCGGATCGAGACGGATCGACCGTCACCTTCGCCGATGGTGCCGCGCTGCGTGTAACCTCGGGATGGACACCGGGCCAGCCCCTTGCACGGCTGCTGGTGGACGGTACGCCTTTGGTAATGAAGGTCGGCAAGATCCCTTCGGGGTTCCGTTTGCGCTTGCGGGGCGCCGATCTGAAATGCCACGTCCGCACGCCACGCGCCGCAGAACTGGCGTTGCTGATGCTGGAAAAACGTCCGCCAGACACGTCGCGTTTCTTGCTGTGCCCGATGCCCGGGCTGATTGTGAAAATTGCTGTGGTGGAGGGCGAAGAAGTACAAGAAGGGCAGCCACTGGCGACGGTGGAGGCGATGAAAATGGAAAACATCCTGAAGGCCGAACGCAGGGCCATTGTGAAAAAGATCAGCACCATGGCGGGGGCGAGCCTCCGCGTAGATGATATTATCATGGAGTTTGAATGACATGCGCGACGGCTGCGATATCGCGGGCCATATGATTCTGCCGGGGGTGATGAAACCGGCCGGATCGGAACGCAATGACGGACCGTGTTTCCTTTTGCTTTCGCAATGTGAACGGCTGGTTTGCCACGGTCGCGCGGAAAACGGTGCCTGCGCGGATACACCGGCCTGTCACTGTGCCGTCCAACGACGCCCCGGGCGTGACTTTTATCCCCGTGAGCAATGGGGCAAAGCCAAGGGCAGTGCGGACAGTTACCACGCCGCAAACGCAGTTGCGCGCCAGAACCATGCTCTGCGCGCCAAAGCACTGCCTATGGTTTACCTGTCGATCCGCGACGCTGCGGCAAGCGCGTGGCCGAACTGGCGTGCCTTGTTGATCGACGCGGTCGCGTTGCACCGGATTGATTCGCAACGGGAAATTCCCGTAAAACTGGCATTGCGGCAACGCTTGCGCGTGTTGGCCCAGTTTAATCACGCACTGCGGAATTTCATCGGTCTTGCGCCTGCACGACCGCCGACCGGTATTGGGCGGGCATGCAGTCAGGCTTTGCGTGTCGCCCGTCAGCGCCCCGCAGGATATTTCTCCAGCAATTCCTGGAGCCGGATCGGAAATTTGTCGATAGCACGGGTGATCTCGCGCACGCTCCACGGCAATGGTTTGCGCAGCTTTGGCTCGCCGTCCTTGTCAAGGATCACCAGCGAAAACCCGCGCGGCCGCAGTTCCTGGCGAAGTGGCGACTGTGCCGCAGGGTCGGTATCAATGATCACAACCACGTCGCGTTCGACCAGCGCGACGGGATCCTGTTCAAGAAGCCGCATCTGCGCCTCGAATGACGGGTCGGCGGGGGTGTCAGCAAAAACCACTACCGGACGTTTCAGCCATAGGAATTCGGCGAGGGTCACGCCTGCCGCGTCGCGGGGTGCATCCTGTGCCAGACAGGCGAGCGGCAGGAAGGCTGCAAGAACAAAGGTGTAAAGCGGTTTCATTCGTCCTCCATTGCCTTTCATATAGGGCAGTCGGGGCAGGAACCATAGGCTCATCGCAGGGTTAATGTCTCTGCCGCATATAAAAGGGATCATCCGGATGATCGAAAAGCTGCAAGACTGGCACACGTTGGCGAAAAAAGAGCTGAAGGGCCGCGATCCCGAAAGTCTGACATGGCAGACACTGGAGGGTATCGCGGTCAAGCCGCTTTATACGGCAGCAGATACCGCCGACCTTTCGCATATGGGGTCTGTGCCCGGTATAGCCCCCTTCACGCGCGGGGTGCGGGCCACAATGTATACGGGCCGCCCCTGGACCATCCGGCAATATGCCGGATTCTCCACGGCCGAGGAATCAAACGCCTTCTACCGCAAGGCGCTGGCTGCGGGCCAGCAGGGCGTGTCGGTTGCCTTCGATCTGGCGACGCACCGCGGCTACGACAGCGATCACCCGCGCGTGGTGGGCGATGTCGGAAAGGCTGGGGTGGCGATTGATTCGGTGGAGGACATGAAGATTCTCTTTGATGCGATCCCGCTGGAAAAGGTCAGCGTTTCCATGACGATGAATGGTGCGGTGATCCCGATCCTCGCATCGTTCATCGTGACAGGAGAAGAACAGGGCGTGCCGCGCGCGGCACTGTCGGGCACCATTCAAAATGATATTCTGAAAGAATTCATGGTGCGAAATACCTATGTCTATCCGCCCGAACCGTCGATGCGGATTATCGCGGATATCATCGAATACACCTCCGCCGAGATGCCGAAGTTCAATTCGATCTCTATTTCCGGTTACCATATGCAGGAGGCCGGGGCCAATCTGGTGCAGGAACTGGCCTTCACGCTGGCCGATGGCCGCGAATATGTCCGCACCGCGATTGCGCGCGGCATGGATGTGGATGCTTTCGCAGGGCGGCTCAGCTTTTTCTTTGCCATTGGCATGAATATCTTCATGGAGGCGGCGAAACTGCGGGCAGCGCGGCTGTTGTGGCACCGGATCATGACCGGGTTCGGGGCACAGAAAACCGAAAGCCTGATGCTGCGCACCCATTGCCAGACCTCTGGCGTCAGTCTGCAAGAGGCGGACCCGTACAACAACGTCGTCCGCACCGCTTATGAGGCTTTGGCGGCGGTTCTGGGTGGCACGCAGAGCCTGCATACCAATGCCCTGGACGAAGCGATGGGGCTGCCAACTGCTTTTTCATCCCGCATCGCTCGCAATACCCAATTGATCTTGCAGGAAGAAACCGGCGTGACCAAGGTGGTTGACCCGCTGGCCGGATCTTATTACGTCGAAAGCCTGACCGCGCAAATGGCGGACGAAGCCTGGAAGCTGATCGAAGAAGTGGAGGCGATGGGTGGCATGACCAAGGCCGTCGCCACGGGCATGCCCAAGCTGCGCATCGAGGAATCGGCGGCGCGTCGGCAGGCGGCGATCGACCGGGGCGAGGATGTCATTGTCGGCGTCAACAAGTACCGTCTGGCGCAGGAAGACCTGATAGATGTGCTGGACATTGATAATGACAAGGTGCGGGAAAGCCAGGTTGCCCGGCTGACCCACATCCGCGCCACGCGCGATCCGGCCGCCTGCGGCGCGGCGCTGGAAGAGCTGACACGCCGTGCGGCAGAAGGCGGGAACCTTTTGGAGGCCGCCGTCACAGCGGCCCGTGCCCGTGCCACGGTGGGCGAGATCAGCATGGCGATGGAAACGGTATTTGGTCGCCACCGCGCGGAGGTGAAGATGCTCGCGGGCGTTTATGGAGCTGCCTATGAAGGCGATGCCGGTTTCGCCGCAATTCAGGCGGATGTGGAGGCGTTTGCCGAAGAAGAAGGCCGCCGTCCCCGTATGCTTGTGGTCAAGATGGGGCAGGACGGGCACGACCGTGGCGCCAAGGTAATCGCCACGGCTTTTGCCGATATCGGCTTTGACGTGGATGTGGGCCCCCTGTTCCAGACCCCCGCTGAAGCTGCGCAAGACGCCATCGACAATGACGTTCATGTCATAGGGATTTCGTCGCAGGCCGCGGGGCACAAGACACTCGCCCCGAAACTGATCGCCGCTTTGAAAGATGCCGGGGCCGACGATATTCTGGTGATCTGCGGCGGTGTCATTCCGCAACAGGACTATCAGTTCCTCTATGACCTTGGTGTCAAAGCAATTTTTGGACCCGGCACCAACATCCCCGATGCCGCAAAAGACATCCTGCGGTTGATCCGGGCGACGCGGCACTGACCCTTATGCACAGCTGTCGCGTCAAAAGCCGCGTGGGTGAGGGGCCGTCAGCCCCCCCCACCTTCGCAGAAACCCCAGAGATTACAGTTCGATTTCGCCCTCTGGCGCAAGCAAAGGCGTGTCCGGCTTGCGCCGGATGATGATATCGCCGTTCGGCAACTTTTCCGGCGCTTCATAGTTTCGCAGATCGCCGATCATCACCATCAACTCGCGCAGCGCCGGTTCCAGATCGGTCAGCGCTTGCCCCATATCGTCGAGTGCCGGTTCCATTTCCGACATCAGCCCGCGCAGCAGCAGTTTCGCGCCCTCCTGCATCAGACTGAAGCCATCATCGGCTTCGGTCTTCGGTGTTACTTCCTGCGCATGCACGGGCGTCAGCAGCAGACACAGGGCGAGGGGGATGGCAAAATGTTTCATGGGCCCAATATAGCCGCAGTTGTGTAAAATTTCCAGATCACAGCATCAAATCAAGCGTCACCGGAAAATGATCCGACGCCACAAGCAAGGCCTCGCGCAGCGTGGGGGTTTTCCAGCAGACGGGATCATTCAGCGGGTGCCAGATTCGCCAGTGCGGCGCAGAGGCAGCGATATCGGGCGACACCATGATGAAATCCAGCAACGCCTCGAAATACCGCTCTTGCGCGACCAGATAGAAGCGCGCGCTGGAGGGGGCGACACCGACCTTCTGCGCCAGCACCATCCGGGCATGCGGGTCGGTCATCTGGAGCGCGGGGGCGGCGTCAAGCCCGAGGACAATCTCGACACCTGATTGTCCGAACAGCTTTTCATATTCGTCCAGCCCCGGACCGTCGTTGAAATCGCCCATCACCACAAGACTTTCACCCGCTGCCAGATGCCCCGCCACCCGCCTGCGCAGCCAGACGCATTCGGCCAGTTGCTTGCGGCGGTTGTCGATGGAGATGCGGATGCGTTCGGCATCGGTCCGCGCGCCATGCGGCGCTTTGGATTTGGCATGTACGCCGATCAGCCGGATGTCCCGGCCATCGAGCGTCATCACCAATTCCAGCGGTGGCTTGGAGAACCGGATCGGTTCGGGGTCGGCATCGACATCAATATCGAACCGAAACAATGAGTTGAAGGCCGGGGCTTTCACGTCCTCCTGCGGATCGTGGCGCACCGTCAGACGATCGGGGTCATAAAGAAACGCAATCTCCTGTTCCGTTTCGCTGATGAATCCGATGATTGCGCGGCGGGTGCGCAGCCGAAAATGCTTCGCGAATCTTTCCAGTGCGGTGATGGCAGACCGGCGCGAGCCCTGATCAGGCGCTTCGATCACCATCACCGCGTCTGCGTTCAGCGCGCGAAACACCACACCAAGCGCCGTAATCTGGTCAGCGCGGGTCACGTCATGCCGCGCCGACCGCCCCTTGTCGTTCAGCAACCGGCCTTTGTCATCAAACAATGCGTTGAACCATTCCACATTGTAGGTCGCTATCCGAAGGGCACCCATCAGGCCGCCTGTTTCGCGACGATCTCGTCCCAAGCGGCATTGATGTCGATCATCCGGCGTTCGGCCAGATTCACCGCCTCTTCGGGCACACCGCGGGCGATCATGCCGTCGGGGTGGCTGTCGCGCACTGCCTGCTTCCAGGCGGTGCGGATCGTGGCCAGCGGGGCATCATGCGCAACACCCAGCACGTCATAGGGATCACGCGGCGCGCCGGCGACGAAACGCGCGCGCAATGCACGAAAACACCGGTCGCCTATCCCGAAAATCCCGGCCACTTCGGCCAGAAATTCCGCTTCGTTCGGGTGGTAGTTGCCGTCTGCCACCGAGATGTGGAAAAGCCCTTCCATCACGTCGATCAGTATCCGGTCATCGTCGCGGAACATCGCGCGGATTTTACGGGCATAGGCATCGAACCCTGCGACATCCTGCCGCGCAAGGTTGAACACGCGGGCGGCGTTGGCTTCTTCCGACGCGGGCACGGCGAAAACCTGGCGGAAGGCGGCAACTTCATCCCGCGTTACCTCGCCATCGGCCTTGGCCATCTTCGCGCCAAGCGCGATGACGGCGATGGTAAAGGCGACGGACCGTTCCGGCGGGGTGCGCAGGCGGTCCAGTACGTCCGACAACCCTGCATCGGTGGCAAGGTCGGAGAGTGCGGCAATGATGCGGGTCCAGATCGACATGGCCATAACATAGCGCGGCAGTGCTGCGCTGTCAGGGGCGGAATTTCTGCATCAGCACAAGATCCGGCCCGCGGTCAAACTTGCGTCCTGGCATGGGGCGTTTGCCTCACTTTGACAGGGCGCATGGCAACGTGGAAGGTCTGTCCTTCGGTATTCCCGGCTCTGATCGCCGTAATGGCCACATGCGCGCACGCTGTCGCGCAACAGCGCGTTCATCGGCGCAAGCCGGCCCGTCGATCCGCGCCGCGCGTGGTGCCGATCATTCCAGCATCCTGATGCCGTGCGACGTGTCAAAGGTGGCACGCATCTCTTTGAAGGGGCCGGGGACGATGGCAAGCCGCGTGTCGTCCAGACGGCCGGTCAGCAGGATATTCACCGCATCGGCCTCTGGGTGGGCAATCTCCAGACGGGTCAGGCGCACATTCGCTTCGGGCAGGTGCAGGGCGGGGTGGCCGCCGCCTTCCCATTGGATCAGCGCAGGAAAGCAGCCGTCGAAGGGCAGGCAACCATCGGCGGGCACCGTCATCTGCCAGCGGAAATCATTGCGTGCCAGTGACACCGGCACGCCCACGCCCACAGGGCTGCGCGCTACCTCGGCCAGAATATCCTGGCAGCGCGCGACCCAGTTGGTCAGTCGGGGGCGGCCAGCGAATCGGTCCAGATCGAACCAGCGCGGCCAGGCCGGGGCAGGGGTGGCGGGGTCGGGAGCGATCACTTCCAGGTACAGATCCCCCAGACCGAGCAGCCGGTTGTGCGTCGCCATATGCGGGTGCTGTCCGCCGCCCGCCAAAGCCACACCCAAAGCGGCCTCAACCGCCGCCACACCTTCGTCGAGCGTCAGGGCCGACACGGCCAGATGGTCAAATATCAGCATCTTGCGCCACTGCCTGCACGGCTACCTCGGGTGTTGCGCGCAGCGCGGTCGCCAGTGACTTGAACCGCGCCTGCGCCACTTCGCCAAACAGACCTTCGCCCGCCGGGGTAAGCAACAGTTCCAGCACCCTTTTCTTCGGCTGCCAATTCAGGCTGCCTGCTTCCGCCGGATCGGCCACCGAGAACATCGCACCAAAACGCATCGCCTTGCCCAAGACCTCGGCATCCTGCATCTCGTCCTCGGTCAGCAGGCGGAACAACGGTTCCAGACGCGACCCCGACCGGCTGTTTTTGTAGCGGTGCAGCAAGGACAGGCCCAGAAACACCCGGCCCGGATGATCCAATCCGCCAAGATTTGCGCGGGTGGCATTGTCAAAACACACTTCGGCACGATAATCGGGGTGCGCGCGCCATGTGGTGTCATGCAGCAGGCAGGCCGCTTTTATGAGCCTCTGGCGTTCCGGCGGGGCCGAAATGAACAGCGGCGACAGGAACGCATACAGCTTTTTGCCAAAACCGGGGATACGCGCCGATGTGGCCTCGGCCACCCGTGCCGCCTCGATCAGCGGGTCGCGGGCGCGCAATTCTTCCGACATCTGTTCATACAGCAGCCCTTCGCGGATGCCGTAGGCTGACACATCTATCTCGCGCGGTTTGAAGACCCGGATCAACTCGCGCAGCACTTCGCAGGCCAGGGGCACCAGTTCCATACGCTCGGCCCCCGTGCCGGTGCGCGAGCGAAGCGAAGATTGGTCGTTGGCCGCGATCCAGTCCAGGGTTTCCAGCAGGGATGCCGGCTGCATCCGGTATTCATGCAGCACGGTCAGCGGGTAGCTGCGCCGTGCCATATCCAGCCGGGCAATCACCCGCCATGACCCGCCGACCATATAAATCCGGTCACCATCCGGTCTGATGGTGTCGTGCAGCCCGTCGAGGATGCGCGCGATATGTGCCTGCCGTTCGGCAGCACCCCCCGGCACCTGTTGCAGGCGGAACGGTCCCAAAGGTGACGTGGCGCGCGCCCCGACCTGACCGCCACCAATGCGCGCCAGTTCCATCGAATTACCGCCGATGTCGCACACGATACCCGTCGCTTCGGGCCAACCCAGAAGCACGCCCTGCGCCGAAAGCCGCGCTTCGGTATCGCCGTCGATCACCCACAGCTTCAACCCGGTTTCACGCAACACTTCGGCCTGAAACGCCGGACCGTCGGTCGCTTCGCGCACGGCGGCGGTGGCAACCACGGTCATCGAGTTGATGTCCATCCCCTTCGCAAGCAACGCAAAACGCCGCAGCGCCATCAACGCGCGGTCACGGCCACGCGGGTTGAGCATCCCGGTTTCGGCCAGTCCCTGACCAAGCCCGCACATCACCTTTTCGTTGTAGAAATAGGCAGGCGACCGCGCCGCCCCGTCAAACACCACCATACGAACCGAGTTCGACCCCACATCCACCACTCCCACGCGGCTAAGCGCGCGGGCGGACGGATCATCAAACAAAGGGCGACCGAAGGGGCCGTGATCGTCGTGACCGCCCCTGGACAGGGTGGTGTCTGCGGCGTCGGTCATGGCAGTGCCTCCGGTCAGTCTTGCGCGCGACCATGCCGCCTGATGCGGGCAGGGTCAATGCGCCAAAGGCGGGTCGTGGCGCCCGACATCGGGTCAAGCGATTTGCGGGTCCACGTCCTCACGCCGAAGTGTCATCGCGCAGGTTAGCCAGACGTGGCACATCCTTGGCCCCGGCGGTGCCCCGGCCCGACAGCGACGGATTTTCCATAAAGAACCGGTGGCAATTGAACGGGTTGGCACCCGGGTCGGGCAATGGCCGCACATAGCGCCCGTCGGCTTGCAGCACCCAGCTTTGCGCCACGTCCGCCATGTTGGCCGCCATGATCTGCCCCACGATCTGGTTTTTCACCGTAAGGTTGTGCGCCTCCACCAGTGTTTCAACGCGGCGGTTCAGGTTGCGGCCCATCCAGTCGGCAGAGGAAAAGAACACCCGCGCCTTTTTCGACGGCAGCCCGTGGCCATTGCCGAAACAGATGATCCGGCTGTGTTCCAGAAAGCGGCCGACGATGGATTTCACCCTGATGTTTTCCGACAGCCCCTTGATGCCGGGTCGCAGTCCGCAGATGCCGCGCACGATCAGGCTGATCTTCGCCCCGGCCTGCGACGCGGCATAGAAGGCGTCGATCACTTCGGGGTCCACGACAGAGTTCACCTTGCCCCATATTTCCGCAGGCTTGCCCGCACGGGCGTGATCGGCTTCGGCGGCGATCAGTTCCAGCAGCCGGGGCTTCAGGGTGATCGGCGATATTGCAAGGTTTTCAAGGCCCTCGGGCTGCACATAGCCCGACAGATAGTTGAACACCTTGGTCGCATCGCGCCCCAGGGCCGCGTCGCATGTGAAGAACGACAGGTCCGTATAGATGCGCGCGGTGATGGGGTGGTAGTTGCCGGTGCCGTAATGGGTGTAGGTTACCAGATTTTCACCCTCGCGCCGCACCACGGTGCTGATCTTCGCGTGGGTTTTGTAATGGATGAAACCGTAGACAACATGCGCCCCCGCCCGTTCCAGGCGGCGTGACTGGCGGATGTTGGCGGCCTCGTCGAACCGCGCTTTCAATTCCACCAGTGCCGTCACCGATTTGCCCGCTTCCGCCGCTTCGCAAAGTGCGGCGACGATCGGGCTGTCATGCGAAGTGCGGTAAAGCGTTTGCTTGATTGCCAGAACATCGGGGTCGCGCGCCGCCTGTTCCAGAAAGCGGATCACCATGTCGAACGTCTCATAAGGGTGATGCAGCAACATGTCCTTCTGGCGGATCGCCGCGAACATGTCGCCGTCGTGGTCCCGTACACGTTCCGGCACCCGCGGGCTGAAGGCAGGCCACAAAAGTTCGGGCCGCGACGACAGCACCATTTCCTTCAGGTCGGCCAGCCCCAGCAGACCGCGCACCTCGATCACCTCGTCCTCGGTGACGCCCAGTTCCTCCATGATCAGCGCGCGCAACTCCTCGGGCGCGCCGGCCGAGATCTTCATGCGGATCACTTCGCCCCGGCGGCGGCGTTTCAGCGCGGTTTCAAATTCGCGCACCAGATCTTCGGCCTCGTCCTCGACCTCCAGATCGCTGTCGCGCAGCACGCGAAAGCTGCAATGCCCCCGGTCGGTATAGCCGGGAAACAGCATGTTCAGATGCAGCAGCAGCAGTTCTTCCAGCGGCAGCACCCGGTGTTCGCCAGGCTTGCCCGGCAGCGCCACGAAACGCGAGATTTGCTGCGGAATCGGCAGCAGGGCTTGCAGGTTGCGGCGGTCGGATGTGCGTTCAAGTTCCAGCCCGAGACAGAAGCCAAGGTTGGGGATGAACGGAAACGGGTGCGCCGGGTCAATCGCCAGCGGCGACAGCACAGGGAACACCTTGTTCAGAAAGTGCTGTTCCAGATGCTTCAGGTCGCGCGCCGTCAGCTTGGACCGGGTCAGGATTGTAATCCCCTGACCCTCCATTGCTTTTTTCAGCTTGTTAAACA
>Ga0105050_10001900_pt1 | contig 30559 bp, 24 predicted proteins | sample FRY01_FD_78088 | JGI IMG/M metagenome (GOLD analysis project Ga0105050, IMG submission 78088) | Freshwater microbial communities from Lake Fryxell liftoff mats and glacier meltwater in Antarctica - FRY-01 | ecosystem: Environmental > Aquatic > Freshwater > Ice > Glacier meltwater ...
GCGAAGTAAACGGTTCGCAGCGATGGATTGGGGCAGGTTTTGCAGGATTGCAGCCATCGGAATTCCTGAAACCATTTTACGCCATTACTATGGCGTGGATTATCAGTTGGGAGCTCAAAGATCCGTCAATGCCGGTGCGCGTATTGAGCAGTATTGTCACTGCCGCTGTGTGTTTTTTCCTGTTGCTTCAGCCCGACTTGGGGCAAACTATCCTGTTCGCGGGCACGTGGTTCGCGCTCATGATGGTGTCGGGTGTTCCGGCGAGACGGCTTTGGGGCCTGGTTATCGGGGGCGCAGTGCTGATGGTCCTTGCGTATAATTTCTATCCGGTAGCCACGCAACGTATTGACGCATGGATTTTTGGTTCCGAAGGTCTGACGCATGACAAAATGGCGTTGGCCACGTTGACCAATGGTGGTTTTATCGGTCTTGGGCCGGGCCTTGGCATCAAAAAATACTCCCTGCCTGAAGGCCATACCGATTATATCTTCTCTGTGATTGGTGAAGAGTTCGGGTTGCTTGCCTGTATGGTTATCGCGATGCTCTATTTCGCAATATTGGTCCGCATCATCATTCGCTTGCTTGACGAGAAGGAGCAGTTTGTGGTGCTCGCAGTCACCGGTCTTGGTGCCCAATTCTGCGGTCAGGCGATGATTAATATGGCGGTCAACCTTGGCGTTTTCCCGTCGAAGGGCATGACATTGCCCTTTATTAGCTATGGTGGATCGTCCATTTTGGCACTGTCCGTAACCTGCGGTCTCATTTTGGCGCTTACCAAGCGTAACCCGTATCTTGACCGGTCGCTTTATATGGTGAAGGGAAAACGGCCATGACCATCTCTCGGCACTATGTACTGGCCGCTGGCGGGACAGGCGGGCACCTTATGCCCGCGTTCGCGCTGGGGCAGGAACTTCTGAACAGGGGGCATCACGTGGCCCTGATCACGGATGAACGCGGCGCCAAAATTCCGGGCTGCCCGGAACGAGTCGTGACGCACATTTTGCCGGCCGGCCGCATAACCAAAAACCCATTGAGCTGGTTGCCCGGTGTGCAGGCAATTGCCGAGGGGCGCCGCATGGCGCGGCGGCTTTACGCCAGCTTTGCACCGAGCGCGGTTGTAGGCTTTGGCGGCTATCCGGCTTTCCCGGCGCTTTTGGGCGCATTCGCCGAAAAGATACCGACCGTCATTCACGAACAGAACGCGGTTCTGGGGCGTGTGAACCGCCTCACGGCGCGGCAGGTGAGCGCTATCGCGACTGCCTATCCCGAAGTGCTTCGGCTTTCGCCGCGCTATGAAAAAAAGGTACATTTGGTCGGTAATCCCGTGCGTGAAGAAGTACTTACGCTGCGGGATGAACCCTATCCGCCATTACTGGCCGACGGCATTTTCCGTGTTCTGGTCACCGGCGGCAGTCAGGGTGCAACTATCCTCTCCGAAGTCGTGCCCGACGGCCTTGCGCGTTTGCCGCTGAACCTGCGCCGCCGGCTTCAAGTGACGCAGCAATGTCGTCCAGAGGATATCGAAACAGTCCGTGTTGCTTATGCCAGCCACGATATTCCGGCCGAGCTTGCAACCTATTTGCCGGATTTGCCCGAACGGCTTGGCTGGGCGCATTTGGTTATCGGAAGGGCCGGCGCGTCGACGATTTCGGAGCTCACGTGCGCTGGACGCCCCGCAATATTGGTGCCGTTGCCCAGTGCAACAGATGATCACCAAAGCTACAATGTGAACGAAATGGTGAAGGCAGGCGGCGCGCGCGCCATCGCACAAACCGCTTTCAATTCGGTCGAGCTTGCAAAGCAGATACAGAAGATTGCAATGGAACCAGGTGCGCTTGAAAACGCCGCCAAGGCTGCGAAAAGCTGCGGCCGCCCGGACGCGGCCGCGGAGCTTGCCGACCTTGTCGAATCCTTTGGCCGCGCCCCCATTATGCAAAGCCTGTCATCGCATTCCGACACCAGCCCTGCGTTTGGCGCATCGCCTGCACTTGCACGAAAGAGCGTGTCGTGAAGGGTGTCCCCACGGATATCGGCACGGTCCACTTCGTGGGCATTGGCGGCATTGGCATGTCCGGCATCGCCGAAGTCATGCATAATCTGGGCTATCAGGTGCAGGGCAGCGACATTGCCGACAGCTATGTGATCGACGGCCTGCGCAAGCGCGGTATCCAGGTTATGATTGGGCACAGTGCCGACAATCTGGGCGATGCGGCAGTTGTTGTGACTTCGACAGCGGTGAAGGCGGGTAACCCCGAACGTGATGCGGCGCTTGAACGACGAATCCCGTTAGTCCGTCGTGCCGAGATGTTGGCCGAGCTGATGCGGCTGAAAAACACGGTGGCCGTTGCAGGGACGCACGGGAAAACGACAACGACTTCGCTTATTGCGGCAATGCTTGACCATGGCGGTATCGACCCAACGGTCATCAATGGCGGAATCATCAATAGCTACGGCTCGAACGCCCGCCTTGGCGCGAGCGACTGGATGGTTGTCGAAGCTGACGAAAGTGACGGCAGCTTTCTGCGCCTCGACGGTACGTTGGCGGTCGTTACCAACATCGATCCCGAGCATCTCGATCATTATGGCGACTTCGACGCCATCAAAAACGCTTTTGTTGAATTCGTCGAAAACGTTCCCTTTTACGGCGCGGCCATCATGTGCCTCGACCATCCCGAAGTGCAGGCGATTCTGCCCAAAATACGGGACCGCAGGATTATCACATACGGGTTTTCGGCGCAGGCAGACGTTCGCGGCGAAAATGTAACGCCATATCCCGGCGGCAATTGTTTCGACGTTATGGTGCGCCAACGTGACGGTTCACAGCGCGTCATCCGTGACGTGAAGCTACCCATGCCAGGTCGGCACAATGTCCAAAACGCTCTTGCCGCCATCGCAGTTGGGCTTGAAATGGGCATGAGTGACGAAGATGTGGCGCATGGCTTTGACAAATTCGGCGGTGTGAAGCGTCGTTTTACAAAGGTTGGTGAAGTCAAAATGCTTGGCGGAGCCGTCACTATCATCGACGATTACGGCCATCATCCCGTCGAGATTCGAGCTGTTCTGTCTGCGGCGCGGGAAGGGGCGCAGGGCCGGGTTATCGCCATTGCACAGCCGCACCGCTACACCCGTCTGCGCGACCATATGGACGATTTCCAGCAAGCTTTTAACGATGCTGACATGGTGTTCATTTCGCCAGTCTATGCGGCAGGCGAACTGCCCATTGACGGTATTCATGCAGACTCGCTGGTGCACGGCATCAAGGCGCGCGGCCATCGTTCCGCCGCAACCGTCGCAAGCGCAGATGACCTTGCGCAGAAACTGGCTTTGATTATTCAGCCGAATGATACAGTCGTATGCCTTGGCGCCGGTGACATCACCAAATGGGCTGCGGGCTTGGCGGATGCCATCAGCGCGGCACCCAAGTGACGGTGAATACTCTGCCGCAGGTTCGGGGAAAGCTGACCGCGCAAGCACCTTTGGCCCCTCTGGTTTGGTTTAAATCCGGGGGCTGCGCGGAATATCTTTTCGAGCCAAAAGATGTCGAGGATCTACAGCATTTCCTGCGGCAAATTGACTCACAGACACCCGTTATGGCGCTCGGCCTTGGCTCCAATCTTATTGTGCGCGATGGTGGGGTTCCAGGTGTTGTTGTCCGGCTTGGCAAGGCATTCGCTAAGGTTTCCAAAGTGGATGCCGTCACGTTGGATTGTGGTGCTGGCGCTTCGGGTATCCTGGTGTCGTCAACTGCGCGAGACGAAGGCATATCGGGCCTTGAATTTCTGCGCTCCATTCCCGGGACCGTTGGCGGCTTCGTTCGGATGAACGGCGGGGCCTATGGCGGCGAAGTGAAAGGCATATTGGTCGATTGCGATGTTGTGCTGCGTAATGGCGACGTTCAGCGGCTGTCGGTTGCCGATCTGCATTATAGCTATCGCCATGCGGAATTGCCGGACGGCGCAATTGTCGTGGGCGCGCGTTTTCGCGGGAAATCCGGCAACCTCGAGGCAATTCAGGCCGAGATGGACCGTATCAGCGCGTCACGCGAAGCGTCGCAGCCACTGCGTTCAAAAACTGGCGGGTCGACATTCAAAAATCCTGACGGGCAGAAGGCTTGGGAGCTGGTTGATGCTGCAGGCTGTCGCGGTCTGCAAATCGGCGGTGCGCAGGTTTCCGAAAAGCACACCAACTTCCTGATCAATACAGGCGATGCAACCAGCGCCGACATTGAGGCCCTTGGCGAAGAAGTACGTCGGCGGGTAAAGGCGAAATCGGGCATTGATTTAACATGGGAAATCCAGCGCGTGGGTGGCATGAAATGAGCAAACAGATTCACGTCGCGGTCCTGATGGGTGGCTGGTCCAATGAACGCCAAGTATCGTTGATGAGCGGCAATGGCGTCGCTGATGCGCTCGAGAAGGTCGGATATACAGTCAGCCGCGTGGACATGGACCGGAATGTCGCACAGGTTCTGGCATCGCTCCGTCCCGATGTTGTCTTCAACGCGCTTCACGGCGTTCCCGGCGAAGATGGCTCGGTTCAAGGCATGCTTGACCTGATGGGAATCCGTTACACGCACAGCGGTATGGTGACCTCGGTCATTGCCATCGACAAGGAACTGACCAAACAGCGGCTGGTGCCAGCGGGCATCCCAATGCCGAAAGGTACAATGGTCGATAGCGAAAGCCTTTTCTCCGCCGACCCCATCCCGCGCCCCTATGTTTTGAAGCCAGTCAACGAAGGTAGTTCCGTAGGCGTGGCGATCGTTACGGATGACAGTAACTACGGCAACCCCATTGCACGTGATGCAAAAGGGCCTTGGCAAGAGTTTGGTCGCCTGTTGGCTGAACCTTTCATCAAGGGGCGCGAATTGACAGTTGCTGTCCTTGGCGATCGCGCACTTTGCGTCACCGAACTCAAGCCCAAGAGCGGCTTTTATGATTTCGACGCGAAATATACCGACGGTCTTACTGAACATATCTGTCCCGCCGAAATACCGGCCGATATCGCACAATATATGCTCGACACGGCGCTGCGCGCGCATCAGATGCTCGGCTGCAAAGGCGCATCGCGGACTGATTTTCGCTGGGACGACGAGGCAGGGCTGAACGGCGTATTCGTTCTCGAAACCAACACCCAGCCCGGCATGACCCCATTGAGCCTCGTGCCGGAGCAAGCAAAACATGTCGGCATCAGCTATGAGCAGTTGGTCGATATATTGGTAAAAGAGGCACTCGCATAATGGCTGCCGCGGCCCGCAAAGCATCTGCAAAACGCAAAGCGCCTGCGCCGCGCAAGAAGATCCGCCAGATATCGGTGGTCGACCGGCTGCTGCGTATGCTGCCATTTTCCGAACAGGACGTGCAACGTGTGGTCACGTGGCTGATTGTGATCGCGATTTCGGTGCTGGCTTTTTTCGCTGCGCAATATGCGGGTTTTACTGCGGCTGCTTACCAACAATATGCGGCCCTTGCTGCCAAAGCGGGGTTTCAGGTTCAGCGGGTTGAAGTCACTGGCATGGAACGCGTAGACCAGTTGAGGGTCTACCAGCTTGTGTTGGCCGAAAAGGACCGTGCGATGCCTTTGGTCGATATCGATAAGGTTCGTGCCGATTTGCTTCAATATGGCTGGATTAAGGATGCCCGCGTGTCCCGGCGCTTGCCAGATACGCTTGCGGTGGAAATCATCGAACGCAAACCCGCTGCGGTATGGCAGCGCGACGGCAAATATTCGTTGATTGATGCCGATGGTATCGTCTTGGCCAATGTGAAGGCTGGCGCGAGTACGGATTTGCCTGTGTTGAACGGGGCGGATGCCAATGCCCAAGCAATTGCGCTGAATGCTTTGCTCGACAATGCGTCCGCGTTGAAAGCGCAAGTTGTGGGTGCGACGTGGGTGGGCAATCGCCGATGGGATCTGCAGTTCGAAACAGGCGAGACTCTGGCATTGCCGGAGGGCGAAAAAGCCGCAGCAGAAGCATTGTTGAAATTTGCAAGAATGGACGGAATACACCGCTTGCTGGGACGCGACCTAATCCATTTTGATATGCGCGATCCTGAGCGCGCTTATTTCCGCAAAGCTCCCGTCGCCGAGCCCGCCGCAGTAAAAGCGGAGAGCAACGAAATTTCCTCGAAAACAAGTGGATTGACAGCATGAAGGCCGCCCGGGTTGAAAAACTCATCTCTGCGATAGACATCGGGTCGTCGAAGGTGTCCGCACTTATCGCGGGTCAGACTGACAGCGGCGAGCTTTTGGTGTTAGGCACAGGACAGCGCGAAAGTCGCGGCGTTACGCGTGGCTGCATCGCCGATGTCGAACAGGCAGAATTATCCGTGCGCCATGCGGTGGAGCAGGCGGAACGCATTGCGGGATTGAATATCGACCGAGTTTGGGTCGGCATGTCTGCAGGCGGTCTCGACAGTTTGTTGGCACCGGTGGAGATCGAACTGGGTGGTGACCGCATCACGCAAGAAGACGTCGATGAGTTGCTGCAGGCTGGTCGCGCCAATATCCAAACTGGCGGTAAAATGGCGCTGCATATTCAACCGACCTTATACTCGCTGGATGGCGTTGGCGGCGTGGTAAACCCCGTTGGTCTGCACGCTGATCGTCTCGGCGTTGATATCCATGTGGTGCTTGCTGACCAGTCGCCGGTTCGCAACATGGATATGACCGCGCGGGCGGCGCATTTAGATGTCGAATCAGTTGTCGTTGCGCCGGTCGCGACGGGGCTGGCTTGTCTGACAGCCGAAGAGCGTGAACTTGGCGTGGCACTTGTTGAATTTGGCGCGGCTGTCACGAATGTTTCGGTGTTTATTGGCGGTATGCTCGTTGGGCTTATGACCGTGCAGAAGGGCGCGTCCGATATCACAGACGATATCGCCTCCGCATTCGGCATCCGCCGGGCGCAAGCCGAACGGCTGAAATGCTTTCATGGTTCAGCCTTGACCAGCCCAAGGGATTATCAGGAAGTACTCGACATCGGACCTGACGAGAACGGAGTGGAAGCGAGCACGAACGCGCCCCGCATTACCAAGGCGCAGCTGAACGCCGTTGTGTGTCAGCGTGTAGACACCATTGTCACTGAAATTGCGCGCGCGCTAAAGACACTCGGCTTTTCAGGCCCATCAGGGCATCAAATTGTACTGACTGGCGGAGGCGCCGAGTTGAAGGGCATTGCGGAGCATATGCAGGGCGCCTTGGGCCGGACTGTACGGATTGGCCGCCCATTTGGGTTGACGAGCATCCCAGAGGCCCATTCAGGACCTGCTTTTTCTACATTGGTTGGGTTGATTCACTACGCGGCTTCGGAACGCGTTGACCTTAAATCAGGTTACGAATTGCGCGCTGAACAACTGGGCGGGACAATGCCTAGTTTGATTGAGCGCATCAAAAGAGCGGTTCGCGAGAATTTCTGACAGAAAACTGTGCAAAAGGGTTAATTTTCGAGTGTGCCCTGTTTGCTTTTGTGTCAAAAGCGTGAAAATTTCTAACAAGCTATAGAGGCTAGGGGGATAAAATTATGAGCATCAATATCGGTCCACCAGTGGTTGACGAGTTGAAGCCGAAAATTGCGGTCATTGGTGTCGGCGGTGCCGGTGGCAATGCTGTTGCCAATATGATTGGCGCCAGAGTTGAAGGCGTTGACTTTGTCGTGGCCAATACCGACGCGCAGGCACTGAATGCTTCACCAGCAGAATACCGCATTCAGCTTGGACCCGAAATCACGCAAGGCCTAGGGGCAGGGTCACGGCCAGAAGTTGGACGCGCTGCAGCAGAAGAGACCATTGAGCAGGTAAAGGCTGCGCTCGCCGGTTGTCATATGTGCTTCATCGCAGCTGGCATGGGCGGAGGCACCGGTACGGGTGCTGCGCCGGTCATCGCCAAGGCAGCGCGCGAAATGAACATTCTGACGGTGGGCGTTGTTACCAAACCGTTCCTGTTTGAAGGCTCGCGCCGCATGCGGTCGGCAGATTCGGGTATCACTGAACTGCAACAGCATGTTGATACGTTAATTGTCATTCCGAACCAGAATCTGTTCTTGGTGGCGAACCCGAATACCACTTTCAAAGAAGCCTTCCTGCTGGCGGACGAAGTTCTGCAACAGGGCGTGCGGGGCATTACCGACCTTATGGTCATGCCTGGCCTCATTAACCTCGATTTTGCCGATGTGCGTTCGGTTATGCACGAGATGGGCAAGGCGATGATGGGCACTGGTGAAGCGGAAGGTGACGGCCGTGCGCTTGAAGCTGCTGAAAAGGCGATTGCTAACCCCTTGCTTGACGGTGTTTCGATGCAGGGCGCGAAGGGCGTCATTGTTTCGATCACTGGCGGTGAAGATATGCGCCTGATGGAAGTCGACGAGGCTGCCAATCACATTCGTGAATTGGTTGATCCAGACGCGAACATCATTTGGGGTTCAGCATTCAACGAAAATCTGAATGGCAAAATCCGCGTATCGGTTGTTGCCACCGGTATCGACAATGATGGTACTGCGGCGTCACCGGTTGCCCATGCAACACGTCCGTTTGCATTCAGCCGTCCGCCCGAACCGGTGGTTGAGGTTGCGGCGTCAACATCGCTGTTTGGCAACTCAAGCGATCCGTCGCTGGAAGAAGCTGTTGAGGCAGAAGGCGCCGAAAACGACGACGATAGCCTCGTCTTGGGCAGCGACTTCATCGCAGCCGACGACGCCAGCGACCCAGCGGAGGCAGAATCCGCTGACCTGCCATGGGATGCAGCTGATACGCTTGATCTAAGCGATCCTGTTGACACTGAATCGGACGCGTCGGCAGCAGAGGCTGTTGATGTAACCGAAGCGCCAGACCGTGCCGCCCCGCGTATTCCTACAGGTGGTACTTTGTTTGAACGCATGTCAAACCTCTCGCGCGGACTTTCGCGTTCTGAAGGCGAAGATGAAGAGAAAAGTGCCGATGGCGCTAGCGGTCTTAACATTCCTCGGTTTTTGGATCGTCAAAACAACTGATAGTATCCGCATTCGGGTTCCGTCATCTCGTCTTTTTTATGCAACTGTTGGTCGGAGCAAAGCGTTTAGGTGCTTTGAGTCCGGCCCGCAGTTCCCCAATAGCATTGCATGAATGTGATGATGTTACGTGGATTGGGCCTTATTTGTGCATTGACGCTGTCATCATTGGCGTTCGCACAAGCGGTCGACGAAAGTGCGCTTGAAGAACTGGACAGGAAAACACCTGTCGTAGTGCCATCGAGCGAGCCTGCCGGTGCTGCCGAATTGCGTGCAGCCATGCGCCGGATATCCTTCAGCCCGACTGATGCGGACGCCTTGGCAGATGCAGGGAACGCATCACTGGCGCTGGGCGACGCCAATGCAGCGTTGAACTTTTTTACGCGTGCGAATGCTTTGCGCCCCAATAACAGCCGAATTGTATCCGGCTTGGCCATCGCCACGGTTCGAACCGAAAACCCGTTTGAAGCCTTGCGCCTTTTTGACGATGCTATTCGCCTTGGTGCCAATGAGCGCAGTATTGCGGCGGACCGCGCGCTAGCGTTTGACCTTCTTGGAAATTTCGGTCGCGCGCAGCAGGATTATAAGCTGGCCCGCACTGCTGCCACGTCGGACGATATCCTCATCCGTCAGGCCGTTTCCTTGTCATTAGCCGGACGGAAAGAAGAGGCGGATGCCATGCTTGTCCCGCTGCTTCAGGTCAACAATGTCAGGGCGTGGCGGGCGAGGGCATTCATGCTTGCGGCGCGCGGTGACTTGCGTGAATCGAACAAGGTGGCGCAAGGTTTCATGGATGCAGGGTCCACTCAACGGATGGAACGCTTCTTCCGTCTTATGCCCACATTGACCGGTGCGCAGCAGGCCGCAGCGATCCATTTGGGTCATTTTCCCGTCAGCCAATATGTCGGACGCGACAGCGAGCAAGTGCGTAAGGTCGCGGCAGCATTACCCACTGTAGAGATTCCGCGCGGTGAAAACCGGCTGATTCCGTCAGGTGCGCCATTGGGGCCCAAATCGGCCAACGCCACATCTGCTAAAATTGACCCGAAAAAGGAACGCAAGCAGGACCGCAAGGAGCGCGAGCGCGAGGAAGTAAAGGCGGCCGTTGCTAATATACCCGATGCGCTGAAATTGCCCAAAACCGATACGGCGCGTTTGGGAACTGCCGTAGCCCGCGCCAAATTGGAGGAAGCCCAGTTTGCGCGCATCACCAGCGCAAATGTCGGTGCTTTACCGGCGCCAGAATCCGCTCGCCCGTTGGTACGGGTCGTAACGCCGACCCGTGAGAACGCTCCGCCCATTGCGACCAGCACGGCATCGCGGTTACCAGCGGCCGCCTCGACGGGTCTAGCTGCTGCATCAACGCCTCCGGCGGCAACTCAGAATATCCAGCCGACCGTGTCAGCGCCGGCAACGGTGACCAACACATTACCGCCCGCAACGTTGAACGGCCCACCTGTGCCGCTAGCTTCGTCTGAAGTGACAACCACGCCCGTTGCGATCCAGCCCCAGATTTCTGAGCCCGTTGCTCCCACGCAACTAGCCGCCAACATTGTCGCGGTGCCCGCGTCGTCGGCCTTCGATTTAGGCGCATTAGTCAGTTCAATTGAGATACCGGAAAGCGAACAGGCTCCTTCGCAAGTTGCCGTTGACCTGAAGAAACTCAAACCGGCTGCACCGAAAACGGCTGCTGTCGATACCGCGAAGACCGCTAAGGTCGACTCCAAGGCCGTTGCCAAAACCAGAGCCGAGACCGCAAACCCTGCGCGCTTCTGGGTGCAGATTGCAACGGGTGACGCCAGCGCACTGGGCTTTGACTATCGCAAATGGGTGAAGAAAAATCCCGAGCTTTTTAAAGCGCAGAACGGGTGGACATCACCATGGGGCAAGACGGCACGACTGCTTGTCGGCCCATTTGCGGACATGAAGGCCGCCAAAAAGTGGGAGTCCGATTTCAAAAAGGCCGGTGGCGGTGGCTTTATGTGGAAAAGCGAAGTTGGTGTGCCGGTAAATCCGATTAAGGCGAAATAGCGGCTTCCGATAAAGGCTGCTTACCGTCATAAGCGCGACATGTCGCAACTGGCTTCCTTCGCTTCGCATCCCGACCGCAGTCGCGGTCGTCTTCATGCCGAACCAACCCGCGATATTCGCGGACCGCGCGATATTTTCCAGCGCGACCGCGACCGTATCATCCATTCAATTGCGTTTCGGCGGCTTCGCCACAAAACGCAGGTTTTTATTTCGCCTGATGGTGATCATTACCGCGTACGTTTGACGCACAGCCTTGAGGTGGCGCAGATTGGCCGGACGATTGCGCGGGCGTTGGGTTTGAACGAAGATCTGACAGAGGCCTTGTGTCTGGCGCATGATATCGGTCATCCGCCCTTCGGGCATGCCGGAGAAGACGCGCTGGAACAGGCGATGAAGCCGTATGGCGGGTTTGATCACAACGCGCAGACATTGCGCACGTTGACCCATTTGGAATCGCCTTATCCGTCTTGGCCTGGCCTTAACCTGAGCTGGGAGTTGCTTGAGGGGTTGGCTAAGCATAACGGCCCGGTGCAATCGCCGGGTTGGGCCTTGTCCGAGGTGAATGCTGGATATGACCTAAGCCTGAGGCAATGGCCGTCGCTGGAGGCGCAGATTGCAGCGATCAGCGATGATATCGCTTATGATAATCACGACATTGATGATGGCATTCGTGCCGGAGTTCTGCACATTGACCAATTGCTTGAACTGCCGTTTGTAGCGCAGCGTTGGGCAGCAATAAAGCAGCGACATCCGGATGTTAAAGCGCGCCGATTGGTAGGCGAACTGACGCGCGAGCAAATCGGCGTGATGGTGAACGATGTCATCGAATCCACCCGCGCCAAGATAAACGCCTTAGGCATTTCTGATGTGAACGATGTGCGCGATGCAGGCGTCATGATTGGCGGATTTTCTGAGGACATGGCGGCACGCGAACGGCGACTAAAGACGTTCATGTACGAAAACCTTTACCATCACCCCACGCAAATTGACGCGGCTGCAGGCGCTTCTAAAATCGTTTCGGAGCTATTTGCGGCCTATCATGTTGACCCGGCTTTGCTGCCGGCCGAATGGCGGGAAAACTTGCCCGAAACAGACCCAGAGCGCAGCCGCCATATCGGCGATTTCCTCGCTGGCATGACTGACCGCTATGCAACGGACAGGCATCGGGAAATTTGCGGAAGCGCGGCATGACGACCAACGTCGTTATTGCGGGTGGTTCCGGGCTGGTGGGCAGGCAGGCGGCGCAGTTGCTGGCGATCGGCGGGCTTGACGTCCAGTTGGTGTCGCGCCGCACGTCTGAGCCGCTACACCCGGCCATCCGGGAGCATGTGGGCGCAGCAAGGGACTGGCCAGCGATAGTGGCAAGTATCAAGCCGGAAATCGCCATTTCCTGCCTAGGAACAACAATACGCAAAGCAGGGTCGCAGGCCGCATTCAGGGCTATTGACCATGACCTTGTTCTAGCCTTTGCAAAGGCTAGCTACCAAGCCGGCGCGCGGCATTTTATCACGGTATCGTCGGTAGGTACGATGCCCGCCAGCAGCAGTTTTTATCTCAGAACGAAGGCTGAAATGGAACAGGGACTTGGTGATACCGGCTTCCAGCGCTTGGACATAATGCGACCCAGCTTGCTGACCGGCGGCCATCGTGCAGATAAACGTCCGGGCGAAGCCTTAGGAATTTTGTTGTCGCCCGTGATGGACATGCTGATGATGGGCGGGATGCGCAAATTCGCCTCAACACCGTCGGTAAAGTAGCGAGGGCCATAGCGGCGCTGGCAGCCAGACATGACGGCGGCGTTTTTATCCACGAAAATGACTCGATAAATGCGCTCGCCGGTTGACTCTTAATTGCGTCGCGGCCAAGGCAATAGGGTCGCTGACGAAGCGGGAGAGCGTCTCTTAAAGGGACCGCCGAAGGAGCAACCGCCCCGGAATCTCTCAGGCAAACGGACCGCTTTGGCTCTTGCGACACTCTGGAAAGCGCGCATCGTGGCTCGACCATGATACGCCACCGAAGGGGTAGCCCACTGACATGTCCTTTGCGGGATATGTCCGCGGATAAAGCTCTCAGGTACCCGTGACAGAGGGGGCAGCAGACACGGCGCCAACCGGCGTCGGTCGCTGCGACTCTTGGAACGGACTGATATGAGCGACACAGACGAATTCGAATACGAACTCGAACCGATCGAAATACTGGAACTACCGCTGGACGCATGGCATCGTGCGCGGGGTGCGCGCATGGTAGAGTTTGCAGGCTATCACATGCCGATCCAATATGAAGGCATCATGGCCGAACATCTTTGGACGCGTGAAAATGCAGGTCTGTTCGACGTCAGCCATATGGGCCAGCTCATGCTATCGGGAGACGGCGTCGCCGAGGCGCTTGAAGCGCTTGTGCCAGGCGACATATCCGCCCTCAAAGAAGGCAAGATGCGATATTCGCTTTTGCTGGACGAAGATGGCGGCGTTCTGGATGACATGATGATTACCGCTGCCCCGATGGGCCTGTACGTCGTCGTCAACGGCGCGGTGAAATGGGACGATATGGGCTATCTGCGCGAGCATTTGCCCGATGAAATCACCATGAATTACATGGAAGGCCGCGCCCTATTGGCGCTTCAGGGACCAAAGGCTGTTGATGCCCTCGCACGCGTCGTGCCGGGCGTCGGTGCGCTATATTTTATGGAGGCCGGCACTTTCTTTTGGGGGCCAAGGGCCGATCCGGAGCCGTTGTGGATTAGCCGTTCGGGATACACGGGCGAAGACGGGTTCGAGATATCGGTTGCTGCAGAGCATGCCAAGGCACTGGCTGACCAATTATGCGCGCAACCCGAAGTACAGCCAATCGGCCTTGGCGCGCGCGATTCGTTGCGGCTTGAAGCTGGATTGCCTTTGTACGGTCATGACATGAATCCGGATATCGATCCGGTCGAAGGCAACGCGTCGTTCGCAATATCAAAGCGCCGTCGCGTTGAGGGCGGCTTTGCCGGATCGGACCGGATATTAAAGGCGTTGGCCGAAGGCCCCGCAAAAAAGCTGGTCGGATTGAGTGTAGATGGCAAAATGCCCGTGCGTGAAGGCGCGCCCGTCTTTGCCGGTGACACGCAGGTTGGCACCATAACATCGGGCGGATTTGCACCCAGCGTCGGTGCGCCAATCGCCATGGGTTATGTGGCTGGTGGTCATAATGCCATCGGCAGTGCGCTTGAGGCAGAGGTGCGCGGCAAGCGCGTTGCCCTGACGGTCGCTGCAATGCCTTTCGTCCCACATCACTACCATCGCAGAGGAGCGAACGCATGACCCGTTATTTCACCGAAGATCATGAATGGATCGAAGTCGATGGCGAGAGCGCCACTGTCGGCATCACCGATTATGCGCAAAGCCAGCTTGGCGACATTGTCTTTGCTGAAGTCCCTGCGGTCGGCGCGACTTTGAAAAAGGGCGGTGATGCGGCAGTTGTCGAATCGGTGAAAGCCGCGTCCGACGTGTACGCGCCCGTTAGCGGCACGGTCACTGACGGCAATGCGGCGCTCGAAGGCGATCCGGCCCTGGTGAACAGCGATCCCGAAGGCGACGGCTGGTTTTTCAAGCTGACGCTGAGCGACACCAGCGAACTCGATAGTCTCATGGATGCCGCCGCATACAAGGCATTTGTCGACGGACTTTAAGAACTGCTGACCCGCAATCGGGAATATTGGAGAATGAAATGCGTTATTTGCCGCTGACCCCAACCGATCGTCAGGCCATGCTGGGTGTTATCGGGGCCAAATCTATCGATGATCTTTTCGTTGATGTCCCTGCTGAAGCTCAGTTGGATGGCCCCATTCGCGGCTTGCCGAATCACGCAAGCGAAATGGCTGTCGAGCGGCATTTATCCGACTTGGCGCGCAAAAATCTGGCTGCGTCGCACCACCCGTTCTTTTTAGGCGCGGGCGCGTACAAGCACCATATACCTGCAAGCGTTGACCACATCATTCAGCGCGGCGAGTTTCTGACTGCGTACACGCCGTACCAGCCGGAAATCGCGCAGGGCACGCTGCAGATGCTGTTCGAATTTCAGACGCAAGTCGCGCGGCTGTTCGGCTGCGATGTGGCCAATGCATCCATGTATGATGGCTCGACCGCTTGCTGGGAAGCCATTGGCATGGCGGGCCGTGTCACAAAGCGGTCAAGGGCAGTGCTCTCGTCGGGACTGCATCCGCATTATGTAAGTGTTGCCAAAACAATGGCGAAATATACTGGCGACACGCTGGAAACGGCGCTGCCCGAACTTTCGGCAGGAACCGACAGCAGCCGATTGCTCGCCGCGATTGATGCCGACACAAGCTGCGTCGTGGTCCAATATCCGGATATTTTGGGACGCATCGAAGATCTGTCGGCAATTGCCGCCAAGGCGCATGAGCACGGGGCGCTTCTGATTGCCGTAGTGACTGAGCCTGTGGCACTGGGCGCGATTAAATCGCCCGGTGAGATGGGCGCGGACATCGTTGTTGGCGAAGGGCAATCGCTTGGCGTCGGCCTTCAATTTGGCGGCCCTTATGTCGGCCTATTCGCGTGCAAGGAAAAATTCGTCCGTCAGATGCCGGGTCGACTGTGCGGCGAAACGGTCGACGCCGAAGGTAAGCGCGGTTTCGTGCTCACGCTGTCGACACGTGAACAGCATATCCGTCGCGAAAAGGCCACATCAAATATTTGTACAAATTCAGGACTTTGCGCCCTGGCGTTCAGTGTTCATATGACATTGTTGGGTGAAAAAGGATTGCGTACCCTGGCGGCGCTCAATCATGGTGGGGCTGTTCAAGCCGCTGATCGGTTGACGCAAATCCCGGGCGTCGAGTTGGTCAATGAAAGTTTCTTCAACGAATTTACCTTGAAGCTGCCGAAGGAGGCGCGGCCGGTTGTTCGGGCGTTAGCGGACCGAAAAGTCCTCGGCGGTGTGTCTTTGGGTAGGCTGTATCCCGGACAAAGCACATTGGAAAATGGCTTGGTTGTTGCTGTCACTGAGGTTGCTTCTGCGGAGGATGTCGAAACATTTGCGTTGGCATTGCAGGAGATTTTGGCATGAGCGCGGTTAATCAGAGCGGCTGGAAACCCGAAATGGGCAGCGCTGGAGACACAAAGCCAGCAACCTTTACGGGCAACAAGGCGCTGATGCTAGAAGAGGCGCTGATTTTTGAAATCGGTACAAGCGGCACCACCGGCGTCGACCTCGCCGAAGTACCTAAAGTGACTTCGCGGCTTGGCAATTTGGAACGGCATCGGGACATCGGACTTCCCGGCTTGTCTGAACCCGAAACGGTACGCCATTATACCCGCCTGAGCCGGCAGAATTACGCGATCGATCTAGGCTTTTTTCCGCTTGGCAGTTGCACGATGAAGCACAACCCGCGCTTGAATGAAAAAGTCGCACGAATGGCTGGCTTTGCCGATGTCCATCCGCTTCAGCCGGTTGAAACGGTGCAGGGTGCGCTGGCCGTTATTCATGAGCTTGCTCACTGGCTGGTTACGCTGACAGGTATGAAAGCCGTCGCCATGTCGCCCAAGGCCGGCGCGCATGGGGAGCTGTGCGGTATCCTCGCCATTCGTGCTGCGCTAACAGCGCGAGGTGATGCAAGGTCTGTCATCCTCTGTCCGGAAAGCGCGCACGGCACAAACCCTGCGACAGCGGCTTTTGCAGGCTATGACGTTGAGAATATCCCGGCAACTTCGCAAGGTCGCGTTGACGTGGCTGCGCTTAAGGCGCGGCTTGGTCCGGATGTCGCCGGTGTAATGATAACCAATCCCAACACATGTGGATTGTTCGAACGTGATTTGCGCGAAATATCGGACGCAGTCCACGCGGCTGGTGGCTATGTCTATTGCGACGGCGCAAATTTCAATGCCATCGCAGGCCGCGTTCGTCCTGGCGACCTGGGAGTTGATGCCATGCACATCAACCTGCATAAGACATTCTCGACCCCACATGGCGGCGGCGGCCCCGGTTCCGGACCTGTCGTATTGTCGAAAGCACTCGCGCCGTATGCACCGCTTCCGTTCGTTGACAAGGACGGCGATCGTTATGTTCTGGTTGAAGAAGAAACGGTGAGCGAATATCATGATTTGACCTTTGGTCGGATGGTGGCATTCCACGGGCAAATGGGCATGTTCACGCGTGCGCTGGCCTATATCATGTCGCATGGTGCAGATGGACTGCGGCAGGTGGCAGAGGACGCGGTCCTAAATGCCAATTACATCTTGCGTAGCCTCGACGATGTTCTCGACGCGCCGTTTGCGCATAGCGGACCATGTATGCACGAAGCGTTGTTCAGCGATGATGGCATGGCCGACGGCTTTTCCACGCTCGACATTGCCAAGGGCTTGATTGACGAAGGCTATCACCCGATGACCGTTTACTTCCCGCTCGTGGTGCATGGCGCAATGTTGATCGAGCCGACCGAAACCGAGAGCAAGGCAACGCTTGACCAATTTATCGGTGCGTTGCGGTCGGTGGCACAGCGGGCAAAGGCTGGTGATCCATTGCTTAAGTCAGCACCACATCATGCACCGCGCCGGCGTCTGGACGAAACGCAAGCCGCCCGTAAACCCGTGCTGGTTTGGAAAGAACCCGCCCAGGCAGTCGCGGCTGAGTAGACAGAGGAGGAGCGGGAAGGGGCGATCGCGCGCTATCTTCCCGCGCCCCACCGTAATCACGACCCAGGGCGGCCCGTGCCGTCCCCATGCGTAACGTCGGTCGTTACCTAGACCCAGACAATTTAAGCGTGCGATTGACAATATCGCGATATCGCACAACACTTCCTCTCGATGGCCCTCTCAATGCAGGAGCGGCCACGAGGAGGATGACTGACGATATGGCCACAACCGACATTCTGACGTTTGATGGATTTCTTTTGCATTGGGCGGACGCGCGGGCCGACTGGCCTGCATTGAGCCAACACGGTCGTTGTGACAATTATGCGCAGCTTGAGCAGCGGACCGCGCAGATCGCGACGATGCTGTTATCGGCAGGCCTCAAAAAGGGCGACCGGATTGCGTGGATCGGCAAGAACAGTGACCTGTACTTTGCGCTCTTTTACGGCGCGGCGCGCGTTGGCGTGGTTATGGTTCCCGTTGGATGGCGTCTGGCACCCGCCGAATGGGCTTATATAGCGGCCGACACGCAAGCGCAGATATTGTTTGCCGGGCAGGGGTTTGAAAGCGGCGTGGAAGCGCTTGCGCAATCGCTCCCTCACCAACCGCAGGTAATAGGTGAAGACGAAGCGCGCAGGATTATCGAAGGTACAAAGCGGGCTGCGTTTGACCCAGCCAGTCCCGATGATGCGGCGCTTCAATTGTATACATCGGGTACCACGGGCAAGCCAAAAGGCGCCGTGCTGTCTAATCGCAACCTGTTTGGATTACGAAAAAACGCGGATGAAAACGATCATCCGTACAGCAAATGGGACGATGACGAGGTCGTCCTGATTGCGATGCCATGTGCCCATATTGGTGGCACAGGCCTTGGCATCATGGCGCTGGCTTCGGGCTTGCCGGGTTTGGTTGAGGCGGAGTTCTCCCCTGACGCGGTGTTTGACGCGATCGAAAAGGGCGGCGCAACGCGGTTATTATTGTGCCTGCTGCTTTGCAAATGATGGTGAACCATCCGCGATGCCGCGATGTTGATTATAGCCGCCTCAAATATATCTTATACGGCGCAGCCCCGATCCCGCTTGAGCTGCTGCGGCAGTCGATGAGCGTGTTTAACGCCCAATTCATTCAGGTCTACGGAATGACTGAAACCACCGGCACCATCTGCATGTTGCCGCCTGAGGACCATGATCCCAATGGCAACACCCGCATGCGATCGGCAGGAAAACCCTTGCCCGGCGTAGAACTGCGCATTGTCGATGGCGCAGGCAATGACGTTCCCACGGGCAATGTTGGCGAAGTGTGGACCCGTTCGTCGAACAATATGATTGGCTATTGGAACCTACCCGATGCGACCTTGGGCACAGTGGCTGACGGCGGGTGGATAAAGACGGGCGATGCCGGCTATCTCGATGAAGACGGATATTTGTATATTCACGATCGGGTTAAAGACATGATCATCACTGGCGGTGAAAATGTCTATCCGGCAGAGGTTGAGAGCGCGATTTACGGTCATCCAGACATTCTGGAGGTCGCCGTAATCGGCGTACCTGACGCCAAATGGGGGGAGGCGGTCAAAGCCGTTTGCGTTCCAAAGCCCGGGAGCGAGATTGATGCCGACAGTGTCATCAGTTGGGCCCGCGCGCGCATTGCTGGTTTTAAAGCACCCCGATCGGTGGACATCATCGCCGCATTGCCCCGAAATGCATCAGGCAAGATATTACGTAAGGATTTGCGTGCACCCTATTGGGCGGGATATGATCGTCAGGTTAACTAGCATTTTGGTGTACTTGAAGTGCATCCATGACCAATGGGGCAAGCTCTGGGCGACAAATGAGCAAATCGGGTAAATACAGATCTGCATTGTTGTAACGCATAGGTGACCCGTCGATGCGCGCGCAATAAAGGCCTGCGGCCTGCGCGACGGCGACAGGCGCACAATTGTCCCATTCATACTGGCCGCCAGTGTGGAGGTAAATATCAGCCTCGCCGCGAACAACGGCCATGGCTTTAGCTCCGGCTGAACCCATGGGCAAAAGCTCCGCACCAAGAAGCGCAGCCACTGCGATTGCCTCAGGAGCAGGTCGTGTCCGGCTTACAAGCATTTTGAGCGGCTCATTAGGCAGCTGCAACGCGAGTGGGTTAGCTGAGTCCAATGTCACGCCCAGAGCGGGCAGGGCGACCGCGCCCGCATGGGCAACGCCATCTATGGCAAGCGCAACGTGGACGGCCCAATCGCTACGCCCCTCACGATACTCACGCGTTCCATCCAGCGGGTCGATTATCCAGACGCGAGACGCCGTCAACCTGATAGCGGAGTCCACTTCTTCTTCTGACAATAGGGCATCGTCGGGTCGCGCACGGCGAATGGCATCGCACAAAAATGCATTGGCGCGCCTGTCGCCTTCATCGCCGAGCGCCTTGTTGTGCAGGTCGCCGGCTTCCTGCAACGTGTGCAGCAGCGCGCCCGCCTCTGTGGCCAGATATGCGCATAAAGCGGCGTCGTTCACAGATCAGTGCTCCAGATGCCCACAACCTGTTCCCCAATCCCCTCTGCGGCCTGCTCCCGTGACAACCAGCCGGTGTTAATGTGAATCTCGGTCGCAATCGGAAGCTCAAACGGGCTGTCGATGCTGGTAAAGTTTTTCAGCGTTCTGCTACCCGCCTTTTTATACAGCCATTTCACGTCGCGCTTAGCGCCCTATACTAACATAGTTAAACCCTGCTGCTTTGGCTTCTTCGGCACGGTAAATGTTGCGCAAATCCACCAAAACGTCGCCAGCCATCGCGGCTTTCAACTTCTTCAAATCCAGCGCGCGATAGGCGTCCCACTCGGTAACCAAAGCGACTGCGTCGGCACCATTGGCGGCGTCGTAAGCGCCCTCTGTCATCACAACGTCAGGCAGGATTTTGGCAGCTTCTTCCATGCCTTCCGGGTCGTGCGCGTGAACGATTGCGCCCGCGTCCAGCAGCGTTTGTACAATCGCAATCGACGGGGCATCGCGCATGTCATCGGTGTTGGGTTTGAAGGTGAGGCCAAGCAGGCCGACTTTCATACCGCGCACATCACCGCCCAATGCAGTGATGATCTTGCGACCCATTGCGCGTTTACGCAGGTCATTGGCTTGCACCACGGCCTCGACAATCCGTACCGGCGTCTCATTATCTTGCGCCGTCTTTAACAGTGCAAGCGTGTCCTTCGGGAAACAGCTGCCCCCGTAACCGGGCCCTGCGTGCAGGAACTTCGATCCGATGCGGTTATCCAAACCAATGCCGCGCGATACGTCTTGCACGTTTGCACCGAGCTTCTCACACAAATCCGCCATCTCGTTGATGAACGTAATCTTGGTCGCGAGGAAGGCGTTCGCTGCGTATTTGATGAGCTCCGACGATCGGCGGCTGGTGAACAGCAAGGGCGATTCATTGAGGAATAAGGGGCGATATACGGCGCGCATTACTTCGCGGGCCCATTCTACTTCGCTGCCGACGACGATGCGGTCTGGCCTTTTGAAATCGCCAATGGCTGCGCCCTCACGCAAAAACTCTGGATTGGAGACAACGGCGAATTCCAGATTCGGGTTTGTCTCGCGAATGATGCGCTCAACTTCGTCTCCTGTGCCCACGGGCACGGTCGATTTGGTAACTACCACCGTGCGTGGGTCAATCGCACTGGCCAACTCTTCGGACGCAGCATAGACATAGCTGAGGTCAGCATGGCCGTCGCCGCGGCGTGAGGGCGTACCCACGGCAATGAAAACAGCCGCACAACCTTTCACAGAAGCTATAACATCCGTGGAAAAGCTCAAGCGACCCGCGTCGACATTGGTTTTTACCAATGCATCAAGGCCGGGTTCGTAAATCGGCATGATGTTGTCATTCAAGCGCGCGATTTTACTGTCGTCTTTATCGACGCACACCACTTCATGGCCGAAATCTGCAAAACAGGCACCGGACACTAGGCCTACATAGCCAGATCCGATCATCGCAATTTTCATGATATTACCCTTTTGGAGGCCGCTGCCGATTGGCTGGGCCTTAAGATGTTATGGGGCCCAGAACAAGTGTTGCGGACGTAATCGCGCACCGCATTCGCGGCCATCGCCCCGAAATCTTGCCTAACTTGCGAGGCGCAACGGCGGTTGCACGTCGTGACGCGACTGATCAGGCCAAATACCGCGAACGTCGTAAACGATCTTGCGTGCGCGTTCGGCCAGCGGGATGGCCTTGAAACTGTCATGATCCACCAGCGTGATCAGCATCCCGCACTCCTGCAGCGCACGGTCAATATCCACCAGCTTTGCCTGTGTGCCGTTAAAGGCGGACGGCAAAGATGCTGCATAAGGCTCGACGATGTAAATGCGGTTACCAAATTCTTTGGCCAGCGTGGCTGCGGCTTTCAAAGCAGGGCTTTCGCGGAAATCGTCGATATTTGCCTTGAACGCCAAGCCCATGCAGCCAATTTTCATCCCAGGATTGGCGTTAATGAGCGCGCGGGCGCGGTTGATGACATGGTCGATTTTGCCATCGTTCACGTTGCGGGCGGTCCGGATGAGGGGGCTTTGTTTCGGCGCACCATGGACGATGAACCACGGATCCACCGCGATACAATGACCGCCCACGCCGGGACCCGGCTGCAATATATTCACGCGGGGGTGGCGATTGGCAAGGCGGATGACTTCCCATATGTCGAGGTCCATATGATCCGCAATCATCGATAATTCATTTGCGAAAGCAATATTCACATCGCGAAAGGCGTTTTCGACCAGCTTGGTCATTTCCGCCGAACGCGCATCGGTGGTGACGCATTCGCCGCGTACGAAGCGTTTGTAAAATGTCAGCGCCTTGCGGGCGCAGCGGGGCGTGATTCCGCCGATGGACCTGTCATTATTGGTGAGTTCCTCCAAAATACGCCCCGGCAAAACTCGTTCTGGGCAATATGCGATCGCAATGTCCGGGGTTTCGTGGGTAACAGCCGGAATCTTCAAGTCAGGTCTCAATTGCGCGATGAGGTCGCGGAGTCGGTCGGTTGTACCGACCGGCGAGGTTGATTCCAATATGACAGTGTCGCCAATTTTAAGCACGGGCGCGATGTTCTGGGCCGCATCCAATACATAGCTGATGTCCGGCGCATGCTGTTCGTCAAACGGCGTGGGCACCGCGATAACGAAGACATCCGCAGGCCCTATTGTCGTCGAGGCACGCAACATTTGGCGCGCGACCACCCCTTGGACCAAACCGTCGAGGTCGACTTCTTCGATATGGATTTCGCCGCGATTGATGGTGTCGACAACGGACGGATTTACATCGACACCAACGACGCGGCAGCCGGAGCGGGCGATGACTGCTGCTGTTGGCAGGCCAATATATCCAAGGCCCACCACACAAACGTCAGGCTTTTTGTCGACTAGCATCTCTGATTATCTCCGCTATGCGATAGCTGGCCCGCCCATCCCCGAAGGGGTTATGGGCGCGTGCCATCGCTGAGTAAGCGGCATCATCGTCCAAAAGAGTGAAAATTTCGGAAATTATCCGGTCTTTATCGGTCCCGATGAGCTTTGCTGTTCCCGCCGCTACGCCTTCGGGTCGTTCGGTTGTGTCGCGCATAACCAGCACCGGCTTACCCAGCGCGGGTGCCTCTTCCTGAACGCCGCCGCTGTCGGTGAGCATTATATGGCAAATAGATAACAAATGCGCGAAATTCGGATAGTCGAGCGGTTGTATCATCGCGACATTAGGCAGGTCACCCAAGGACCCTTCCATGACCGCCCGAACATTGGGGTTCATATGCACCGGGAAGATGCAGGCGACATCTTCGCGAGCGGCGATAGTGCGAATGGCAGCCGCAATATTGTCCATGCCGTCGCCGAAATTCTCCCGCCTGTGCGTGGTTATCCCGATGATTTTGCGGCCGGCATAACGCGTGGCGATAGGGCTGATATTGCTGACGAGTTCAGGCGAATGTTCGATCCGCTTGGTGACCCATTGCAACGCATCAATGACGGTGTTCCCAGTGATGAACACACGGTCCGCGGGCACGGCCTCGGCGAGCAATGCGCCTGCGGACACATCGGTTGGCGCAAAATGCTGATCGGCAATCGTGCCGATGATTTTCCGGTTCACTTCCTCCGGCCAAGGTTGGTAAATGTCGTAACTGCGTAAACCCGCCTCGACATGGCTGACAGGAATTTGCCGGTAATAAGCGGCCAGTGCGCCCACCATCGCAGTGGCTGTGTCGCCCTGAACGATGACTCGGTCTGGCTTTGCCGAGTCTAACACCTTGCCGATCGCTTCAAGCAATCGCGCGGTCAGTAAATCTAGCGACTGGCCGGGCTGCATGAGGTCAAGGTCATAGTCGGGCACGATGCCGCTGATGGCCAGCACTTGATCGAGCATGTGCCGGTGCTGGGCACTTACCAGCACCTCGCAGCGCATATCGGAGCAGTCCGCCAATGCCTTGATGACGGGGAATAGCTTGATGGCCTCCGGTCGCGTGCCGAAGATGACCATATTCTTGTACATGCTGCGATCCTGCTTTGTTATCCGGCAGGGAAAGCAACTACGCCTAACATGTTAAGAAGTGACGAAATTACAAAACAGGCTTGGCATTCACGGGGTTTGCAGTGCTGGCGATGCTTCGGGCGCCTGAGGAGGCTTCAGCCGCTGGCTGAATCCTGCGCCTTCATCTCCGCCTTCAACTTGCGGGACACCGCTTCGGGCGAGCCAGTATAGCGCGCGAGGCGGGCGTAGATAACCGGAATGAGCACCAGTGTGATGAGCGTCGCCAGCGTAACCCCGAAAACGATGACGACGCCAATGGCCGATCGCGCCCCGCCGCCAGCCCCGCCCGCAAGGGCAAGGGGGACCGCGCCGAAAACGGTCGCAATGGAGGTCATCAAGATTGGTCGCAGGCGGCGGGTGGCGGCCTGTTGAATGGCTTCGACAATCTCAAGGCCTTCGTCCCGCAACTGGTTCGCAAACTCCACAATCAAAATGCCGTTTTTCGCGGCAAGCCCGACCAGCATCACAATGCCAATTTGGCTATAGAGGTTAAGCGTCATTCCGGTGAGCGCAAGGCCAATGAGACCGCCGCCAACGGCCAGCGGGACCGTGGTGATGATCGTCGCCGGGTGCACAAAGCTCTCGAACTGCGCGGCAAGCACCAGGTAGACCAATAAAATGGTCAGGAAAAAGACGACCAGGATGGACCCGCCGGTTTCTTTGAATGCCTGGCTCTCGCCGCGATAGCCGATGGCGAGCACTTCAGGCGATGCCGCCGCTTGCTCTTCAAGAAATTCCAGCGCTTGGCCCATGGAATATCCCGGTGCCAATCCGCCGGATAGCGTAATTGCGCGCAGCTTGTTATATCGGCCTAAGTCGCGCGCGCCGGCTGTTTCTTTATATTTTATCAGGTTAGCCAGCGAGACGAGCGACCCATCACGTGTCCGGACTTGGATCGCGGCAAGGTTTTCTGGCGTGGCCCGTCCTGCGGCGTCGGCCTGAACGATGACGCGATATTCTTCGCCGCGATCCACATAGGTCGATACGCGCCGCGATCCCAAAAGCGATTGCAGTGCCTGGCCGACATCGGCCACGGACACGCCCAGATCACCGGCGCGCGCGGTGTCGACCTGTATTTCCATTTGCGGCTTGGTTTCTTTGAAATCCGAATCGAGATTAACGATGCCGGGATTGTCGCGTGCTGCCGTCAGTATCCGGTCGCGTGCTGCGCTCAGCGACTCATAAGTCGACCCGGCAATAACGAAATTGATTGGTTGGCCACGCCCACGACCAATGGATGAGCGCGCCGATCCGTTACCGCGAACTGCGGGGAGTTCGGCCAATATCTTGTTCACTTGTGCAACAACATCCTCGGTCTTTTCAGTCCGATCCTCCCACGGCTTCAGGAAGACGATAAATAGACCGCTGTTAAAATCGTCGCTGGCAGAAAATCCGCCGGGCGTGCGCTGGATGATCGAACGGACGGTGCCCTTTTCCAGCAGCTTGAGCATCGGTTCGGACGCCTCCAGCATATATTGGTCCATTGCCGCATAACTGGTGCCTTCCGGCGCGGAGATATTGGCGTTCAGTATTCCCACATCCTCGGCCGGAGCGAGTTCGGATTCGACAGTTGAAAAAAGTAACCCGGCGACCGCGAGAAACGCAGCCACGCTAACGAACGTCACGAGAGGTTTGGCAACGGCGCGTGACAACAGCGAGGCGTAGCGCCGCTCAAGGCGCTGAAACTTGTCGTCAACCCATGTTGCGACCCGTCCGCGTTTTTCCTGCTTCAGCAGTTTCGAGCATAACATCGGTGCCAGACTGAGCGCGACGAAGCCGGAAAACGCGATTGCGGCAATCATCGCGCCGGCAAGCTCGCGGAACAATAGTCCCGTTTGTCCCGCCAAGAACATCACGGGCACGAACACCGCGCACACTGCGATCGTAGTCGAAATCACAGCGAATGCCACTTGGCGCGTACCCGTGACTGCGGCCACCAATGGCGGCTCGCCTTGTTCAATCCTGTGATAGACATTTTCAAGGACAACGATGGCGTCATCCACCACTAGCCCAATCGCGAGGACAAGCGCCAGCAACGTCAACAGGTTGATCGAAAAGCCAAATAGCCAAAGAACAGCAAAGGTTGCAAGCAGGCAGATCGGCACAGTAACGGCGGGAATGATGGTCGCCCGCCAGCTGCCCAGAAACAGGAATATAACCAAAACGACCAATGCGGCCGCTTCGGCCAAGGTTATCCAGACGCCGCTTATCGCCTTGCTTATGAACAACGAGTCATCCGAACCGACGGTTATGGTCATGCCTTTGGGCAATGTTGGTTTAATCTGCTCGGCAAGCGCTTTGGCGTTTTCCGCAACGGCGAGGGTGTTCGCACCGGATTGACGGACTACGCCCATACCTAACGCCGATTCTCCGTTCAGGCGAAATGCGGCATAGGGGTTTTCCGGGCCCGTTTCGACGCGCGCAACATCACTGAGACGCGTGAGGGATCCGTCGGCACCTCTGGCAACAATAAGCTGCCTGAATTCCGCTTCGTCCCCGAACGGACGGCTGACTCGCAAGGTCACATTCTGGTCGGTAGATTCAAGTCGTCCGGCAGGAAGTTCGACATTTTGGCTACGCAACGCATTTTCGATGTCGAGCGGGGTCAGGCCAAGCGCAGCAAGGCGATCCGGTTGCAACCAAATGCGCATCGATGGTCGCGCTTCGCCGCCGACAAATACCCGGGCGACGCCGTCAACGGCAGAAAAGCGGTCAACGAGATTCCGGTCAACATAATCGCTGAGTTCTAATCGCGACCAGCCCGGTTTCGACACGACGAGGAAAAGGATCGGTGAGGCATCGGCGTCGACCTTGCGGACTTCGGGTGCGAGCACTTCTTCAGGCAAGTCATCTGCGACGCCGCCAACGCGATCACGCACGTCATTTGCGGCGGCATCAACAGGGCGGCCGGGCGCAAATTCAATGGTAATATCAGACTGCCCGTCGCGCGACCGCGAGGTTATCGTCTGGATACCTTCGATACCCGCCAGAGCATTTTCCAAAACTTGTGTAACGCGCGTCTCAACAACGCTTGCGGCGGCACCGGTGTAGGATGTGCCGACCGATACAATCGGAGGTTCGGTATCAGGATATTCGCGGACGGGGAGGTTGAAAAACCCAACGATGCCAACGATCACCATCAATATGGCGAGCACAGCCGCAAAGACAGGTCTGCGGACGGAGATATCCGAAAGCGTCATGTCAAACCGATACCGTCACTTCTTGGTTGGTCCCGTCTTGTCGCCAGCCTTGCTCGTGCGGACCTTTGCACCTTCCGACAATTTGACGACGCCTTCGGTGACTATCCGGTCGCCGACCTTTAAGCCATCCACGATCTCGACCAGATTTCTATCGCGCGCGCCAGTTTTCACCGCCATGCGTTTTGCCTTCATATCATTGCCGATGATATAGACGAAGCTGGTGTCGCCTTCGCGTACCAAAGCCAACTCTGGCACGGCGGGAGCTAGCCGCGCTTTCGAGGCGATGGTCACTGAAAGGAGCATGCCGGGTTTCAGTAGCGCATTGCGGTTGGGCAGCACTGCGCGCAGCGTTGCAGTACGCGTTTGCGGGTTGATTACCGGATCAATGGCGGTGATTTTTCCCGCAACGACATAATCCGGAAAAGCTGACGCCTTTGCGGTAATCATCTGACCCACGCTGACATTGGAAAGCATGGTTTCGGGCACCGTGAAATCAAGCTTGATGGAACTCAGGTCGCTAATAGCTGCGATTTCGTCGCCAGCGCTGACGACAGCGCCGACCGATATGCGGCGCAAGGATACTTGACCCGAGAAAGGGGCGCGAACAACGCGGTCGCCGATAGATGCGCGCGCTTCATTTGCGGCTGCTCTGGCTGATGTGGTAGCGGCGGTTTGTGCATCTAGGCTCGCGTTGGTGGCAAAACCGCGACGGTGCAATTCGGATATGCGGCCAAGCTGTTGCTCGGCCTGACGCGCCTGCGCTTGGGCGCTGGCGAGCGAAGCGGTTTCTTGCCCTTGCGCAAGTATCGCGAGCATTTGCCCCTGACGGACATAAGCACCATCAGAAAAGCCCAATTGCGTGATGCGCTCCGTGACAGGGGCGCGGACTGAAACCTGTTCATTTGCGTTAGCGGTACCCACCGCAACATAGCGGTCGGCGAACGCGTGCGACACAGCAGGACCAAGTGTAACAAGTGGCGCTGGGCGTTCGCGTTGCTCGTCGCCACTACCGCAAGCAGCGACACACAACATCAAGGACAGGAATATGGGGTTACGCATTTTCCACCGAAGGGAGGGCTGAAGGATTGGCGTGGTAGATGAATGACTTTGCTCTGAATGGATAGCTCTATTCGACAAACAATTCTTGCGACCTTGTCGGGGCCTTATGAACATTATTGGGCGAATGTAAAACACCGGCGTTTTCCTAACCCGACCGCAGATTTGCAGGCCGGGGCTGGGCGGATGAATCAATGCCGGATAATATGATCAAATGCGGACAGGGCAGCCTTCGTCCCTTCACCCATTGCCACGATAATCTGCTTATAAGGCACCGTTGTCACATCGCCTGCTGCAAATATGCCGGGGAGGTTTGTGGCATTATGACTGTCAATCTCGATCTCGCCACGTGAAGACAACTTTAGTGGACCCTTGAGCCATTCGGTGTTGGGAACAAGGCCAATCTGAACAAAAATACCGTCAAGTTCGATGCGATGCGATTTGTCCGTCGTCCGGTCGGTATATTCCAGCGCGCTCACCTTCTCGCTATCGCCAATCACTTCGGTGCTCAGCGCAGAGGTGATGATGTCGACATTGGGCAGGCTGCGCAACTTGGTCTGAAGAACGGCGTCAGCGCGCAATTGGGAGTCAAATTCGATCAGCGTCACATGCGCAACGATTCCAGCCAAGTCTATGGCCGCTTCGACCCCCGAGTTACCACCACCGATCACGGCCGTGCGCTTGCCTTTATACAACGGGCCATCGCAGTGCGGGCAATAGGCCACACCCTTATTGCGATATTCCTCTTCGCCCGGAACGCCCATCTGACGCCAGCGTGCCCCTGTGGACAGGATGATTGTCCGCGCCTTGAGCGTCGCGCCGCTGACCAGCTTAACCTCGTGCAAGCCGCCTTCGTTCGCGGGCACAAGTTCAGCTGCCGTCTGCAGGTTCATAATATCTACGTCATATTCGCGGACATGTTGTTCCAATTGCGCGACAAGCTTTGGCCCTTCGGTGTGCTGCACCGAAATGAAGTTTTCAATGCCCATGGTGTCGAGCACCTGGCCCCCGAAACGCTCAGCCAAAACCCCTGTGCGGATGCCTTTACGGGCGGCATAAATGGCCGCCGACGCTCCAGCAGGACCGCCGCCGATGACAAGAACCTCGAATGGCTCCTTCTGGGCAATCTTTTCTGCGGCGCGGGCGACGGTGCCAGTATCCAGCTTCGCCATGATCTGCGCCAAGTCCATGCGGCCCTGACCAAATGGCTCACCATTCAGGTAAACCGCCGGTACCGCCATGACTTTGCGGGTATCGACTTCCTCGCGGAAAATCGCGCCGTCGATTGCGACATGGCTGACCGACGGGTTGAGCGCTGCCATGATGTTGATCGCCTGAATAACGTCCGGACAATTTTGGCAAGAAAGCGAGAAGAAGGTCTCAAAGCGGAACTCACCTTCAAGCGTCTTGACAGAATCGAGTAGCTCAGCGTCCTCCTTCGGCGGATGACCGCCCATGTGAAGGAGAGCGAGGACCAGAGACGTGAATTCATGGCCTAGTGGCAGGCCAGCAAAATGCGTTTCTGCCGTGCCGTCTGCGCGCCGGATTGCGAAGGACGGGACGCGGTTGGCATGACCGTCATAGCGTGCGGAAAGCAGATGTGATTGCTCGACAACGGCTTCGACCAGTGAACGCATTTCCGCCGACTTGGGCGTGTCGTCCAGCGTCGCCACCAGTTCAACGGGGGTGCGTAGGTTTGCCAGATAGTTTTTTAGCTGGGCAGTGGTAGCAGCATCAAGCATCGGGGTCTCTTTCAAGCATGCAGAGGCACGCCGCAGCACATGGCGGCTCAAGCGGTCAAAAACGATAAGGTGGGTGCCGCGTCCGAGGACGCGACACCGCTATTGTTATTAAATCTTGCCGACGAGGTCGATCGAAGGTGCAAGCGTTTCGCCGCCTTCTTCCCACTTGGCAGGGCAAACCTGACCTGGGTGTTCACGCACGTAAATCGCCGCCTTGATCTTGCGGACGAGTTCAACCGCATTGCGGCCGACGCCTTCGCAGGTGATTTCCATGACCTGAATAACACCGTCTGGATCGACTACGAATGTCGCACGGTCGGCAAGGCCTTGGCCTTCGCGCAGTACACCAAAATTGTTGCTTATGAC
>Ga0105050_10001906_pt1 | contig 30473 bp, 26 predicted proteins | sample FRY01_FD_78088 | JGI IMG/M metagenome (GOLD analysis project Ga0105050, IMG submission 78088) | Freshwater microbial communities from Lake Fryxell liftoff mats and glacier meltwater in Antarctica - FRY-01 | ecosystem: Environmental > Aquatic > Freshwater > Ice > Glacier meltwater ...
ACAGATACAGGAAGAACTTGGAATAGCGAAAAATTTAGTGTAAGAGATAAAGTAACAACAAAATTCACTCAAAAATTTTCTAAAACAAATCAAATTATATCTGCGTTTAACAATAATAAATTGCCAAATAAAATAATGTTTACTTTTCACCCTCAAAGATGGAATGATAATCTTATAGAATGGTTAGTTGAAATAAATAATCAAAACTTAAAAAACGTGATTAAGCGTGTCCTAATTCAAACACGTAAGTGAAAAACAATATGTAAAAAACTAAAAAGGACTCTAAATTAAGAGTCCTTTTTAGTTTTTTACATATTTCAAATTATTTTATTTTTACAATCCTTTTTTGTAATTGTAATGATCCAGTTTTAATATTTACTAGGTAAACACCTTGAATATAATTAGTTCCGAAAGTAAAATCTTGAATCTCGTCTACAGTTTTAAAATTTACAATTTCTATAATTTGACCTAAAGAATTCATTACCATAATTTCAACTGATTCATTTTCAATTAATAAACCTGCTGTTGAAAATTTAAAACTAGAATTTGAAGGATTTGGGTATAAAGTTATCGAGTTATTTACTAAATCTGATAAACCCAAATTATTCTCCTGCATAGCAATATCATCCTTTTCATTTATTAGTTCAAAATCATCCTCACTAGATAATAAATAAGCAGCTGGTAAGGTAATATTACAAGGAGAGCCAAAATTTGACCAAGTTCCATTAGATAGAACAGAAACTTCCACCGAGTAGGTCGAGTTTAATTGCATTCCCGAAGCAACTAATTGACTCGGCCTAAAGTAACTAGTAAATGATGGATTGTGAACAAAATTTGTCAAACCTGGACCATTTAATCTGAAACGATAATCTGTTGCGCAGCCTACGCTTGTGCAAAAAACATTTGTACTCATAGTTGGAATTGAAGCACCGCACATTGCATCTGTCAACGTAGGTATTTGTAAGGTAACGTTTCGTGCTGCCCCCCAAGGACACCAACTTCCATTTACAAATACGCGACATTCAATACTATAGGTGTTTCCATATTCTAAATTACCGACTTGACTCAAGAATGACAATCGTAAATGAGATCCAACCCTATTCAATACCTCATTTATATTTGAGCCAGTGATTCTGTATTGATAATCAGTTGCATAAATTATTGAGTTGGCATATAAATTAGTTGCACAAGAGGCAATATTACTATTTATAAAACCAGCTCTTAATTCCGTAATTGGTTCACAAACTGTAGTTATCGTACACGGGGTTCCCCAATCGCTCCAAATTCCATTTAATCTAACCTGCACTGACATTTGGTAAGATTTACAGTACTCGATTGCTGGAAATTTTCTAAGTGTTATACCATTATAGGTTGTTAAATTCATTACAGTGTCAGTTATAGTTGTTAAACCATCAACTAGCCTATATCGATATGCTTCTACACCTGGAATAACGTTAGCATACAATGTATCTTGTTGCAAATAATTAATTGTCCTACCGCAGTCTGAATTTGACATTGTAGTTGTTGGCACGGCAATACGAACAAAACATGAGGTACCCGGATCACTAAAAATACCGATAGGCGTATTTCTTGTTCTCACAACGACATCATAATTTAATCCAGCAATTGGATGCGGAGATGATAATTGATTTAATCTAAAACTATTTGTTGCATTTGTTAATACGCCAACTGTACCGTAACCAGAAGCGGATACTGTGAATTGATATTGTGTGGCACCTGTTACAGTATTACAAGTGATTGATGTTGCTTCAGAAGGGATATTACTATTGTCACACCATGCTACGGTTAATTGAGAGCTTGCAGAAATAGGTGTGGTTACATTACAGCTTGGACCGTATGCACTCCAAGAGCCTATGGTTGCATCATAATAAGCGACACTCAGGCTATATGTAGTGGCATTATGAATGGTATTAATAGGCATCCATGTAAATCGAAAGCCATAGGCTGATCTTCCTGGATTGTTTACTGAGGCTGTTAAGGCATCATAAACACCAATCAAATTATTACTTAAATCTCTTACTTCCCACCTGTGACCGCACATTTGGTTGGTTGAAGTTAATATGTTTACACCTAAACTTGAAACTGTAGTTCCACAAAATGAGGGACCGACTACAAGAGGAACTGTGGGTGTCGTAACTTGGCAATATGAACCATAGCTACTCCAAGTAGAACCATTAAACCAAGAAACACGAACCCTATAGGTAAAACCATAACCAATATCACAACCAGAAACCCAAGGGAATCTTAGCGCGTACCGAGAACGAGTAGGAACATCCACATTCCCTGCTATTGCATCATAGACTTGCAATATTGTTCCATCTGTTTTTGAAATTTCAAAGCGGTGTCCCTGCCCCAAGCTTGAAGTGCAGGTAAGATTAGTACCTAAAGCATTAATGTTTCCATCGCAAAATGAATTTGATAGTCTGGTAGTTTGGGAAAACCCGTTAGCAATCGTAAAAACGAAAACAATTAAATAAATTAATACGGATTTTTTTATTTTGAGATGTAACATGGCCTTTTAATTTTATATTAAGTAAAATTAATGAAAATAATCTAGGAAAGGAAAAAATTAAGTTAAAAAAAAAGCCAAATCTTTTGACATGATTTGGCTTGCTAATATTTGGAAGTGCCTATAAATTAGAAAGTTTGATGAGTTTCTTTGTTATTGTATAGTTGCTGTATTTAATTAAAATATGATAAGAACCATTTGGATAATTTTCACCAATATTTAAACTGCTTGTGTTAGTCAAATTCACCAACATATTTTCGATTAACTTACCTGAATTATCGAAAATCGTAAGCTCTGTATTTTTGTCGCTTGAATTATTAAAACTCAAAGTAAAAATATCGCTGGTTGGATGTGGGTAGACAGAAACTAAGTTACTAAAATCTACGTTTTGAGCTGTTAATAAATCTACGCTATTTTGATTAGCAACTTCTTCTTTTGCGTTTTCAACAATCATTGTTTCTTCATTACTTTCAATCATAGACAATGTAGAAGGAGTATTAATACTACAAGCTGTTCCAAATTGTGACCAAAGTCCCCCTACTAAAACAGACACTTCAACTTGATATGTACTGTTAAACTGTGCTTCATTCACTTGACTGAATCGGAAACAATTTGAAAGTATAGGAGAATTAACTATCAAATTAGAAACATTTGGTCCATTAATTCTAAACCTATAATCGGATGCGCAACCTACACTCGAAGACATAACGTTCACACCAATCGCTGGTATTGTTTGGTTACAATATGTTGTTAATGTTGAGTTCGTTTGCAAATAAATGGAACATCCATCACCCCATGCGCCCCATACTCCGTTAACTAGGACACGGCATTTGATTATATAGGATGTTTCGTAAGTTAAATTTGCAACACCAACAAGATTTTGAAGTTTGAAACCTGCATTAGATGTAGAAGTAACAATTTCGTTGATATTTCCACCTGAAATATAAAATTGATAACCTTCAGCGTATAAAATAGATCGAGAATAACTATTTGTACCGCAAGAACTAACGGTAGCATCGCAAAAAGAAGGTCTTAATACTGTTAAAGGGTTACAAACCGTTATAATCTGGCATGCTTCACCGTAAGGTCCCCAAATCCCGCTCACCAAAACCCTTACATCTATCAAGTATGAAGTACAGTATTTAATTCCAGTAAATTTAATTAAATTAATTCCTGTTGAACTTGTTGAATTTGAAACAGTATCTTCAATAAAGTTAACACCATCGAATATTCTATATTTGTATGCTTGTGCACCCTCTATTGGTAAGGCATGTAAAGTATCTTGAATTAGGTAATTGTATGTTAATCCGCAGTCAAACGGAGCTAAAGTTGTTGTTCTACCTCTTAATCCAATACTACATTTTTGGCCAGGGTCTGAAAAATCTAAAATTAAGTTTCTTTTTGTACTAATTTCAACGTTATAAACAGCACCTTCCAATAAATAAGCTTGAGGAAGCTCATTGTAATTAAAAGAATGAGTGGTTTTTATGAGGTTTGAAATTGTATCATTATTTTGGGTAGTAATTGTGAATAAATACTGAACCGCAGTTGGTAATGAGTCCCTAATAGCGTGATTAATTCTTGGACACAAAACTAAGTTAACAATAATTAGATTTGTGTATGTCAAAACATCGTAAAAGTTGGTCTTCAGAAGACAAAGAGAAGATTGTTCTTCATTCGAATGAACATGGTATTAGTAAAACAGTAAGAGAGTTTGGAGTTTCAGCTGTTAGTATTTATAAATGGAAAGAGAAGTATGAGCAACTCGGCAAAGAAGGTTTGTGCGTTGGTTCTATGACAGAACAGGAACGTGAGCTAAAACTATTGAGACGAGAAAATCAAGCTTTAAAACGTCTTGTGGCAGATAAAGAATTAGCCATCCAAGTAAAAGATGCCCTTTTAAAAAAAAGTCAATTTCAAAAGAAATAAAGATTATGGTTGTTGATGAATTTTTAGAACAAGGCAAGCCTAAATACCTCTTGATTAAGCATTTAGGTTTGCCAAGGAGCAGTTATTATTATACTTCAACGGGTACTAAAGCAGGGAAAAGACCAGCCAATTGTGTATATGATAATGAAGGAAGTAGCTACGATTTAAAGTATGTGACTGAAAAAATTAGTGAACTTCTGTCTGGTGAATTTGTAGATTACGGTTATTATAAAACGTATCGATACCTAAATGATGAATTAGGACTAAATATAGGATCTTATCGTACTTATAACCTTATGAAAGAGAATGGTTTACTAAAATTTCAAAGAGATAAGAAAAAACGCTCAAATCGAAATTGGGTCAAAGAATTGGTGCCAAATGTATCTTCTGAATTCTCATTTTTAGAGTTTGATATTAAATACGTTTACATACAAGGAACAAGAACAAACACTCAGGTTCTTACCATTATTGACGTTTATTCTAGATGGGTATTAGGGCAATATATAGCCAATAGCATTAAATCAGAGGATGTTATTAAGCTTTTTAAAGAACTGTTTGAGAAGTACCCATTGCCAGAACAATTCATCGTTAGAAATGACAACGGTTCTCAATTTGAAGCCTTAATTGTTCAAGAATTTTTGAAGAACAAAGGAGTAATCCAAGAATTCACAAAGCCTTCCACTCCAGAACAAAATGCCCATATTGAATCGTATCATTCAATCATGGAAAGTGCTGTTTGCCAACGATTTGAATTTCAAAATTTACAAGATTTTCAAGAAACAATGGTGAGATGGAAAAATTTCTATAATTTAGAACGAATTCATGGTGGGTTGAAGTATAAATCACCAAAAAAAATTCCTTGAGTCAATAGGTGTTAATATTGACCCAAAATGGAACAATTAAATTAAAAATCGTGTCCAATTAATTGCGTTTAAGACAATTTCGGATATTGCGCAAAATCACCAAAAATTTAGGATACGTATGAAACAATCAGGAGTTAAATTTTGAAGCGTATCACATTGACTATTTTATTAATCAATTCGTTTGTCATAATTCATTTATTTTTCTACTTGTTAAAGGTTGGTTGAACTAATATTATTAAACATTGACAAATGTTAAGCTTTTTAAAACCGAAACAAAATTCATTTTTTAGTACTTTTGAAATTATGTCAATTAAAAAACTTCTATCCAGCTTTTTTGTAATTATTACTTTGAATTCGTTTTCACAAATAATTAGCAAACAAAACCCTTCAATCTCTAAAGATGTTTCTGCCAAAAATAAAATTTCAAAAGATACAAATTCAAAATTCTACATTGAGGCTAGCTACGTTGTTTCATTTCGAACCTTGGAGTCAAATATTAATTTCTTAAATACTCCATTGGGTGAAAGAGTAAATGAAACCAAACTTCCAATTTGGAATTACACATTTGGAATGACAGTGCCAATTAGTAAATTAGTGTACTTCGATGGTGGGATGTCAATTTTGAGAAATGGCGAACAATATTCTTGGGAATCAACAACGAGTGACAGCTCTTTCAATTATCAAACTAACTACAACTACTTAGCCTTACCCTTGCAATTAAAAATTCAAGGTGGAAATAAATTCAAGTATTTTATTGGTGCTGGGATTGTCCCTCAGATTTATCTCTCCTACAAACAAGAACAGCAATGGACAGATTCATTAGGGTCTAAAAGAAATAAAAAAGAAACCGTTAATAATGAAAATAATTCTTTTGCTTTTTCTTGGATTGTAAGCGCAGGTATTGAATTGGAATTTGAAAATAAATTTGGTTTAAGATTAAGTGCGAATTACAGAAGTCAGCTAAACAATACTTACACTAAATATAATGATTACATTCACAAAGCAAATGCGATTGGATTCAATCTTGCTTTAACTCGTACATTCTAAAGATGAAATTAAATACAATAACACGATTTCTAGAATCAAAATTTCCACTTGCTTTACAAGAATCTTACGATAACTCTGGATTACTTTTAGGGGATCTTCAAATGGAAATCACAGGTGTTCTGGTATGTCTAGATAGTATCGAAAAAATAGTAAATGAAGCCATTGAAAAAAAATGCAACTTAATTGTTGCACATCACCCAATCATTTTTAAAGGTTTAAAAAAAATCACGAATTCCAATTATATTGAACGTGTTGTTTCAAAATGTATAAAAAATGACATCGCACTTTATGCTATTCACACTAATTTAGACAATCATTTTCAAGGAGTAAATAAAGAAATTGCAAATAGACTGGAACTGAAGAATGTCACTACTTTAAGTCCAATTACTGGAAACCTAAGAAAACTAGTTGTATTTGTCCCTGTTGAAGCAATCGCAAAATTGGATACAGCTATTTTCGCTGTTGGCGGCGGACGAATTGGAAACTATTCAGAATGTCATTTTAGAACAGAAGGAATTGGAACTTTTAAAGGAAATAACGAATCAAACCCTACAATTGGGAAACAAAACTTGAGAGAATCCGTCAAAGAATACCGAGTAGAATATTTGGTGAGCGATTACAATTTAAAAAATACTTTGAACGCGCTTTTTTCTGCTCATCCGTACGAAGAAGTTGCTTATGAAATTTATCCGATTCAAAACCATAATCAATTTGAAGGAGCTGGGATGATTGGCGAACTCGAAACTGAATTGGACGAACTAACATTTTTAAAACAACTTAAAGAAACATTCAACTGTAGAATTATTCGTCATACCGAATTTTTAGGTAAAAAAATAAAAAAAGTTGCAGTTTGTGGTGGCTCAGGAAGTTTTTTATTATCGAAAGCAATCCAGCATGAAGCTGACATTTTCATCACTGGAGACTTCAAATATCACGAGTTTTTTGATTCTGAGAACAAACTAGTAATAGCTGATATTGGACATTTTGAGAGTGAACAATTCACATCAAATTTATTAGCTGAAAGATTGAAAGAAAATTTTACTAACTTTGCCATCCATTTAACAGAACATAATACAAATCCGATAAACTATTTTTAGCCCATGGCAGCAACTGCAACTAAGAAGGAAGCTACAATCGCAGAGAAGCTAGATGCGCTTTTCGAACTTCAAAAAATCGATTCTGAAATTGATAGAATCCGTACCATTCGTGGTGAATTACCTCTTGAAGTTCAAGATTTAGAAGATGAAATTAGCGGATTGAACACTAGAGTCGCTAAAATCAACGATGAAATTAAAGAAGTCGAAACTGAAATTTCTGATCGTAAACAATCTTCTAAAGATTCTGATACTGCAATTTCTAAATACAAGGAACAACAAAATAATGTTAGAAACAACAGAGAATTTGAATCCCTTGCGAAAGAAGTTGAATTTCAAGAATTAGAAATTAAATTAAACGAGAAAAAAAGCAAGGAAGCTAAATTCAAAATCGAAGGAAAAAAAGAATTACTTGCTGAGGCAACAGGTCGTTTAACAATGAAACAAGAAGATTTAGCTGGTAAGAAAGCTGAATTGGACGCAATCGTTAGCGAAACTCAAAAAGATGAAGATCGTTTGATGAAATCTTCTGACGATGCGAAGAAAAAAATCGAATCTCGCTTAATTTTTGCTTATACACGTTTACGTGAAAATGCAAAAAATGGTCTTGCTGTAGTACAAGTAATGCGCGGTTCTTGTGGAGGATGCTTCAACAAAATCCCACCGCAAAGACAATTAGATATTGTTACCAAGAAAAAAATTATCGTTTGTGAACATTGTGGACGTATATTAGTTCCGGTTGAAGGTTCAGAAGAATTAGATTAAAATACAAAAAAGCAAAAGGTGATTTCGAGAGAAGTTGCCTTTTTTTTATTTGAATAAGTTACACAAGTTACATTGAACCGTTCCTGTATACCTAAATTTGTAGCATGGGGAAATTTAAAGATATCGTATCTTCTGATACGCCAACATTAGTAGACTTTCATGCAACTTGGTGCGGACCATGTAAAACAATGCATCCAATTTTGGATAGTTTAAAAAAAGACATGGGGGAAAAAATCACAATTTTAAAAATTGATGTGGATAAGAATCCTGCAATCGCTGAACAGTTTAAAATTCGAGGTGTTCCAACTTTTATACTTTTCCAAAAAGGAGAAGTTTTGTGGAGAGAAAGCGGCGCCTTCCCACTTCAAACGTTAAAAGGAAAGATTTTGAAAGTGCTTTAAAAATTCGATGTCTTAAACCAATCCTAATTTAGCTTTAGCTGTGCCAATAGTTGCTGTGATATAATCAATAGCTAATTTTGGACTTCTCGCTGGCGAATGAGATCGACCATAAAAAATTATTTGCAAGTGCAATTTGTTCCATTTATCTATTGGAAAAAGTGCTTTTGCATCCTTCTCGGTTTCTACAACGTTTTTTCCTGAGGTTAATCCCCAACGAACGAGTAAGCGATGAATGTGAGTGTCCACCGGAAATGCAGGAAACCCAAAGGATTGGGACATCACAACCGATGCTGTTTTGTGACCAACTCCAGGTAATTCCTCCAAGGCTTCAAAACTCGCTGGCACTTCACCATCATATTTTCGAATTAAAATTTCAGACAACCCCCAAATTGCTTTTGCTTTTTTAGGAGACAAGCCACATGGTCGAATTATTGCTTGAATTTCAGATACCTCCAACTTTACCATGTCAAAAGGATTATTTGCTCTTCTGAACAAAGAAGGAGTTATTTTATTTACGCGCTCATCTGTACATTGCGCTGAGAGTAAAACCGCAATTGTAAGCGTGTAAGGGTCGGAATGATCCAATGGAATGGGCGTTTCTGGATAAAGTTTTTCTAACTCTTCCATTACGTAAATTGATTTTTGTTTTTTCGTCATTTTAATAAAATCCTAAGGTCAATAAATGGAGCCACCTATCTTCTGTGATAAGATACAAACCTACCAAAATCCCAGAAATGTAGCGTGTTAAATAATGACCGATAACAAAAAATGCGTCGTCTTTTTTATAGAAAAAAAAGAATAATGGAAACAGCAGAAAGGGACTTAAAACAAACTGTGCCCAATAAACAGTAAAATGGATTGGAATTTCAAAATATTGGTAAGTCAAATTGATTTTTGCACGAATTGGATTGTGAAAAATAGGTGTTGACTCAAGTATAAAAAAAGGATTGTAATTGAAATTATAATTCACAAATTTGTTTGTCCAAAGATTTTTTCCTGATTCTGTTTTAATCAAGCTAATTTCGTGTCCACCAACACTATGATAAATTTTGTCCGAAAACTCAGTTGCAACCTCTGCAACAGCTTTTGTAGGTAGAAAAAAATCGATTAACATTACCAAAAAAATGATTCCACATAAAATTGAAACAGTCTTAAACGCAAACCAAGACCAACCTATACGTAGGGAGTGATAAAAGGCTAATAGTTCTTCTTCGTCTCGAATTTTCTTCTCGCGGGCATATCTCCAAGCCTTTTCTTTATATGCTTTTTGAGCTTCCTCAGCCTTATCTTTTTGTTTTTCCTCAACGGTTTTAGACTGAACTTTATCTTTCGAAAGCAAGTAAATATAAGCCTCATTTATCTCAATAAAACGTTTGTTTGCATCAGGACTTGGATTTCTATCTGGATGGTATTTTTTAGCTAATTCCTTGTAGCGCTTTTTAATTAATTGTTCATTTGCGCCAAAAGGTAAACCAAGAATATCATAAAATCGGTTTCCAATCATTTGCTACAATTTTAGAAAGTGTTTCGATGCGATTTATTTTTCCACTACTTGTCCTTTCAAAAGTAAGCATATTTGTTAGTAATTTGGGGATTTCAAAGCGTGTTAAAATCGACTCAAAATTTGATTTTGAAAAATGAATTATCTCTTTACTTTCTAACACTAAGACAACTTTATTTCCTAAAAAATTATCGGGCAACGATGAAATAAAAAATGGAAAAGGAATCAATGAAGATAATTTATTCTCAATTAAGGCTGGATTTAATTTAACGCCTCCGCTATTTATTATAAAATCTATTCTTCCTAACCATTCAAAGCGCGTTTCGCTCTCTAAACGTACTAAATCAGTCGTAAGTAATGGTTCAGCTAATAATTCAATGTAATTTATTATTAAATTTCCATTTTGTTCCGAAAATGTTATTCCTGACAACGCCTCATAATACGAACTTTCTTCAAAACCAATTTTCTTTAAAGCAACGTGCGAAACAGTTTCTGTCATTCCGAATGTTTGAAATACTGATTTTTTACTATTTTTGAGTTGCTTTTTCAACATGTCAGAAACAGGTGCACCGCCAACTATTATCGTTTTCACTAAATCTAATTTTGTCGGTGTTTCGTTTAAAATCGTTTCTAATTGTAAAGGAACAATTGCCATAAAATCAAAACAATCAGTAATAGTTGACAAAGGATTTGAACTTGGTTTTTCAATCCGAAGCGAATAATTACCCACAATTGCACGGGCAAGCATCATTTTTCCAGCAATAGTTTCAATTGACAAACACAAAAAAGCTTTGGTTGAAGTATTGAGTTTGAAAAAATCATTTGTTTTACTTGCAGAAAGCACCATTTGACTTTTTTGGATGGAAATCAATTTTGGTTTTCCTGTTGAACCTGAAGTCTGAACTTTCAGCACTGCTCCTTCCCTACTCCATTCACTTAAAAAATCAATCGCTGATTGTAATAAGCTAGCATCTGATGAACAAAAAATCCCTTCTTTAAACATCAATTAAAACTCTATATCCAGATTAAACAAGGCCTTCAATTTATGCAAATTACTGTTTTTTCGAGCCATTGCATTGTACTTTTCTTTTCCCGTTAAATACTTAATTTCCATCATAGGTTCATCCGTCAACTTTAGTTCAACATTAATGGAATAATTCTTCAAATTGAGTCTCAAAAAGGAAACAAAATCATTTAAAAGAGGTTTTATATATTCAACTTGAATCGCATTATCAACCTCAATTGCAAATCTTTCTTCTTCTAAAAAAACAGGTTCTCTTTTTATCAATGCATTATAGAAAGTTTTCATATCACTTTCTTTTATTTGATAAGCAAAACGTTGCCAAAACATTTTCAATTGATCTCTAGTAAAATGCTCTCTTTCACTATTTTCCTTACGATTATTTGACTCTTTCCTTTTTTGATCTTCAATTATTTTCTTAATGGAAATATGAGGGGCATCGACAGAGCCAGCAGGTGTAGAAAGCACAACTGGCTTAACTTCCTGAAGAGTAAGTGAAGTTGGAATTGGCGCAACCGTTTTTGATGGAATTGCTTTTTTTCTTAATGTTTGATTTGGAAAAGGAAGAATGTCAACTGGTTCAGTTAGCCATTTTTTTTTTCTTGCTCTTGTTTTAAAGAACAAAGCTGCAATAAAGCAACTTCAATTAACAATCGCTGGTTTTTGGAAGATTTGTAATCAACATCTGTTTTACTAACCACACTTAAAGCTCTCATAATCCGTGAGGCTTCAATTTGTTTCGCTTGATCAATAAAACGTTGTTGTGTTACCTCGGGAACTTCCAACAAAGAAGCGGTTCGGATATCTTTACAAACTAATAAATTTCTAAAATGCTCCGCTAAACCAGTGATAAAATTGTGTCCATCAAAACCTTTCTCGTAAATATCATTCAGAATTAAAAGCGCTGAGGGAATGTCTTCTTTCTCTGCTGCTTCAACAATTTTAAAGTAATACTCGTAATCAAGAATATTGAGATTTTCGAGGACATTTTTGTAGGTGATTGTATTTCCTGCGAACGTCACAATTTGGTCAAAAATTGACAACGCATCACGCAAAGCTCCATCTGCTTTCATGGCAATTAAATGCAAAGCTTCTGGGTCAGCAGAAATATCTTCTTTTGTAGCTATTTGTGCTAAATGTTCTGAAATATCTTTTACTCTTATTCTGCTAAAATCAAAAATTTGACATCTTGAAAGAATGGTTGGAATAATCTTATGTTTCTCAGTAGTAGCAAGAATAAAAATTGCGTGTTTGGGCGGTTCTTCTAAGGTTTTCAAAAAAGCATTAAAAGCTTGAGTTGATAGCATGTGAACCTCATCAATGATGTACACTTTGTGTGTTCCTAATTGCGGAGAAACGCGAACTTGATCAATTAAACTTCTAATATCATCGACTGAATTATTTGATGCAGCATCTAACTCATAAACGTTTAGTGAAGAACCTGTGTTAAATGACAGACAAGAGTCACACTCATCACATGCTTCAATGTTTTCTGTTCTATTGAAACAATTAATCGTTTTTGCTAAAATACGTGCTGTAGTAGTTTTTCCAACTCCACGAGAACCACAAAACAAAAATGCTTGGGCTAAATGGTCGCTCTTAATTGCATTTTTTAAAGTTGTCGTAATCGACTTTTGACCAACAACTGTGTCAAAAGTTTTGGGACGGTATTTTCTAGCTGAAACAATAAAATCACTCATTAATACAAAGGTAATTTATTTGACGCTAATACCTTTTTTAAACCAGAGAAAAGATACCAACAATCGAACTTATTATTGTTTTTATTTTCGCGGGAAAATTTCTACTAGCGTTCCGTTAACAGGACCATAAAGTTCTATATTCTTTGGCATACTGAAACGATTTCGTTCAGTAAGTGATTCAACTTCCGCTTCATTTTCATATTTCACCGTTCGAAGTTCAATTTTTTCTTTAGAAATAAAAATCCAATTGAATTGATTTATTGCTTCCGCATCACGGGTCCAAGATTTTTTATCATCTGCTGGACGCAACGGCGCACCCCAAGTCCCTTCTCCTGCATAAACTATTCCTTTAACGTCATCTCTCTTAAACCCTTCATCTGCATCCTTTTCAGCGCTACTAACAATTGGCCAAGTAACTTTCCATGTATGCGAATCATTTTCTAGGCATAAACGCACATTTTTATATTTTTCAAATAGCGGAACAAAATTTTTATATTGCGTTTGCATTTCCTTTTTACTAGCAACATGCGGACGAATTGGTCGATGATATTGCATAATTTGCCATTGAAAGTTTGCATGATCGGCTAATGTATTTCTTAAAAATATTTTTTGAGGTCCAACTTTTTGAATTTCAGAATTTAAAGAAACTAAATTTAATAGATTCCCGCAAAAAACAGTGTTGTAAAATACTTTTTTGTGAGGCACATCAAACAAGCAAACTAACACTTTATTTGAATGTTCGTGGTTTCCACGTGTTACGATTAATGGCGTAATTCTCCCATCTTTATCAATAGAATTATCCCAATCCAAAAACCATTCAATCCACTGTTTTTCAATATCAATTGCAGTAAAATCGCCATTAAAAAGAACTGCATGTGCTTTTAGTTTTGCAACTAATTTATCAGCTTTTTGTCTAACAATCCGATTGTCTCTTGAATCACCTCCTGAGATAAAAGAAATTCGGTCATTCGGATTATTGGAAACAGTTGTAAAATAATAAGTTTTACCAAATCCTTCTGTGTCCTTAATAGTGAAATAGTAACGTATATTTGGTTTTAAACCTGTCAAACGAACAATTGAATTTTTCATTCCGCGCAAATTGTTTTTAGCTGAAAGTTTTAATTCTGTTCGATAGCGATTTATGCTTGGTTCAACTGTATCGATGTATAAACCTAAAAATTCTCCTCTATTCTGATCCCAAATAATGGATGCCTCCGTTGAAGGATCGCGTGCAAACGTCACACGAACAAAACGGGATTTAGCACTACTATTTTGTAGAAAAAGAGTAGAAAAAATAACAATTATTAAATATTTCATAAATTAATTTTAATGTTTAACTTGTAATTTATAAACAGTAACTCCCTGTTGTCCAACAATCTTAAAGAAGTAATTCCCACTTACATGATTTTGACAATCATAAATTTGAGAACTTAAAATACCTTTCTCAATTATTTTACCGTTTAAGTTATACAAATAGTATTCTGAATTCACAGCTGACAAAGGTAAAGTTATAGAACTGTTCGTTGGATTTGGATAAAGTATTTCCTCATTTTGAGAATAAATCTCATGTAAACTAGAACTTTGACCATTAATATTCCATTTATTCAAATATATTTTCAAAGTTCCAGAACGGACATCACCCCAAATAGCATAAGCTGTATCATTTTGTAAAGCAACATTCATAAAGTCATTTCCGCTGTCATCTAAAATAATATTGTGATTCACTTGCAAAGATGTTATACCGAAATCTTGTTCAAAATCAGTCATGTCATTTTTTCTTACTGCACAAAAAATTTCAGTTGGAACACCATAAGTTGAACCAGAAGCATTTCTTCTATCTCTCCAACAAACTACTAAATCACCATCTGTATCAAAATCTGCCCAAACTAAATCCTGTAATTTATCATTTGCGATTGGATCTTGATTTATTCGTTTAATAGCCGACCAACTTGAACCAGCATTTACAGTTTCCATCATTTTAATATCTGCATCGCCGTCAGAATCTGACAAAAAGAAAAAAGCTAAGTGATTAGCATCGTTCGGATTTCCACGCAACAAATAGCCTGATTTAAGTAAAGAATTAGTTGTATTGTTAGATAATCCAGCATTTACTCCTTGGTAAGCTATTTGGTGATTCATATCCGCACCTGCTGAAGTTGAACTCGCTAAAATCATTCTAGGAAAAGGACTTTGCGAAGGTAAATAACTTGGATAAATTGCGTAAAACTTACCATTGCTTGAAACTACGGGAGAAGGCATCGGTTGAGATACTGTTGAACCTGCTAAGAAATTTAAAGTGTCTAAGTAACGAGGCGGTGCAAATGAACTGCCATTGTCAGCACTAACTGTAACATAAGGATTATAAGGAGCTGTCACTAATGTTGGTTTATTCGCATTCATGTTAGTGATGTAAATTGTTCCATCCAAATTGCCACCAGAACAATCAATTACCATCCACGGTCTATCTAAACATAATTTATTAGGGCAATCCAAAAGTGACAAAACCTCCACTGCATTTCCCCAAGTTGAACCTCCATCTGTTGATTTACGAACAATAACCTTACCCTCTAAATGATTAACATTGTCATAATCAATGTATGACATAAATAAATTGCCGTTTCGGTCGAATTTTACAGAAACATCAGCGGAAGAATAAGTTGAAACAACATGCGGTTGCCAAGTTGGAGTTGACCACAATAACCCTCCATTTAAAGAAATTGAAGTTTTTATTACTACTTTATTTCCCACTTGAAATCCCATCCAAGAGGCAACCAAATGTTGTTGATTTTGTGGATTCACAGCTAAATAAGGTTCTCCTTCAAAATTTGTTCCTTGAGAAACAAGCGTGTTTTGAGCAAAAAAAGAATACGTAAAAACACAAATTAGCGTAACTAGAAGTGGTTTCATGATTGGGAAATGTGAATTAGCTCTGTAAAAATACGAATTCATTAGCAGAATAACACTTCAACTTATGAGCAAAAAAAAAGTCTGAAATTTATTCCAGACTTTTTAAATTTTATTCGTTTGGTTGTTATTCGCTGATAACTTCAAATTTGAACGCTTGTTTAACACCTTTATATAGGTTTGCTTCAGCTTCAAACGTTCCGATTTCTTTAATCGGTTCATCTTTAATTTTTAAAGATTTACGGTCGATTTCAAAACCAGCTTTACGGATAGCCTCTGCCAACTGAACAGTGCTAACAGAACCAAAGATTTTACCGTTTTCACCAGCTTTCGTAGCAATAGTGATAGTAAGACCTTCAATTTTAGCTGCCAATTCTTGAGCTTCAGCAAGCATTTTTGCCTCTTTGTGAGATTTTTGACGCATGATTTCAGCGTGTGCTTTTTTAGCGCTTGGCGTTGCCAATACAGCGTAACCTTGAGGAATCAAAAAGTTACGACCATAACCTGGTTTCACATTAACAAGCTCGTTTGTATAACCAAGCTTGTCTACATTTTTCTTTAGGATAATTTCCATGATATATTAATCTTTTTTCAGTTCAACAATGAGCTTATTTCAACATGTCAGCAACATAAGGCAAAATCGCAAGGTGACGAGCACGTTTGATAGCTTTGTTGACTCTTTTTTGGTATTTAGCCGAGGTACCAGTGATTCGACGAGGAAGAATTTTACCTTGCTCGTTGATTAATTTCAATAAGAAATTTGGATCCTTGTAATCGATGAACTTAATTCCGCTTTTTTTGAAACGGCAATATTTGTCCTTCTTAATATCAATATTAATCGGGGTTAGGTAACGAATATCGTTTGACATCTTTAATGTTTTTGTGGGTTAAAATTAAGCTACAGTTGCGGATTTACCAGCTTTTAAACGTCTTTTTTCAGCATAAGCTAAATGATCAACATCCATTCTCATTGTAAGAAATCGCAATACTCGTTCGTCGCGTTTCATTACCAATTCGTAGTTTGCAACCACATCACCTTCACCTTCAAATTCTATTAAAAAATAGAATCCGGTAGACTTTTTTTGGATTGGATACGCCAACTTGCGTAATCCCCAGTTCTCAGAGTGTTTGATTTTTGCACCAAATGCTAAAATTTCACTTTCGAACTTCTGTACTGCTTCCTTTGCCTGATCATCAGACAAAACGGGAGTTAAAATGAAAACAGTTTCGTAAGAATTCATAGTGTTTATAAATTAAATTATTAAATAAGGGTGCAAAAATAGCGATTTATTTCTAGATTGCAATAGCTTTAACTATTCAAAAGCATTTAAAAAATTAGCTAGTATATTTTCGCATTTATTTTGTGTGGATTTCCATCTCGATTGAATTTGATTTTTATATATTTTTCAAACTCGATTTATCAATAATCTTAACCTAAAGCTTTACAACAATCCGTTTTACGCAATTAATTTTATCTTTGCTAAATTCTTATTTAATAAAGATTTTATGTCCAAAAATATTCAATTAATCTTAAATATTTCTGAAATAGGTGCTGGAACAAGAGGTGCTTCGCTTGGCCCACAAGCAATTATTTCAGCGGCAAGAAAAAGTGGAAATACTTTCTTTGATACTTACAAACCATATATTCTTCCAATTTTCAATGAATTATTGGACACTCCAACACCTTACCCTTTCGCAAAGAGAATTGATGGAATGGTAAATGTTTATGCAAATATTAAAAGCGAAATCAGTTCAGTTCTTTCTCAAAATAAATTTCCTTTCGTAATAGCTGGTGATCATTGTTCCGCTGGTGCAACTATTTCAGGAATTAAAAACTCTTTTCCTGACAAAAGATTGGGTGTTATTTGGGTGGACGCACACGCTGATTTACACACACCTTATACCACTCCTTCCGGGAATATGCACGGTATGCCATTAGCAACTGCACTTGGAATTGACAACTTAGATTGTAAACGAAATGAGGTTGATACAAAAACAGAGTACTTATGGAATGAATTAAAATCCACTTCAATTCAAGCAGAAGATCTTGTTTTTATCGCCGTGCGTGACACAGAAAAAGAGGAGAATTTTATAATTGATTCTTTAGGCATTAAAAACTATTCTGTTGCTGAGGTACGATTAATTGGAACTGCTAATCTTGTAAAAGAAATTGAAGAAAAACTTACTAAATGTGATTTAATTTATATCTCATTTGATGTGGATTCAATGGATCCTGAATTGACATCTCATGGCACTGGAACACCTGTGCCAAATGGATTAAGTCCTGAAGAAGCAAAAGAAATTCTTAGTGGATGTTTGAAATTTCCTAAAACGATTGCATTCGAATTAGTTGAAGTGAATCCATGTCTGGATGAAAAACGAAATAAAATGGCTGAAGTAGCATTTGAAATAATAGAATATTTAACAAAGGTAATTGAGAAAAAGTGATGGAAGAAAAAATTAGAAAAGTAATTTTAACTAACGCGATTAAGTTGTTTGGTTGTGAATTGATCGAAAATCAAGTGCAATTTCAGCAAACGAGAAAAGATGTAGAAGGAGATTTAACTTTAGTAGTATTTCCATTTGCGAAGCTTTTAAAATCTTCACCTTTAGAAGCAGGAACGAAAATTGCTGAATTACTGCTTACAAATTTCCCTGAAATTGAAAAGTATATTGTAGTAAATGGCTTTTTAAACCTCGTTTTTTCCAACGAATTTTGGTTAAATAACTTAAACAATATTAATACTAGTAGTGAATTTGGTTTTGCGCCTGCTAATTCAAAATCAACCATGATGGTGGAATATTCTTCGCCAAACACAAACAAACCGCTTCATTTAGGACATCTCAGAAATATCTTTTTAGGTTATTCCGTTTCTGAAATATTAAAAGCTAATGGTCACGAAGTAATAAAAACACAAGTAATCAACGATCGTGGTATTCATATTTGTAAAAGCATGTTGGCTTGGGAATTATTTTCTCCATTAAATGAAAAAGGTGAAAGACAAACTCCTTCAAATACGGGCTTAAAAGGTGATAAATTGGTCGGGAAATACTACGTCGAATTCGACAAACATTTTAATAAACAAGCAAAGTCAATAATTGAGCAATGGTCGAACGATGACTTCCTATCATTTCCAAAGGAGATTAAGGAAGCTTACTTGAATTTTGAACAAGCTAAGATAGGTAAAGACGAAAAAGCCATTCAAGCAATTGACGATAAAATCAAAGACTTAGCAAAAAATCAAACAGCTTTGCTTAGAGATGCAAAAGAAATGTTGGTGAAATGGGAAGCACGTGACCCACAAACCTATCTTCTTTGGACAACAATGAATGGATGGGTTTACCAAGGATTTGAATCGACCTATAAAATGATGGGTGTTGATTTTGATAAACTTTATTACGAATCAGAAACCTATTTGTTAGGAAAAGACCAAATAATCAACGCATTAGATGATGGTATTTTCTACAAAAAAGAAGATGGTTCTGTTTGGATTGACCTGACAGATGAAGGATTAGATGAAAAACTAGTACTTCGCTCAGACGGAACTGCAGTTTATATGACACAAGATATTGGCACTGCTATTGACCGATTTAATGATTTTCCTAGCTTAAACGGGATGGTTTATACTGTTGGAAATGAACAAGATTATCATTTTAAGGTGCTTTTTTTAATCTTGAAAAAGTTAGGTTACAAATGGGCTGAAAACTGTTTTCATTTATCTTATGGTATGGTTGATTTGCCTTCAGGGAAAATGAAGTCTCGCGAAGGAACAGTTGTCGATGCAGATGATCTGATGGCGGAAGTTGTCGAAAAAGCAGCTGAAATGACAAAAGAAAGAGGTCATTTAGACGGCATGAATGAATCAGACCGAGAACAATTGTACTATCAAATTGGAATGGGTGGCTTAAAATATTATCTATTAAAAGTTGATCCTAAAAAACGAATGTTGTTTAATCCTGAGGAATCAATTGACTTAAACGGGAATACTGGACCCTTCATTCAATATACGTATGCACGAATTTGTTCATTAATTTCAAAAGCTGGAGATTTAGATTTGTCATTTAAGGAGGTAGTTCTAACAGAAGAAGAAATCGAGATCATAAAACAATTAATCCTATTCCCAAGTATAATTAATGAGGCAGCAACTACTTTTTCGCCTGCACTTATAGCTAACTATTTATACGAACTTGTTAAAACTTACAATCACTTTTACCAAAGCGTAAAAATTAATATTGAGCTTGACCAATCAATCAAAATGAATCGGTTAAAAATTAGTTTAGAAGTTTCAAAAACGATAAAAAACAGCTTAAAACTTCTTGGAATTGAAGCACCTTTAAAAATGTAATTAAAATACTACTAAATTTGTGCCATAAATTCTAATTATGAAAAAAACAATTTTAATTTTATTAGCTATCTTGATTATCGCTTCTTGTGGTAAATACGAAAAACCGTTTATAACATTTAAATCTCCTGAAAAAAGATTGATGGATAAAACTTGGAAACTAGATAAGATTGTGAAAGCTAATGGAAATGAAGTTACACCAAATCAAACGTTTGAATTTAAAATTCAAGGAAACGATTCAATCGTAATCAGAATTGTAAACAATATTACTTATAACGGCACTTGGAATTGGCTTCCTGCCTTAGAAGGTAAACTTGACAAACAACGAATTGTAATTACAATGAATACCCCTTTTAATCCAACCAATCCAAAAATAACATACGATGTTAAAGTTTTAACATCAAAAAAATTAGAAATTGTTGATAGGAGTTCTGCTGCAAATGCAGAAGATAGATATTACTTAGTTAATTAGTAACTAGTTATCAAAAATTACTTCATCTGTAATTCCACGAACCATTTTATATAATTCGTCTTTGAAAGTCTGAGCATCATAAGTTCCTTTTTCAATTTGCCTTAATTTAGATTCCCATTGCCCAGTTAATTCTGGGCTTTTTAGTAATTCGTTAGATATAACATCAATTAATTGCATTCCTGTTTCAGTAGCAATGATGTTCTTTTTTCTGCGTTCGATGTACTTTCTTCTGAAAAGTGTTTCGATAATGTTTGCTCTAGTAGAGGGTCGTCCGATTCCATTTTCTTTCATTATATCGCGCATTTCCTCGTTTTCAACCATCTTCCCAGCAGTTTCCATTGCGCGCAATAAAGTTGCCTCAGTATATGCTTTTGGCGGACTTGTTTTACCTTTATGAATAACAGGCGCATGTGTTCCAGATTCTCCTTTTTTGAAAAGGGGTAAAATTTTATCTTCAGCTTCTTTTGATTTTGAATCTTTTGCCTCTGAACTATTTACTGTCTTTAAATCTTCATAAACAATTCGCCAACCTTGCTCAATGATTTGTTTTCCAGTAACTTTAAAAACCAGTTTATCTACTTTACCTAAAACTATTGTATTCGAAACTTTACATTCTGGATAAAAAACAGCAATAAATCGCCGAGTAATTAAATCATAAATACGGTATTCATCTGTTGTAATTCCAGATGCTTGAACTCCTGTTGGAATAATTGCGTGGTGGTCTGTAATTTTTTTATCGTCAAAAACTGTTTTAGACTTCGGTATTGGTTGTTGCAATACTGAATCCGTAAAGCGAGAATAGTCTCTTAAATTTTCTAATATCCTTGGCACTTTTGGGTGCAAATCTTCAGATAAATAAGTTGTATCAACGCGCGGATAAGTAACTAACTTTTTCTCATACAAACTTTGAATATGCTTCAACGTGTCTTCTGCACTGAATGAATACCGTTTATTTCCATCTACTTGTAACGAAGTTAAATCATACAACCTTGGATTACCTTCTCTGCCCTCTTTTTGCTCAAAAGAAGTAATTTCAAACAATTTATCTTTTAAATACACCAAACCTTTCTCCGCTTTATCTTGAGATTTCAAACGGTCAATTTGACACAAAAATTCAGTCTCGCGGTAAATTGTTTTAAGTTCCCAGTATTCGTCACTTTTAAACGCATTGATTTCCTTTTGACGTTGTACTATCATCGCTAACGTTGGTGTTTGAACTCTACCCACGGAAAGTGTCATTTTGTTCTGTCCAAACTTTCGGGTGTATAATCGCGTGCCATTAATACCCAAAACCCAATCTCCGACAGCTCTTGCATTTCCAGCGGCAAATAGGTTATCAAAATCTTTGGAATCTTTTAGTTTATTAAATCCCTCACGTATTGCTTCCTCAGTAAGTGATGAGATCCATAAACGTTTAATCGGAACATTACATTTTGCTTTTAGAAGCACCCAACGTTGAATCAATTCACCTTCCTGACCAGCATCACCGCAGTTGATTACCTCTTTTGCTTCGGACACTAATCTTTTGATGATTTCAAATTGTTTTTTAATTCCCTGATCGTCTTTAATTTTTATGCCAAATTTTTGTGGAATAATCGGTAAGTCCTCTAATTTCCAATATTTCCAATTTGGATTATAATCTTCAGGATCTTTTAAAGAGCATAAGTGTCCAAAAGTCCAAGAAACACAAAAGCCATTTCCTTCAAAATAACCATCGCGTTTTGTTCTAGCACCTAAAATTTCGGCTAAATCTTTTGCAACACTTGGTTTTTCGGCAATACAGAGTTTCATAGAAAATTAAAAAATAGAGGAATCAAATTTAGTATAAATTAGCCCCTAGATTCTATTTATTCGAGTGTTTTTATCAACGGATTTTCAAAGCTCTAAAAACTAAATTTACTTCTTAAATTCGTTAATTCCTTTTTCTAAGAACGATTTGTAAGTCTGAATATCTGGCGTGTAAGCAATCCCTTCTGTTAGATCATTTCCATCCGAATCTATCATTACATACAACGGCTGTTGGAAACTCTTATATTGAACAATTTGTAATTCAGCCCATTTATTGCCTACCGTTTTAATCTTTCCACCAATTGCATCTGAGTAACGAATTTCTCCAGCTGGAAGAGGGGTTTTATCATCACAATAAAGTGAGGCAATCACTACTTTTGTTTGAAGAATTGGTCTAATTTCACTACTTGTCCAAATGGTTGATTCCATCTTGCGGCAATTTTGACAAGCATGGCCAGTAAAGTCTAATAGAATTGGAAGATTTTTAGCTTTTGCATACGCCTTCGCTATTGTTAAGTCATGAAATACTAAAATTGAACCATCGCCAACTGGATGCATGTTAGAAATAAATCTTTCTGAGATGGAATCTTTAACAACTCCAGTTTCCAATCCACCATTAACATATCTGAAATTATCTTCAGAATGTGTTCGTGGAGGAGCGATTCCATCAATTATTTTAAGGGGAGCTCCAGACATTCCTGGGAATAAATAAACAGAAAAAGAAAGTGCAAACAACGCAAACATAAATCTTGGAACACTTAACGATTCAACAGGGGAATCATGTGAAAATCGAATTTTTCCTAATAAATAAATTCCCATTATTAAGAAAAGAACAAACCAAATTGCAACAAACCATTCGCGGGAAAGTAAATTCCAGTGGTATGCTAAATCCACAGAAGATAAGAATTTTAAAGCTAAAGCTAACTCCAACAATCCTAAAACAACTTTCACTGAATTTAACCATCCTCCAGATTGTGGCAAAGAATTTAACCACCCCGGAAATATCGCAAATAGAGTAAAAGGAATTGCTAATGCTAATGAAAAACCTGTCATACCAATCGCTGGGGTAAGATACGAACCGCTTGTTGAAGCCTCGACTAACAAACTTCCTATTATTGGACCAGTACAAGAAAATGAAACTAATCCTAAAGTGAAAGCCATAAAGAAAATTCCTATCAGTCCACCGCGATCAGCTTGTTGATCCATTTTATTTACCCAAGAAGATGGTAATTGAATTTCAAAAGCTCCTAAAAAGGAAAAAGCAAACAAAACGAAAATACTAAAGAAAATGAGGTTCATCCAAACATTTGTTGACAAATCGTTCAATCCTAGCGGACCCGTTGCGGCAGTGAATATTAAACCAAAAGTTACATATATTAATACTATAGAAGCTCCATAAACTAAAGCTTTAAAAATTCCTTCACTGCGTGTTTTTGATTGTTTTGTAAAAAATGTAACCGTCATGGGAATCATGGGAAACATACACGGAGTCAACAAAGCAACTAAACCGGCTAAGAAACCAGCGATGAAAATAACTAAATTTGAATCTTTCTTTTGAGTTTCTTTTGGAGGGGTAATCTTTTCTTTTACAATTGTTTTAGAGGGGGAAGGAATAGCCTCAGGTGTTGAAAGTTCAGTTGCCTTAACCTCCTTGATTAAAATTGGCTTAAAACCAGAAGCGGCAATGATCAAATCTTGTTCTGGAGGAAAAACACAACCTGCCTCATTGCAAATCTGAAAAGAATAAGCTAATGGTATTCTAAAAGGCTTATCTGTTAAAACCTCTATTTCTTGTTTAAAAACTCCTGTTCCTTCAAAATATAATTGAGTTCCTAAGTCATCTACAATAACTTTCGCTTTTTTCACGTCTTTTACTTTTCCTACAACTTTGAAATCTTTTGTAGACTTCAAGTTGAAAGTTGTCGGAACACCAGTGTAATCGGCTTTTTCAGGGTCATGATTTACCGAAAAAATGTGCCATCCATCTAATAACTTGGCAGTTCCAACGATATTTGCATGTGAATCATCAATTTTTTCAACTTTAAAAGTCCATTTAACCTTCTCTTGCCAGCCAACAGGTTGTGCAATTAAAGTAAATACTGATACTAAAAAGGCTAAAAATAGAAATAAAGTTTTCATGAAGATTTAAGGTTTTACTTTGATTGAAAAAGGCGCATCAATGGGTGGGTAGCATTTTGTGTCGTCACAAACCATGTAAGTAACTCGGCCTGAAACCACGGATTCCTTTTTAATCTTTACAGGAATCTGAACGATATAAATAATATCGATAATAAATAAATCAGTGTCAAAATTAGAATCAAAAACTTTCTTTGGAATACTAACCTCTTCTGCTTTACCTGTTACCTTATATCCTTTTTTCTTCTCTAAAGTCATGGAAGTAGAAACGGGTCCAGAATTTTTACCATTGTGAACAGAGTAGGTATGCCAAGTAGAGTCTATTCTGCCGTAGGCAACAATTGATTCTGTTATATTATCGTATTCAAATGTCCATTTAACGTGATTTTGACTGTAAAATTTTGAGCAAACAAAAATTAGTAATGTAATAGTTAGTAAACGCATTAAATTATATTTTGATTTCTAATAAACGACTTATTGGAATCCATACACCCCCTTTTAAACAAATAAATTTCGTGCCTGCTGCCCAAATAGTTGTCTCGACTTTCTTGATACTTGAGTCGTCTTGAAAATAAATTGAAACTTTCGTTCTATGTGCATTTCCCAAAATAGTTGCTTTCTCAATTTGCTGAAGGAGTTCTGGGTGTTGACTAACGGTTGACTTATCGTGAAAAGTTAAAGAAGGAATAGATTCCTTTTCAATAAGAGTTGCTTCCATAACAAAAGAGGATTTAGAGTTAATAATAATTATCGAATATAGCAAAAGATTTCATAAGTTGTTTTTTTTGAAAAATATTTTTTAGGAACTTTAACAGTCGTATTTCTACCAATCGATTCTTGCTTTTGCGACAACTTGCTGATTTGCAAATTGTTTTTCGTTAATTAAAAATTTTCCTGCAATTGCAATCATTGCTGCGTTATCTGTACAAAACTCAAACTTTGGAACGTAAGTTGTCCAATCTTGTTCATTCTTTTTTTCTAATGCTTCACGTAAACCTGAATTTGCAGAAACTCCTCCAGCTATTGCAACATGGGTAATTCCAGTTTCTTTAACGGCTTTTTCAATTTTTTCCATTAATAGCTGAATAATTGTGCTTTGAATTGAGGCACATAAATCCATTTTATTCTCTTCAATGAAATTTGAATTGAGTTTTACTTGATCTCTTATGGTATATAAAATAGACGTTTTCAAGCCACTAAAACTAAAATCTAATCCCTGTATTCTTGGTTTTGAAAACTTAAACTTTGTTGAATCCCCCAATTTTGAAAATTTATCAATTAATGGACCTCCAGGATAAGGTAAACCTAACATTTTAGCTGACTTGTCAAATGCCTCACCTGCTGCGTCATCAATTGTTTTACCTAAAACTGTCATTTTACTTGCACTTTCTACTTTTACAATTTGAGTATGACCTCCTGAAACTGTCAAACATAAAAACGGAAACGGTGGCTTTTGCTTGTTTGAATCGTTTATGAAATGAGCTAAAATATGCGCTTTCATGTGATGAACCGCAAGCAATGGAATATTTCGCGCTAATGCAAATGATTTTGCAAATGAAGCGCCAACAACTAAAGAACCCAACAAACCAGGACCTTGTGTAAATGCAACTGCATCAATTTCTGAAATTGAAATCCCAGCCTTTTTAATGGCCGCTTCTACAACTGGGACAATATTTTCCTGATGAGATCTGGAAGCAAGTTCGGGAACTACTCCTCCATATTGTTCATGTATAGATTGATTAGCTGTGACATTAGAAAGTATTTCAAAATCCCTCGAAATAGATGCTGAAGTGTCGTCACAAGATGATTCAATCCCAAGTATAATTGTGTGCGCAGCCAAAAGATTTTTAAATTTGTGGTTGAAAGAATGGTAAAATTACTCAAAATTATAGCAAGAACAGTTGGAATAAGCTTTGAATGGCTCTACATCCTTCTAATTTTACTTGCTTTTTTGATCCGTTCGTCCCCTTTTCAAACTTATTTGGCTCAAAAAGCAACAGCCTATTTATCGAAAGAACTTGATGCAAAAATTACTATCGAAAAATTAGATCTTATTTTCCTTGATAAAATTGCGTTAAAAGGAGTCAAAGCTTTAGATCAGAAAGGGGAAACGTTAATTTCTACCAATGAAATCTTAGTAACATTTGATAAATTGAACTTTTCGAAAAATACGTTTGTCATTTCTCAAGTGTTGCTTTCAAATGGATCAGCTTGGGTCTACAAATCAAAGAAAAAAGGAGAATTCAATTTTCAATTTTTAATTGATTATTTCTCTAGCGATTCTCCTCCAACGGAAAGTAAACCAATTATATTGACTGTTAATTCTGTGAAACTGGAAAATTTCGATTTAAGGTACGATGATTTACGAACAGAGATTCTTCCTTTTGGTTTAGACTACAATCATTTGCGGCTTTCAAAACTCAACTTGGAAGTTGCTAATCTTCAACTAAAAGACGATGTTATTGACTTCACAATTAAAGAATTGAAATTCAAAGAAAGGTGCGGCTTTGAATCCAAGAAATTCCAAGCAAATGTAAATCTTAGCTCAAAAGGTGTTAAGTTGGAAAAATTCACACTGAAAACACCAGAATCAAATTTATTTTTTTCTAAGTTAAATCTTTCGTTTGCTGATTGGTCAGCATTTGATGAGTTTGAGGACAAAGTAAAATTTGATATTGATATTCAACCAAGTGTACTATCGCTTAAAGATGTCTCCTATTTTGCGAGTGGTTTGGAAGGAATGACGGATAAAATTCGCTTAACAGCAAAAGTTTTCAACCCGATAAAAAACCTTACTATCAAAGATTTAGATGTCAGAATTGGAGAAAAAACGATGATACAAGGTTCGATTAACCTTCCAGATTTTAGACAAGGAAACACTGCTAATCTTTCCGCCTATCTTACCAAAACCTACATTTTACTTTCTGATTTGGAACAATTTCATTTGCCAAAAGGAACTACACCTTTGAAATTTGAAGCGCCGATTTCTAAATTAGCGTTTGTTGATTTGGATCACTTTTCTTTTAATGGTTCATTCGAAAAGTTCAAAGTGAATTTCGAGATTGCAAAAACAGGTTTGGGTGAGGTAAATCTACTTCAAGCTTTGCAAATTGAAAATAAAAACAACATTCTGAAATTCAATCCCGTAAATTCAGATTCGATGGCTATCAACGTTGCAAATTTTAATTTGGGTGAGTTTTTAGAAAATAGCCAAATGGGATTGGTTAGCGGAAAACTAAGATTAAATGGTGACATAAATGAAAAGGGGGACTTTGCAATGCGCAACATTTTTGCCAATTTAAGTCGTTTTGATTTCAATGATTATTCTTACACGAACATTGCTGTTCAAAATGGCGAATTAGTTGATAATAATTTATTTGCTGATTTAAAAATTAAAGATCCAAATGTCAATTTGGAATACACCGGAAATATCTCTTTAGGGGACAAACAGAGGTATTTGTTTGATTTACAATTAGATTTTGCCAATCTTTATGAACTAAATTTCTCAACTGAAGATAGTTCTCGCATTTCCTTACAAATAACTGGAAATTTGGAGGGAGAGTCTTTAGAAAACATCTCAGGTAACGTTCAAGCGAATTTCTTACAATTTCAACAAAGTGGCGATGAACTTAACATTCCTGTTGTTAAATTAGATCTAAAACTCCAAAAAAACTACGATGTTTTCAATCTAAATAGTTCGATTCTTTCTTTAAATTTATCGGGAAATATTAATTACGAAACTGTACTTGATGACTTTTTAGAAGATTTATCTTTAGTTTTCCCATCTGTTGGGGTAGTTAAAAAAATAGATAACAAAAGAAAACTCAGTGACTTTAATTTTAACTTAAAAACAGGAGATTTAACTGAGTTTTTAGCCATTTTTGCACCTGATTTAGAAGTTGAAAAAGGTTCAATGTTGACTGGAAATTATCATTCCGTAAATCATGTCTTGAACTTAGATTTAAATTCTGGGTTTGTGAAGTTTCAAGATTTAACATTCGATGAAATTGTAATAAAACAAAGTATTACTAAAACCGGAATTATTGGCGACTACAACATCGCAACTTTAAAGTACGGTGATTCTTTGAGCTTTGACAAAATTCGATTTGAAACAGTAGGGAAAAATGGCGACTTAGATTCAAAACTTTCTTGGAACCCAGAATCAGAAGATTATTCCTCGATAGAATGGAAAACGGTAATTTTAGAAAAAAATCAATTAAATTTCAAGCTAAATCCTTCCTTCTTTTCCTTAAATGGTTTGCGCTGGGAAATAGCGAATGCGTCAGATATCACTTTGACTGAAAAAGATTTAATGGTTTCCAACTTTAAGTTATTGCGCAATGATCAAATGATAAAAATCAATGGCTGCCTTTCAAATAATGATTTAGATGTATTAAAATTAGACGTGCAACGATTTGATTTAGAGGAAATAAGTAAAGTTTTAGACTTAGGTGTAAAGGTTGAGGGTAAGTTTTCTGGTTGGGCAAAAATTTCCAATCCCTATACAAACTTAGTTTATTTAGGAGATGCGAATATTGATAATCTTATTTTAGACGACCAAGAGGTCGGAAATCTAAATATTCTTTCAGACTGGAGTACTTTACGAGAAAGTATCATTCTTTCAGGCAATTTAGAATACCTTGGTGAAAAAACATTTGATTTTGGAGGGCTTTATGCTTTAAATACGGAAAATCTTGATTTGTTTTTGAATTTTGACAACACGGATATAAAATTTGCAAATGCCTTCATGGATCCTGACGTCGTTAAAGATATCGAAGGAAAATTAAACGGGAAAGTTTTTATTAAAGGAAAAGCAAACGCTCCTAAATTAAAAGGGAAACTGAAACTAAAAGACGGCGCAGCGCAAGTAGAATTACTAGGCGTTCATTACCGAATAAATGGAGATATTCTAATTGATGATGATGCTTTTCTAATTAATAACATTCCAATTAAAGATGCGGAAGGAAATACTGCTTCTCTAGTTGGAACTGTACGTCACACTAATTTCACAGATTTTGATTTAGACTTACAATTTAATTTTGAAGATGATTTCTCGAAAAAAGTACTTCCTAACGGAAAAGCTGTTCCATTGGATAAATTCATGATTTTGAACACCAAATATAAAGAAGGAGATTTATATTTTGGTAAAGCTTACGGCAGAGGAACAGCGAATATTTCTGGTTCAGCTAGTAATTTAGATATTACAGTTGATATTCAAACGAAAAAAGGAACTTTGATTAACTTCCCAATGTATGGTGTTTCAGAAATTGACGAATCAGCTGATTTTGTTCAGTTCGTTCAGAAAGGAAATCTAGCAAAACAATTGGAAGAAAAAATCGATTTCACTGGAATTAACCTTGATATGAAATTTAGAGTTACTCCGGATGCCGAAATGAAAATTATTTTCAATGAACAATTGAATGACGAAATTCTGGCAAAAGGTTCTGGAATAATTGACATGCGCCTCGACCAATTCAATCATGTAACCTTGAATGGTGAATACGTAATTGGCGCTGGAAGTGTTTACAATTTTGCCTTAGGTGCAATTAAACAACCGTTTAATATCGTTCAAGGTTCAAAAATTACTTGGACAGGAGACCCAGTGAATGCTGCATTGGATATCAAAACAAATATTGCGCTTAAACGTGTTTCGATTCTTGAGTTAAGTCCTGAACAATTAGACAAAACTCTTTCTAGTCAGGATGTAGATTGTTATTTAAATCTAAGTGAAACTTTATTAAAACCTGTTGTTACTTTTGATATTGAAGCACCATCGGCTCCTGAAACAGGTAAAGCTTTGATTGCCCGAGTGAAAAATGATCCAGATGAATTAAATCGTCAGTTTTTCTCTTTGTTGCTAGTTCGTAAATTTCAACCTCTAAAAGGCTCGCTTTCAGCAGGGAGTTCAGCAGCACTAGATTTATTAGAGTCACAAATAAACTCTGCACTTGGCTCTCTTTCAGATAAATATAAATTAAA
>Ga0105050_10001909_pt1 | contig 30435 bp, 24 predicted proteins | sample FRY01_FD_78088 | JGI IMG/M metagenome (GOLD analysis project Ga0105050, IMG submission 78088) | Freshwater microbial communities from Lake Fryxell liftoff mats and glacier meltwater in Antarctica - FRY-01 | ecosystem: Environmental > Aquatic > Freshwater > Ice > Glacier meltwater ...
CACGACGTTGTTATCGCAGTCGCACCTCCGCCGGAGGCCGAAGTCGGTGGCTACTCGTTCTTCGTAAGAAACTTTCATTCTCTATCCAAAACCGGTTTTATCCCGGCACACCCTGACACCTTTGTTTTTCCGTGACACCTTTGTTTTTCCGAGACTATCTAGCAAGCAATCTCGGTACCTCTGCTGATGAAATCCGAAAGCATATGGAAGACGTTGAGGGACTTCTGCGATCGGCAATTGCTCGGCATGAGACGGAAGTAAGGAAACTTGGTAACAACTGGGGATATTCTTTTTGGGGCAAGCATCTAGAAGAAACTCTCGGAGTTGCAAAGCCAACAACTCCACTGCCGAATGGGTACAAATGGCACGCGCACCATATCCTATTCAAAGAAGGTCTAAATGAATCGCAGCAACCTTCTAGTCAAAGAAGGGCAGGAGATTCTGCAGTATGTGGGTATTGATCCGCTGTTTGGAAAAGAGGTTTTCGTATGGGCTCCAAACAATCCGCCCGGGCAGCATCACAATGATACGCTGAGACCGTTGGTTGATGCGTTGAAAGCTTCGCCTAAAGGACCCGATGGCAAAACGGTGTACAATGATATCGTTGCAATATTGAAAAGATTTGGCAATGAAGCTGCAAAGAGGGGGACATAATGCAAATGTCAAATGACGAAGCTGCTACATATGTAGATATGTCAAACACAATAGGTACAGCTTCGAGAACATTCATTGATCTGTACAAATCTCATCCCGAGATGCGTCATCGATTTCCATGGGTCTGTAGAGCCGCTGGGGCTAAGGCGTATGATGTCATGAGATTTCTCCTCGACCAGGGCCATAGTCCAGACGAAAGGTATGACCTCTATGGATCTGCTTTATCGATTGTAATTGCTGCGGAAGAGGGGTGCTTGGATTGCATTCAACTATTGCTTGATGCTGGTGCCTGACTCGCAGCGGAAACTCTCGGTGACAATGCTTTGATAGCTGCAATACTTGGCAACAGTTTGGATTGCACAAAGCTTCTGGTTGATGCTGGAATCGACTTTCATAAAACCTACTCGCTCGATGATGGCAGACTCCGAAATGCGTTAGAGTTCGCTATTAGCCGTGGCAGCACAGATATCGCGGACTACCTTCGATCTAAAGGCGCGGTGATGCCCGGCGAAGACACGCACCAACAACCGCCACATCGCGATATGATCACTTCCAAACTGCAGGCGTGGTTTAAAGCTGACGCATCAAAATCTGCAGGCTCAATTGGACTAGGCAAAGACTTTGGTGAAGCAGAATTGCAATGGTTTGATATGTCGACGATGGTTTATCCGTTTTTGTCGGTGTTTACCGATGGTCTCTCCAAGCACCAAATCGAGACAGCAGTGTTTGGTGAAGAGAAGTCGCGTATCGAGTTGATGATGCACCTGCCTTTCACGTGGCCCATGGATGGCGGTTACGCACAAGATGCCGAGTTTCAATGGCCACTGAATTGGATGCGAAAGTTGCCGAAGCACATTCTTGACGGTTCAATTCCATTTCCTGGAACTCACGTGATCATCAGCAACGACGAACCGCCTGAACCGCTTGGTCCAGGGACTAAACAAACTTGTTTGCTACTTATTGCCGACTTTTATGAATGCTTTCCGATTCATGTGAACGAATCTGAAAAAATCCATTTCTATCACGTTGTTCCGCTTTACACGGAAGAACGCGACTTTGAAAAAGCAAATGGGATGCAGCCACTTTTGGAAGCGATGGCTGCAAAAGGCCTAGAGTCGTTGGTGATTCGTCCAGACCGTGAACGGTTCATGTAAGAGTCCAAATATCACCACTAGCGCGCCTGGCACTTGTATTCTGTATTCTCGCCGCGCCCAAGCAGCCAATTTCCGCTGCCCCCCCCCGCATCCCTCTCGACTTTCGCCCACAAAATCCAAGCAAACAGCCTCCAGCACCCCACCCGCCCTCAAAATCCAACCCAAATCCATCACCACTAACGCGCCTGGCACTTGTATTCTCGCCTGGCACTTGTATTGTTTTTAACGCGCCTGGCACTTGTATTGCTTGTACGCAGGATCACTTCTTCGCTGCAGACTTCGGATGTTCGCTGCCTGACGCGAGGGCGAATGAGTTCTTCGCGTTTGCCGTCAATCTGAATCCGCCCGGTGCTGCTACCCGAGCGGAATTTTTCACCGCCGGTAGGCAGATGTTTCGGGTCGCAAAGAAGGCTAACCTCTTGGGCCATCACCCGGCAAATCAAGTCGCGAACATGACCGCGAATAAAAACCCGAAATACCTTACCAGCTTCGCTACCTGAAACTTGATCCAACTCGCCAAACAAACTAAACTCACTCATGGTGGTCTCCCCAACGGCTGCTAACCGTTGTCTAAAACTTGATACTTTCCGACTGAGCAAGTTTGCTCAGTCGGAGACCACTTTTCAAGTTTTAACAATTTTCTGGACGCTTCCTTTGAATGCGTGTGTATTGGATGCATCTTGCATTTAGACCAACTTACTGCCCTCCATCTGCAACCGCGACGGCAAATCTGATTACCAACGCGGCGCATATTGTGCAATTGCCTATCCATCCAGCTGAGCAAAAAGATGACACCCTAAATGTTCAGTCGCCGACGGTCGGTCTATAATTGTAGGAAGTGAACAGGTTTCCCAATGAAACCTTAAACTATGGGTCCGAACCGAATCAATTCTTGAATAAGGCTGAAACGTTACATGAAAACCTCGCGTCTAACTCTGCTTAGTGCCGGCGTCGTAGCCCTAACATGTTTTGCCACCATGGCAGCAAGCTATTTAACCACCACAACCGAAGACGGTTTTTCAAAGCCAACCATCGATGTTGGCATTGTGGTCAGCGATCTAGAAAAATCCATGGCGTTTTATAAGGATGCGATCGGATTCAAGAACAGTCGAACTTTTAGTGTCCCCGGCGAATTTGCCAAAGAAGCTGGCCTAACTGACACCCTAGACTTGGAGATCCAAGTTTTCACCTTGGGCGACGGTCCGGCAGCCACCGAAATCAAACTGATGCAGATCGATGGAGCGACCAGTGCTAAAGTCGATCATGATTTCATTCACAGTAGCTTGGGTTTCAGCTACTTGACCGTTCACGTCAACAGCACAGAAACTGCGCTGGCTCGGTTGAAGAAGTCGAATGTCGAACCGATCGCAAATTGCCCAGTCCAAATTGAAGGTACCGAATTGTATTTGACAATCGTGCGGGACCCTGATGGGAACTTGATCGAATTGGTAGGGCCCAACTAGTCGCCATTGCCCACTAGTTTATTGTATCATCAAAGGCAAGCAACTTTTGCAAATGCGAAATAGCGGTTACCGTGGTGACCGCTATTTCGCTATTTTAAACATTACATACCGCTGCCCATGGTTCGAATTATCACCTTCTCTAATTTGTCATCTTAGTACGTTGCGAATTGCAACCGTTATTCTACTAGTTTCAAGTCGCTGGGCAGTATTTTCCCGTAGCGGTTTTCAGGAACTTCGGTGCCCACTGCATCCCAAACGAAGAAAACTTTTTTGCTTGGGATTCGATTGATGGTGACGATGGCAACCCGTGGTCGATCAACCGGTGCCGGTAGAACGAAATCAAGCCAAAGAGTTCAACCTTGAACAGAATTGAGAATCGAGTCCATCGCGTTTGAGTTTCAGAAGTTAGCGTCACCAAAGCAACGTCACCAGAGACCGGGAGCGAACGATGGCTAAAGGCGAAAATCCCATTGGCAACCCTACCACCTGGGACGACGATGGCCATGTGGGTCAGGTTTCTGGTCGAGTGCTGGGGCAACGTTTTATTGCGGTTGTGTTGCTGTTTGCCGCCATGAATGCCTTGTCGTATTTCTACTGGTCTGGGGGATGGGGTAATTTATTTGGCAACCCCGAGGGTGCCGCGGTCGGAATCGGATTTCCCATACGCTTCTTTGTACAGGCAGCACCTGCAGTCCAATCGGTCTTTGATGCTCCACTGCTGCTGGCAGACCTTGCGATTGGGGTCGCGGTCTCGTTTGCTGTCGGCTTGACCTTCGCTGGCAACTCTTCCAGCGGGTCACTAAACCAATCGCAGCCCGCTTCAACCGCTTCGCAAGTCCCGGCAGTCTCTGGCGGGCAAGGTCGTTCAATCAACTTTTCTATTCGCGAACTATTGATCAGTTCAGCGATTATTTCAATCGTGATGTTCTTGGCCGGTTCGCTGGACCAACCTTGGGTTTCTGCCTTGAAGGTAATCTATTTGGCGGGCCCGATTCTTCTGGCTTGGACTGCCTATATGTCCCAACGACTTGGGCCAGGGGGGCAAAGTGTGTGCACCCTTGTACTGACTGGAATCTTCATGATTGCCGCTGGAATTTTAGCGGAACAGATTCTAGAGATCAGAGATTTCACTCGAGGGCTAATGGGAATCTTCGTTTGCTGGATTCCGCAAATCACTTTGTTCGCTGCGTTGTTGGTTTGGTTTCAACCGAACAAAGCAGCCTGATGCCAACGTTGCAAAAGTTGAATATGCGTTGTGAACGTTGTATTTGCCAAATGCAGTCCTCGGTCCAAGCAATCGAACGATGATCATCAGATCGCCGTTTTTGGCGTAACTCATCAATCCAATTAAGCGTAAAGCAACCGCTGTGCTAGCAGGCCACTGATCAAGAATCGGCCAGGTATCGAGCTTTGCGGGCTCTGCCTGGATAATCTGCTGTCAAACAGACGATCAACCTTGACGATTTTCCTTCTTTTTATCTATGTTTAGCTCAAGTCTACAGATCGACAACAGCCAGCCAGCAATTTTGAAGTTGCTTGCAAGGGTTGTTTGTTCGTAACTGGAAAGACCCGTCGATTGCATGAAGTTAGTCGATTCAAACATCACTGGAACGAAGGGAGTCGTTCGAATGTCACTAAATCAAAGTGATTCGCTTCACTTAAATCTCATGAAATCTCTTGCCAAATCGGCAAGCATCTTAGCGGTTGTGTTGTTCCTTGTACCCGCAATACAGGCCCGAACCCTTGTCCAAAAGCAAGACAATGTAACTCGGGCCACCCCAGGACAAATCCAATCACCGCAGGGCGCAAGTAACAAGGTTCAGACCGTTGCCGTGGTCAATGGGAAACCCATCTCTCGGCAAGAATTGGCTAGTGCGTGCCTGACACGGTTTGGAAAAGAAGTTCTGGAATCGATGGTCAACAAGACATTGATTGAAAACGAATGCACGCGACAAAACATCGTGATCACTGACCAGGAGATCATGGAACAGCTGCAAAGAGTTGCCAAGAGCGTGGGTGTGGAAGGCTTGTCAGTTCAACAATATTTGAATTTGGTAGCCGAGCGCAAGAATATTTCTCCACAGCAAATCAAAGACGAAATCATTTGGACAGACCTTGCGCTTCGTCGTTTGGCATCTGGAAATTTGAACGTCACCGATGAAGAAATCCAAACCGTCATTGACCGTGAATATGGACCGAAAGTTCAAGTTCGCATGATCGTTGAAAAATCTGAACAGCAGGCGAACGTTTTGCTTCAAGCTGCCAGAAAAGATCCTGCTCAATTTGGCAACTTGGCCAAAGATTATTCGATCGATCAATCAACGGCACCCTACATGGGATTAGCAGCAGTGCCGTTTAGCCGAGGTTCGGTTGATGAGAACATGGAAACCACGATTTTCGCGTTGAAAGAAGGGCAAATTTCCGAAGTTATTAAGGTTTTCGATCGCTACTACATCTTCCAGTGCCAACGCCAGTTCCCTGCTACTGAATTAAATCCTGAACAATTGAAATTGGTAAAGGAACGAATCCATGGCGCTTTGATCAAGCAAAAACTTGACGAAAAAGCACCTGCAATTGCGCAAGCTTTGCAAAGTGAAGCGACCATTATCAACGTACTTAACGACCCTGAATTGTCCAAGCAAAATCCTGGAATTGCTGCAATGGTCAACAATCAACCCATTGCAATTCAAACATTAGCCGAAGAATGTATCGCAAGATTTGGAGTGGAAGTCTTGGAAGTTGAAATCCACCGCGCAATGCTGAAGCAAGAACTAGAAAAAAGCAACTTGACCGTGACCGAAGATGATCTTCGCCTGGAAATCACTCGTACCGCTGCGAAAGCGGGGCAAGTCGATGCCAACGGAAAAGTGGATCTCAATAAGTGGCTTAACCGAGTTACTGAAAACGATGAAAGCAAGATCGACTACTACGTACAAGACGCCGTTTGGCCGTCTTCTGCTCTGCGAAAGTTAGTCGAAACCGAAGTGCAAGTCACTGAAGAAGATATGACCAAGGGCTTCGAAGCCAACTACGGTCGTCGAGTCCGAGTCCTACAGATCGTGACCAAAGATCAGCGTAGCTGTGAAAAGGTCTGGACAATGGCTCGGGACAATCCCACGCTAGAGAACTTCCAACGGTTGGCAGAAACCTATTCGATGGAAAACTCTTCACGATTCAATCGCGGCGAGGTCCCCCCAATTGCTCGGTACTCGGGACGTCCCAACTTGGAGGCGGCAGCATTTGCATTGCGCCCCAATGAAATTTCCGGGATCGTCAACGATGGCAACCAATGGACAATCTTGTACTGTTTGGGTATGACCAATCCCGTGGTAAAAGACATCGACGTTGTCAAAGAAGAATTGTATAAAGAATTGATTGAGCGGAAAACCTTTGCCATGATGACTCGGCGATTGCAGCAGATGATTCTGGATTCCAAGATTGATAATTTCTTGGCCGAGACCAGTCAGTTTAGCCGAAGCGAAATGGAAGCCTTTCGACAGAGTCAAAAGGCCAAGGCTGGCGCCGCGACCTCTTCTCGATAGTCGTTAATTTTCGCCTAGAATCACTGAAATTGTTATCCTTGCCAAAGTTGCTCCCAAACTTTGGCAAGGATTTTTTCTTTTCTTGCCTTTAACCAGACACGACAGGTCCGCGTGCCTTGCATCCGACTTGAACAACGATAGACTCGAAAAACACCGACGTCCGCAGACCCGGGTTTCGCCGTACGGGTGTGCCCAACTTGAGAAGACATCCATTATTAGAGACCGGATGCTTGAGACCGGATGCTTGATATTGGCGACGGGATTTTTGGCGACTGCAATTTTACCAAACGTCACTCCGACGCCTTGGGAATGCTTTGCCTGGTGGGTTGGCTGGTTAACAACGATTGAATCGGGAAATTATCTTCGCACGATGGATTCAGGCAAACCTAAACGCTTTGTTCAGTTACAAACCACTACGAACTATTCGTATTTGTGTGGTAGTTCGCATCCTAAAGAACTGGTCAGCCAAGCCTATGAATTAGGTTACTCTGCCATTGCGGTAACGGATGATAATTCGTTGGCGGGCGTTGCCAAAGCGCATATCGTCGCCAAGGCGGTGGGTATTCCTTTGATCATCGGTTCACGGATTCACATTAACGATGGCCCATCTTTATTACTTTGGGCAAAAGACCGCTCCGGCTACGCAAATCTTTCGCGGTTGATTAGTCGGGGCCGCCTGCGTGCTGAAAAAGGCCAGTGCGATCTGTGGTTAAATGATGTTTTGGATTTTCAAGCGGGTTTGATTGCGGCGGTTTTGCCTAATGGACAAACTACCAAATCATTGGCAGCGGTAGCACCAAGAATCATCCAAGCGTTCGCAGAGCGTACCTTCTTGGCGGCTGACCTAAATCACAGTGTCAACGACCAGCGTTCGATTGAACGATTGCGGCACGTTTCCCGTACAACAGGGTTAGCGTTGACGGTCGCTCCCAATGCTCGCTGTCACACTCATCAACGCAAAGCGCTTCTAGATGTAATGACGGCGGTAAGACTTGGCACCAACGTGCGCCGTGTTGCCGAAGAAGGATTAAGTCAATTTGGCGAAGATCTAGGGCCTAATGCTGAAGGCTACTTGCAATCACTCGACCGACGACAAGCCCTGTTCGACTGGCTTCCCGAAACGTACGAAACGATGTTATCGGTTGCCGATGCTTGCCAATTTTCTCTGGATGAACTTCGCTATGACTATCCCGCGGAACTGGCTCCACCGGGCACAAGTCCGGTTGAACACTTGCGTAATTTGACTTGGGAAGGAGCGGCCAAGCGATACCCCGAAGGTGTCCCTGAAAAAGTTCGCAACACGGTGAACCGAGAATTAGATCTGATACAGGAACTGAACTACGAAGCCTACTTCTTAACCGTCTACGACATCGTTGAGTACGCCAGGAGTCAAAATATCCTTTGCCAAGGTCGAGGTTCTGCAGCAAATTCGGCGGTTTGTTATTGCCTACATGTCACCAGTGTCAACCCAAACGAAAGCGACCTATTATTCGAACGATTCGTTTCAAAAGAGCGAAACGAACCGCCCGATATTGATATCGATTTTGAGCATCAAAGACGAGAAGAAGTTCTACAATATATTTACCAAAAATATTCTCGGAAACGAGCGGGCATGACGGGGGTTAACATCTGCTACAGCCTGCGATCGTCAATTCGTGATGTCGGCAAAGCGTTGGATTTTTCACCTGATCGAATCGATGCCTTGGCCAAACAGGTTGATGGCTATCATGATGATCCCGACCTCAACCTCCGCTGCCAACAGGTTGGGATTGACCCTGCTAGTGTTTCCGGGAAACAACTGGTGTACTTGGTCAACCAGCTGATTGGACATCCCCGCCATCTGTCTCAACATCCTGGTGGAATGGTCCTATGCCATTCGCCATTAGATGAAATCGTTCCGATCGAAAACGCATCGATGCCCGATCGTAGCGTCATCCAATGGGACAAGTACGATTTGGACGAACTTGGCATCCTAAAAGTGGACTGCTTGGGACTTGGCATCATGACTGCCATTCATAAGTCGTTCGATCTACTACGCCAACATTATGACCTGGATTGGGACTTGGCCTCGGTTCCGCCGGACGATACCGCGACGTACGACATGATTTGCGAAGCCGACACTGTGGGCGTTTTTCAAATTGAATCGCGTGCCCAGATGGCGACACTTCCCAGATTATTACCGCGTTGTTTCTATGACCTGGTGATTGAAATTGCCTTGATCCGGCCCGGCCCGATTCAAGGTCAAATGGTCCACCCCTTGCTACGCCGCCGAGCCGGCATAGAACAAGTTACCTATCCCAGCCCCATCATTGAGCGAATCCTTGGAAGGACTCATGGCGTTCCCATTTTCCAAGAACAAGTGATGCGAATGGCGATTGAATTGGCTGACTTCACTCCGGGTGAGGCCGACGCACTACGAAAGGCGATGGGCGCTTGGCGCCGTGACGGTGATTTGACTCATTTTGAAGTTCGTTTGGTTCAAGGGATGACCAAGAATGGCCTGTCGGCAGATTTCGCCAGGCAAGTTTTTAATCAAATCAAAGGGTTCGGTGAATATGGTTTCCCTGAAAGTCACGCAACATCATTCGCTTTATTGGCGTACGCGACGGCCTATCTAAAGTGTCATTACCCGGCAGTTTATCTCGCCGCCCTTTTGAATAGTCAACCGATGGGCTTTTATGGGCCTGCACAATTGATTCAGGACGCCAAACGGCATGGAGTGGAAGTACGATCGATCGACGTATGCCTAAGTGATTGGGAAAGTACGCTTGAGGACCACACGACCGTGCGTTTAGGTTTTCGCCTCCTAAAAGGAATTGCTGAAACCCAAATCAAACAAATCATGGACGCACGATCCAAGGCGCCGTTTCAGTCCTACGAGGATTTCGTCAATCGGACTCGCTTGGCCAGACTTGACCTTAAGACCTTGGCGATTGGCGACTGCTTTTCATCCTTTGGCCTCAGTCGCCGGCAAGCTTTGTGGCGATCCATGCCCGCTGCGATCGACCCGCAGAAACAACCACTATTTGCCCAGCAGGACCTTACCGAATTTGAAGTTGATCTTCCGAAATTACCTCTTCCGATGGAGGTCATTCAGGACTACGCCCGTACGGGACTGTCGCTAAAGGGGCACCCGTTGACGTTTTATCGTAAGTATTTAGATGAATTGGCCGTCAAGTGCTGCAGCGAATTGGCTGACTACCCCAATCAAAAAATCATTCAAATCGCGGGCATCGTCATCATGCGGCAAAGACCAGGAACCGCCAAGGGTATTACCTTTGTGACGCTGGAAGATGAAACCGGACAAGCGAATCTAATCCTGCATCCTAAAACTTGGAAGCTGTTTTACGAAGTCTGCCGCTGTTCACCATCGTGGCTTGTTGAAGGAAAGGTTCAACGGGAAGGAAAAATCGTACACGTTATCGTGCAGCAAGTTTCCGACTTTTCGCACATCCTTCACGGGCACAAAGTGAAATCACGTGACTTCTGCTAACGACAGTACATTGCCGTAAGCATTTGCCAGCCCCGTTTCAGCCTTGCCAAATCTAGTCATGCTTTTCGAATTTCAATTCCAATTGAGGATCGACTTCTTCTTGAGGGACCAATTCCTTGAAGAGCATACTTGGTTGAATATCGCGATTATTTTGATACTTGTCGCTCTTGTACTCTTGGTACTCGCCTAAAATCTGGTGATAAAAAATCTGGCAAATCGAAACCCCCGCATACACTCGAACCGGTTGTACGGCGAACATTTCCAACGTCCAATAACCTTTAAAACCGACATCTCCAAAACCCGCGGTCACATGCACGAACAAACCCAGTCGACCAACGCTGGAACGTCCTTCAATCATCGGTACCAAATCGTAAGTTTCGGTTCGTTCAACCGTCCGGCCCAAATAGAGACGCCGCGGTTCCAACACTAGGCCTGATTCCGGTATTTCCATCCTTTGAACGCGGTTCAACTTTTTCATATCCAACACAACTTCTTCATAGACCAACAATTCGTGGTGCAAAGTCAAGTTGTAACTGTTCGGATTGATATTCGCTGGATCAAAGGGGTCGATCTTGATGTCCGTACCCATTCGCTTTTCGATCTCGGATCCGGAAAGAATCATGTTTCAATCATCCCAAAAATTAAAGTACCAAAACCCAACGCAGATCCAACCGCCTTGGTCAGCGATCAAATAATATCTGCCTAACAAAACATCTCTGCCTAACAAAACATCTCTACCTAAACCAAAACATCTTTGCCTGTGCAACTCGTCCCCATGATAACAAAAATAACCATCAAACCCCTTTCAAAATCCTTTCCAAAGCCGAACACCTAATCAAGCTTGTCCGACGAATCCTGTTGATCATTGTCGATTGCGTCGTCGCTGTAATCGTCAAAATCTGCTCCGTCTTCTTCCATTCCCTCCAGATCGTCATCGACAACGTCTGGCTTTAGGCTACGGTCATTCTGGACCTGTCTAGCCGATTCCATCTCCGTTTTACTGCGATTGTAGGGCAATGTCTGATCCGCGATCGATTTTTCCCCGGTCAGGTAACGTCCTAATCGATCCATGCCTTCTTCGAAGGAGACTACCGAACGCATCCCAAAGTCGTTCCTGGCCCGCGAAATATCATAGTAGTGACTGTGGGCCAACTGGCTGGCAAGAAACCGAGTCATCATCGGTTCATGGTTCCACCATTTCATCCATTCGTAAGTCATTTCAAGGGCGCGACCGGCATTATAGGCGGTGCGAAATGAGACCGAACGCTTGATACGCGGCATACTGGCCAACATCAAGATTTCATTGATCCACATCCAAAGGTTGACCGGTTCGCCTTCACTCACAAAATAGGCTCGTCCACCCAGTGGCGATGCATGCCCCAATGCATCCGCCGCTTGCAAATGGGCGGCGGCGGCATTGTCAACGTAAATCATATCGACCTTATTGGTCCCGTCTCCAACGCGTTTGAGTTTGTTGCGTGACGCACGTTCGATCAGCCGAGGAATCAAATGATGGTCGCCTGGCCCCCAAATTAGATGCGGGCGAAGGGCGCAAGTCAACAACTTGGTCTTATCATGACTGTCCAGCACATGTTGTTCGGCTAATGCTTTGGTGTGTGAATAATGACAAAGATACGTTTTGGGATACAGTGTATCTTCATTAATGCCACTTTGATCACCACCATGAAACACGACGCTTGGCGAACTGGTGTAGATCAATTTCTGCACATCGTTTTTTACGCAGGCGTCGACGACATTTCTAGTCCCAACCGTATTGATCGAATGGAACATCTCCCACGGTCCCCAGATTCCGGCAATCGCCGCCGTGTGAAAAACTGTGTTCACACCGTCACAAACCTGATTGACTATTTTTTCGTCACGAACGTCGCCTTGGACAACCTTAACCCCAAGCTTTTCCAACTTTGGATAGGCATTTCGCCCAAGCACGACAACTTCATCGCCACGGTACAGCAACTGCCGCACGATCGCTCGCCCTAAGAATCCTCCGCCTCCAGTGACCAATGCTCTCATGTTCTAAAGTTCAATCCTAGGTAGAAAAATGAAAAAGGTTGCCACATGCGACCACAGCCCACATTACAAATCAATACACATTATTCCGTCACCCCTTACCCAATCAATCCTAAGTCAAATCCCAGGTATTTGCCGGTGCATTTTTTTGGCCACCCAGATCGCGATTTTTTCGCGAAAGATCTTCGAGTTGTGACGAATGTCCACCGGCAATTTTTGCATTACAAAATAATGCTGGATCTGACTGGTAAGATCGTGACCATCTGCCATTTCACGGATCTGGTTTAGCAAATCACGCTCCTGATCCTTCGATTTCGGGAAATGCTGACTCCAAGGCTGTAGCACGACGGCCGGAATTTGGTTCCCGATGGGTCCTACACCCACCAGTGCCGAACGATAAATCGCAGCGTGTTCGTTGATGATCGCCTCGACCGGAATCGTGTACAACGTCTTCCCGCCACAAATGACTCGATGGCCTTTGCGACCACAGAACCAAAACCGTTCTTCTTGGTCCAAGTATCCCACATCTCCCATCCTGTGCCAAACCGTGGCACCATCTTTCACCTTGTGCAACGCATTTGCCTGCTCGCTGGTGACATAAGATTGGCTAACCACGTCACCGGTCACCATCAATTCGCCGATCTCGCCTTGCGATAATTCACTGCACTGATCCAACGTTTGAATGGGATCGTCTGAAATGCGAATCACCTTCCATTGGATACCCGGAAAACGTCCACCAACGCAGGTTCCCGCCCCAATTTTCGACTTTTCTGCGGTCTGCCCCAAGATTACCGACGCACTATTGGAAGCCACGGGCAACGATTCGGTCGCGCCGTAGGGCGTATAAATCTCGCCATCATCGGCGATCACTTTTTTCACTCGTTCTAAAACATGGGGTGGAACCGGCGCCCCCGCCGAAAACACTCGTTTTAATGTCGGCAGTCGAATGGAATTTTTCTCACAGTGCAGGCTAACCGTATTCCAAAGCGCAGGCGATCCGAAACTTTGATCTGCCTTCCAGTGATTAACCGCGTCGATAATGTTTTGTGGATTGACATCCGCTGGACGAGTCGGATCCATTTGCGGAATCACCGTCGTCATGCCCATCCCGATATTGAATAAAGCGAATAACGGAAATCCCGAAAGGTCGACACCTCCAGGTTGTATGTCGTAATAATCGCGAATCTGAGTCGCCTGGCCTATGAACATTTTGTGCGTATAGGCAACGCCTTTGGGAGGTCCGGTACTGCCGGTGGTAAAGATAATCGCTGCGGCATCGTCTACACGGTTCACCCCAATGGTCAGTTTGGAAGCCCGACCGATTTCTAGAATTTGCTGATAAGTCCTTCCGCCCCAAAACCAACGCTTACCCACCGTCACGTTATGAATCGCATTAGGAAATCGTTTGCGAAACACGCAACGCGCGACGTGCGCCAACGGAATCGCCACAAATCCTTCGGGATCGGTGCTTTGCAAACAATGAATCATATTGGACCGTCCCATTCCAGGATCAATCAATATCTGAACCATGGAAGCCCGCATCATCCCAAACACCAAACTGATGAATTCGACGCCGGGTTTGACCATCAAAGCTAAACGCGATCCTTTCGGAATCCCACTCTCAAGAACGCCTTTGGCAACTTCCGTCGCTCGCTGATCCAACTGGGCATACGTGATCACGTCCCAGTCAAATTCTGTCGGACCCATGCGTCGCTTTGCTACTGCAACCGCGGTATGGTCCGGAACTTGACGGGCAGCCAGAGATAGCAATTCAGATACATTAGACAACCCAGCAGCATCAATTTTTTCGAATGGCGATGACACTGAAAGATACTCCCTGCGGCTTGGACTGATTTTGTAGCGTTGCCAAGGCGGCACCTTCGGGTCGCACCTCATTCAATACAACAACACTCTCGAGCGACTCGCTTTGTCGCGTTGGGAAATGACAGATAGTATTCTAACTATCGCTCCAATCCCCTTCCATTTGATAAAATCGCATTTGCAAGGGCGGCGTATACAAATGTAATGTTACCAACCCTTGTTCTGAATCTTGATTGGTAATCAAATGAATATCTTCATCTTCGCTTAAGATGACCGAACCGGCTGGAATCACTTGGCTACTGACAGGACGGACTCGTCCATTAGCCGTTTCTTTATAAACAGTTTCGGTTGCCGAACCCGCGATCACACGGACCCCGCAGGCGGTGCCAATATGATCGTGAATGGGTGAACTTTGCCCGCTTCGCCAACAGATGACCAGCAGTTGGTACCAATCCGACTTTGCCAAAAGGTTACGAGCATAACGGCGGCTGTCAAACTTGCATGCCTCCACCATGTCCTGCGGCGTCACGTCGCTCTCCAACAGTAGGCGTTCGACTGTTTTCAAATCAGCTGGACCACTTAAGGAATCCATATAGCGAATTAATTTGACTAAACCACCTAACATCAGACTCTTTTCTTACTCTTGCTTGGATAACAAACTGGCGAGATTCACCATCGGTGTAACCATGGCGATTGTTACCAATTTAGTCAGAGAAGCCCCTCGACGAAATGGGTACCGAATTTAAGGGCTTTTTCAAGCTTCCAACCAGTCGTCAATGTTCCAAAGCAACCAAGTCATCTGTCCTGGAACACTCAATGGACCTAGCCGTTTAGATTTAACCAGTGGGAAAGATCGATACCTAACGCAGTTTTCGCCAGGAAACCTTTTTACAAGACTGATTGCCCTTGATAAACTGACGCCTTTGAAACATAAGTAACAGTTGTACAAGGTAACGTTCAATCAAATCGGTAACGAAACTTGAATCGGGAGTAAACCGTTGGAATCAGAGGCCCAATCGCAAGAGCAAACGTTGCTGCCTAAGCCTCTGAAGCGGCAGCATAAACGAAGGCGACCGTTTAAGCTTGGCCATTTTCCCGGTCTATGTATCGTGCTGGTGGTCGTCGGCTTGACTGCATTGTTCCTTGCGGTCAGCATTCCACTTAGTATCCGCTGGCTGCAATTAGACGACCCCAGCGGTCGATTCTTCCCAAACATGATCTCGTGGGTTTGCCAGGAACGCATCGTCGAAATTCTGCTGCTCTGGTGGGTCGTTGCATTCAGTGCGTCGATCGGCAGTTTCTTAAATGTGGTTGTCTACCGAATGCCTTTGGGCAAGTCACTAAGCGCCAAGGGTTCACACTGCGTGTGGTGTAATACGAAGATTCGTAGCCAAGATAATATTCCGATTGTCGGCTGGCTACTGCTAAGAGGGCGTTGCTTCAAGTGCCGTTTACCGATTTCCGGCCGCTACCCGTTGGTCGAAACCTTGACCGCGACTTGCGGTTTGATTTTGTTTATGATGACAGTCCAGATCAACGGCCTGGGCCTGCCGCAAGTGATACCTTATCGTGGCAATTGGCATTTCTGGTTAATGAATGCTTCACCGGCCGCCAGTATCGTCTTGTACTTTTACTTCGTTGTCTTGATGTCAACGCTGATGGCAATTGCCTGGATCAATTACGACCAAAATCGCGTACCCGTTCGCTTGATCGCTTGGGTAGCGGGTGCTGGACTCTTGCTTCCCTTGACCTACAAACTGTGGTTAGGACCCTATATCGACAAGAACTTGGAAACCAATATTTGGAATCGCTTCTCCTTTTTAACTCCCTCCACTCGCTCCCTTGCCTCGACTTTTGATTACTTGCTGGTTTCTATCCCTTCGGAAAACTTGCGTGACGCACTGACAACCCTGATGGGGCAATTCCTAAGCTTGGCCATTGCGCTGGTGTGCGGAATTTTGGTCTTTGGCTTCTTAAAGGCATTCATGGCTTTAATGCTGGACAATGCTAATCGTGATGGAAGCGACACACTTGCTCAGCCGACCGGAGAAGATCTGCCCAAGTCAATGTTTAGCCAGTTATCCAAAAACATCGAACCAATTGAAGGTGACGCCGCACCGAAAACGGGAACACCAGCAGTCGATCCCAAGGACGCAGATGCGATTGGCACTTCAAACCAACACCTGTTGGGCATGGCCGTGGAAACCACTCAAAAGCACGAAGAACCAGCAGCACAAGTAGAGAATCAGATCAACCCACAAACCGAATCCAGCCCGGGTAAGGTCTCGCTTTGGGAGTGTATGGCGATTTTTGGACTCATCGGCGTCTACTGTGGTCATTGGTTTTGCGTCTCCCAAATCCTGATCTTCCCGACTTTGCTCTTGGTCGCTAACAGTCTCTGTGGCAAAAGCAGTATTCGTCCAACTCGCTGCCCGTGGTTCCTATTGCCCTACAGCTTTTTAATCACCGTCGCGATAGCGCGATTGCTTCCTTAAGATCGTTGCTTTGCAACACCTTTGAAGTCTTGATCCACCGGAACCCCCAAACCCAAGTTCAGTTGCGTCGCCCAGTTTTAGACTTCTGAAGCAGTATGTCTGATGAAGCTGTAGACCAGCAAGACGGATTGCCAGAGGGCGACAACCACTTGCTGTCTGGCAAGTAGAGTAGCAACACGGTTTCTCGGTACTGGTTAATGGCGTTGCAGATTTGCTATTTCAAGCGTTACCAAGAGCGACACGGCGGGTTACCTTTTCGCAAATGACAATGCCTGCGGACCCATCGCCGTGCATCCGATTAGCAACCCGATGAAAGTTCCGCCCAGCGGTGAAAAATTGCAGACTTCATCTTATGGTTTAACCAAACGTTAGAACTTCGAAAATAGAAAGTCCAGCGGAACCAGAAATCGTGATACGCTGCCGCCGAAGCAAACTGTTGGGTATCAAAATCGGGCACACTGCATGGTGACTGCCCTCGCTTTTTCCATTGGACTTCTGCTTGACCGGCGTAGTAGGATGCAATGTATTCCAAGGTCATTCGCCCAGCAGGTATCAAATGCATAAGATTTGCGGCGGGCACCCATTTTCCTTGATGCCCTTGTTGGATCAGTCGCAAAAGAAAATCACGTTCATCTTCGCCAACCATTCCACTGCCAACTCGGCCCAGTTTGATATCAAAAGGATAAGCCAAGCACATCTGTCGACGGACCGCGAAATTTGCGCCGTACGGTAAATGATCGCGATCTAAATCAATTTCGCAATCACCTAACTCCCTAGTCGCATAACAACCGGCCAAATTTTCCCAGTTTTTCAAGAGCCATGCAGGAGGCGGTTGCAAAAATTGGGGACGTATCTGACCGCCCCAGAAAGAAATCTCTGGCTGACGTTGGATTTGTTCGCGATAGGCATTCAACCAATTTTCATCCAGTTGAACATCATCGTCGGTCCACAGAATGATGTCGCCCGTGACCTCCATCACCGCTCGGTTCCTGGCAAAGCAATGTCCCTGTTGATTCTCTTGAACAAAACGCAACGGCAAGCTTTCCTGGAAACTCTGCAGCACATCTAGGGTGTTGTCCGTGGACGCATTATTGACGACAAGCACCTCCACATCAGAATCGTTAATACCGCGAAGCGTGGCCAAAGAATCTAAAGTGCGTCGCAATAGTTCCGCTCGATTCCAAGTGCAAATTGCAATCGAATAGCCGATCATTGGTTGGCTCGTTCAATCAAGCGATCGGCCAAATCCTTCTCAGGCGATTCAGGATAACGATCCAAGATCCGTTTCTTTGCCACTTCGCCCATGGACTGCAATCGCTCTCTTGCATTATAAGCCTGATCAATCGCACCTTCCAACAAATCGATGGTCGCCGCATCCGCGATGAAGCCGGTTTCACCGTGATCCACCAATTCGCGATTTCGCCCAGTATCCGTGGCAATAACGGCCCGTCCGGCTCGCATCGCTTCAACCACAACCAATGCTGCCCCTTCATAACGTGAGCCCAAAATCAAAGCGTTGTTGTTGGCCCAAATTTCTTCAACGTCGCTATAACCTTCGATCGAAAATTTCTCGGCAACTCCGCTGTTTTCAATCAACGCTTCCAACTGTTTAAGATTGCCCTGATTACTTCCGTAGAAGGACACATGCCACTTGCGGTCTTTCCAGATCGGTTTAGAAAGTGCTCGAACGATCAAGTCTTGACCTTTCGATTGCAAGTGAATTCTGCCCACGCAAGCCATGCGAAGTTCGTCAGTTTGCGGCCAAGCTAATTCCGAATCCGAAGTAACCTTGGATGGATTATCAATCTGAACCGTGTTGGTTAACTTCGCCCCAATGTTGGTCTCCACTTTCAACAAGTTTTCATTAGAAACCACCATCACTTGGTCTGCCGATCGGTACCAGACGCGAAAACGATCAACCCAATTTTCATTCACGAAGTTATGATCACTGGCGCACTGGACGTTGATCGAATAGGGGATTCCCATTTCACGACAGGCGTCACCAATTTCTAAACGGTCGACATGATAGCCCAGGGTCACTAGAACATAATCGGGCTTCGTCGCCCGCAACCATTGCCGAGCATCTGCCAACGCATCGAGTGGCACTTCTGTTTTTCGCCCAAACCAGCCGTTGATGATTTGATTGGGGTAAGAACGTCGATGGACCATCGCACCAAGAGACGCTAAACGATCCAACTGGGTCACCTTGCGTGGCCAGTGGCGATAGTTCACGCACACACTATGCTTGCGATTCAGCAAAACAACTGCGCTTCGTTGCCACAATTCTTCGCTTCCGCCCCAAGGCATACCCGTCATACATGAATAAAAACCGAACTTCACTTAACTGACTCCATCGAATAACGGCAATTACTTGGACCTCGAACTTACACTTTTTCAAAACGACCCCCGATCGTTAACCCAACTTTGCGTAACTTCCATTCTATTCAAAATGCGGCCGATGATTTCCAAGGGTTGACTTTCAGCAACCTCGTTTCCCCCATCTGTGACGTCCAGACTTTGCCGCCGTAAGCAGACTGTAGCAGTCTTAACGAATATTCACCCTACGACCCGCTAGAAACGAAATGCCCATGACGATCTGACAAAATCCATTTCGACGAAAACTTCTAACGTGAAAACTCAACTGCTATCCAATCGATCAATTACCGATAGTTTGATAGTTTGCCAGCGCGAATTGATAGGTTTGGTACAACAACGGATGATTATGATAAAACCAAAGTCGCAAGGTTTCGGGCACGTCTTCATCGTAAACCGAAGTGTTTCGCACGGGCATATTCACAGGAGCCTTGCCAAGGATCTTGCGCAGATTATCCAATGAAGTTTCCATGTCCTCAAAGATCCCAATATAAACGAAACGCCTCCGCAACTGAGTCTCCAAATCATCTAGCGTCAAATCTTGCGGCCAATGATCGTAAAGCCAAATCGGATGTGCTTCCACGTACGATTGAAGTGTAGGATAGATGCTACAGAAATCGATCTGCTTCCCTTCGTGAAAGAACTTTCCCGCTAATGCTTTCCCTTTCGCGAAGAAATACATCGACACAATAATGTCAAATGGATCTCGCAAGATCGTTACGTACTGCTTGACCTCGGGATAAAAGTAAGGCAGTCCATATCCACGACGGTGATCAAAATGCGCATGGATGCACTGCACCTCGGGAAGCCATCTGCCGAACCGATCTTGGGTTCGGATTTTTCGCATCGGTATGCCGTCTGCCTCAATGATAAACGTGTGAAAGTAGTAACCGCGAAACCAATGTCGCAGCACTCGAATCACGCTGGTCCCAGCGCACTTGGGAATGTGCGTAAAGATCAACGGTTGGTTAGGATCATACGTTAGCACCAGCAGCCTCTTGTTCTCTCATCAATGGTGATCCCTACCGTGGGTTCCCGAACGATTCTTCGCTACTTCTTCATTGGCAACTTTTAACTTCTGATAGAGTTCCTTTCGTTCGTCCACCAGTTCTTCGATTCGCCGAATCAAGTTCTTCGAATCCGAGGTGGCTTCCAAGGTGTTGACGGTTTCTCGTTGTTGGGAAAGGAATGCGTTCGCCGTTTTCAACTTGGCATACACATCGGCACGTTCGCGGATCAATTCGTCCATGCGTTGATTAATTCCTTCGTTCTCTGCAAGCAGCGATTCGACGCGTTCTTTGGCATTATCATCATTCCCGTTCGCCAATTTCCGGTTAGCCAACTGCAGCTTCTCTTGAAGTTCCTTGTTTACATCCCGCAGCGACTGGTTTGCTTCCCGAAGTTCGTTAACTCGTGCCTGCTTTTGCTTGGCATCAGCGTAAGCGTCGGTCAACTTTTGGTGGTCAAATTTACGCTCTTCTGCTTGTTTCGCAAAATCCTGCTGCACCCGATCAAATGCCAAGTTCCTCTGTTCTAAAAGGCTTTCGTTTTCAATTGCCTTCTTCTTCAACTCTTCGACTTTTAGGCCTTGAAAGTCAATAAATTCACTTTTCTCATCCAAGAACTTGGTATAGTTTGCCAACATCTCCTGATTGGTTTGTTCCAAGTGCCGCAACTGCGACCGTTCTTCCGAATATTGTTTGGCTCGCAGTAACGCTGCCTGAACCTCGACCAATTCTCGCAACCCAACACTTTCAGATTCAGCCTTCACCTGCAGCGCTCTCATGCCCGGGTACAACGCCGCAAGATCAAATTGCCTATCGGGTAGCTGCTGCCCCCACGTTTGATTTTCCAAAATATGAGCGGGGAAGACCTGATTTCTATTCTGCAGTCGATTCGTTCGGGCCGTGTCCGCCATGGACGTGATCAATTTCCAGATTCGGTCCTCGGACGAATTGACCGTCCACAGTTGATTCGACAATTCAAGATTTTGAAAAGACATTTTCTGCAAGGGCGGATCTACCAAATCAGACACCACGGAACTCATTTGAACTTCCGACGAAATCTGCCACGCCGCCCCGACGTATTTAGGCACGTTGAAGTAGTCCAAAATCGCAACTGGCTTTCTAGCGGCCATTGCTTCTAACTGCACCGTTGACGGGGACGTAATCACAACATCGCTATTTTCAATCATTTGGGTGAGGGTTAACGACGACTCAGGATCCGAAACGATTCCAAGTTCGTCTTTCAAGCGCTTAGCCAATCTCCAATTCACCTTGACTGTGCGACCAGCAACTTGATTCCCACAAGCATCAAAATAGTCTTTTAAGTCGCGAAACTGCTGCAAAGCCACCTGCCACTGCTGATCATCAAATGCCGGAGTCCTGGCTGAACAGACCAAGATATTGACGGGTTGATTCTCTGGCTTTATCGTAGCCACTTTCGCTTCAACATCCACCGACCCAATCGTTTGCAACTGGTCCGCCCACCACTCATTCTTCTCTAAGACAGCATCAAGCCGAGGCAAACCTACCGCTTCACATTTGCCCAGATTCCCCCACGATTGAAACACACGAGACTGCGCCAAACCAATGGTGGCAATTTTGTGTGCAAAGGCTGGCTGCATCAATGAACCGGAAGGAATATTCTCGTTTTGCCAAGTGTTGCGATATTCGATAATCCCGTCGGCCAAAACCAAAACACCCACACGCTGTTGCTGCATGGCATTGTTCAAAATCACCAGTTCATCCCAGCGATAATGCATATGAGTCACAAGCAAATCGATATCATCGGCCAGTGGCTGGTCTATGTGGTAGTCGTCCAAGATCCGCAATTGCACATGGCTGGGAACTTTAGACATCCAAGTGTTATAGAGCGAAGATTTCTCTGGAAATCTCCACAATATTGCGACCACCAATTTATGCTCATCCGATTGAATCATGATCCATCCAGTTGCCCCGCGGGCGGTTCCTGATTGACTCGTTTTACGATTGGTTCAACTAGCATCACTTCATTTTCAATCAGCCACCGGTTCAGTGGTATCGGTTCAGTGGTATCGGTTCAGTGGTATCGGTTCAGTGGTATCGGACCAACCATTATTTCTAAGTTTACTCTTATAGGATCGGCCAAATTCAACATCCAGCCGAACTCCTTCCTGCGGGCACTTGCAGGTTGTACCCATCCAAAATAGGTCCCAAAGCATGATGACTGCTGAACGTTTAACTTCTGCTACGCGATTCGTGCCGCCATCAAGTCATGAAAGTGTACAATCCCAGCAATTTTAGAACCACCGCAAGTTACTGGTAGAACATTAATTCGATGTGATTCCATCAGCGCTAATGCCTTAACTGCCAACCAATCAGCTTCGCAAGTCCTAGGGGTCTTGGTCATCAACGATTCAACTTGCAAGTCCAATGGGTTCTCCCATTTCTCCAGAATCCGCCGAACATCCCCGTCGGTCAAAAGACCTGCCAATTGACCAGACTGACTTTCGATCAAAGTCGCTCCCAACCCCTTCCGCGAAATTTCTCCAATCGCTTGACGCAGGGTATGCCGTTGATCAATTAGTGGCAAACGATCTCCTGAATGCATTAATTCCGATACGGTTGTCCTAAGCTTTCGACCTAGGGATCCGCCAGGATGCAAAACCGCGAAATCTTCGGCGCCAAACCCACGTAATTCCATGGCGGCAATTGCAATCGAATCGCACAACGCCATCGCGACGGTGGTACTGCAGGAAGGAATCGCAACCAGATCGGTGGATTCGTGACTGACCGAAATGTCCAATACCCAGTCAGCTTGCCGCGCTAGGGTGCTTCTTACTGCGCCCGTAATCGCGATCACCCCAACGCCCCAGGGCTGGACGGTTTCCACAACTCGCAAGACTTCGTCGGTTTCACCAGAATAAGAGAGTGCGAAAACCAAATCCGATTTGGTGATCATCCCTAGGTCGCCATGCAACGCTTCGCTTGGCTGGACAAAAAGAGCAGGACTACCCGTACTGCTGAAGGTCGATGCTGCCTTTCGCCCAATTGCCCCCATCTTGCCCATCCCCGTTAACACGGCGCGTCCCTGACACTGCATCAAATTCTGAACCACCTGAACGATGACAAGGGGATCGATCTGCCGAGCAAGTCCAGCCACCGCCTCGGCCTGCCGACACAGGGACCGTTGGACAACTTCTATCAAAAAAATATCGTTCATCTACTTACGCATTTCTAATGTTGTAAATGAGCATTCAAGGCGACATTTCATCCCTTGAAGCTACCCTACCATTGGGTACTGCAGGCCCAACCAACAATCAAACAACCGTTTCCACAGCGCGGGGATTCAGAAATTTCGTCTGGCAGGGGCCGCGGAAGTGTTCATGAAGCTACGCCCATTGTCGGTATTTCCCAGGTGCCTAGTACCATTCTAATGGACGTTACCCAATACTTTGCCAACAAATAGCAGTTTCCTTCTGGCACGGAACTGGGGTGTTGCACACAATTAGAAGAGGCCTCCGTTTTGGAAAAATCGTGTAAGTTGCTACAGTCGTTAGGGAAAATTGAGGGATCATTAGTCTGGACCCAGGGATTTTTAGGGCCAGCAGGTGGGTTCTAAGCTACAAGAGTTGCCGATCGCTTAAGGGGCAGCTAGCCTTAGGCCAGATCGATTGCAATTCATTTCAGAGGATCATAAGGTGACCATTCACGCTTTGGCAGGTTTGCCATCTTCGTTGCTCAGCAGCGCGTAGACATACCGACCAGCGACTTTGTGACCGACAGGTGCCCATCCGATTGAATGGACGGACATGCCAATTAACGCAATTGCGAATGGGCGAACATGCGATTGCCTAGCGGTTTTAAACGTTTCCCGTTTGAAGTCCAGCGCAGCAAGTAATCAACCTGACAGATTCGACGTTCACGCAGACAGTCGTCAACCAAGTGGTGAGCTTATTCGCTTTGGAGGTCGGCTTAGCACCGACCATCAGTTTTAATGAAAAATATGAAAACAATGGTGAAGCATTTAACCAACTATTGGCACACTCGTTCAACTCGACTACTTCGCAATGGATTCACTCTGGTTGAATTGCTGGTTGTCATTGCCATTATTGGCATCCTGGTTGGACTGACGTTGCCTGCGGTCCAGATGGCTCGCGAGGCCGCACGTCGCACCCAATGTCAAAACAATCTCAAGCAATGGGGGTTGGCAATTCAGCAGCACGAGGGGGCTCATGGAGAAATTCCTCCCGCCCGTGCAGCCGACGGTTTCTTGACTTGGCCTGTTCTGTTGTACCCCTACATGGAGCAACAAAATTTAGTTGACCGTTTTGATCTGTTTGCCAGGTACCGCGATCAAGATCCCAATGTAGTTCGTATCGCTCCATCGTTTATGTATTGCCCATCGCGACGTTATCCCGGCGTAGTCAGCAATTTTGAATCCTCTTCCGAATCCGTGGGCGCTTTGGGCGATTATGTCGGCAACGCCGGCAGCAGTTTTAGCTTCATTGGTGACGCTTGGAGTTCTTTCGATCTGGAAGTTGATGGCGTTTTCAATTCAGGTTTGTCTTCAAGTAATCCAGTGGTTGCCAATCGATTAGTCAAACGCCCCAAAGGCAGATATCGCTTTAGCAATATCCGTGACGGTCTTTCCAACACGGCGTTTATCGGTGAAAAAGCGGTTTCCGTACTTTACGCCGGTGAACCAGGCGGATGGGGTGATGGCTGCATTTACAATGGTGAAGAACCGGGTACCACTGTTCGCCTTGGCGGTTTGGGATTGGCGTTAAATAATAATCCTCCAGGCCCTGGACCAGGGTCGTTCCCTGTTTTTGGCAGTTCGCACCCAACACTGGTGATGTTTCTACTCGGCGATGGTAGTGTCCATTCGGTTCCACTGGAGGTTGACCAGGAAGTACTTGGCTACCTTTGCACCAGAGCCGGTCGAGAAGTGTTTTCCGTTGGTGACCTGTAGTCGATTCCTGCAGCCAGACTTCGAGAAGTTTTTGAGAATTTACCGCCCGAAATGAATTTCTAGCCTGTGGTGCTAAGTGAGTTTTGATGTCCGCCAAGATCTTCTATGTCGGTCAACCAAACGAAGTTGCACATCACGCGGCTCCATTGCAATCTCATTTGCCAATTTCCATTGCGGACACGGATGTTGTCGCACAAACAGCATCTGCCGGCGACGTTGCCATCTTCTACTCAGAACATTTCGATCGATTTCGTACGCTCTGCATGACGCTAAAAGCACGCGGTGTCGCGACTTTGTATGCCATCGACGGCATCCTGGAATGGCGAAATGCCTGGGAAAACAAAGTCGACGAACTTGCCTGTCCCTGGACGATGCGACCTTGCTTGTCACATATCGTTGCAACCATTGGTCCACGGCAAACGGCCATTTTGAACAGTTGGGGAAATGCCCGCCAAACCATTACCATCGGTCTACCAAGGTTGGACCCACTGGCAACATCGTTTTTGCAATCGCTTGACGACACGAATGAAACTTTCGGCAAAGGCACGACATCCGCCACCCCCGTAGGTCAGCACAAGCCCGAAAACCTATCGGCAAGCGTTTGTTCCCAATCGACCTTTCGCATCTTGGTTATGACCGCCAAGTGCCCCGGCTTCACACCCCAGCAAATCGAAACCACTCGATTGTCGCTGGCAGCAATCCAAGCCCAACTGCAATCAACGATCGTCGAAGGGAAATCGGTCGAAATCGTTTGGCGTCTGTCTGGAGACCTGCCCGAACAACTGGGCGTCGTCAATGCAGGAACCGCCGGACAATCGTCCCAATTGCCCGACTTACTTTGCAATGTGGACGCTGTCATTACAACGGCTTCCACTGCGATACTTGAAGCCATGTTGGTTGATCGCCCCGTCGCCATCTTGGATTTCCATAACACAATTGCTTACACCGATGCGGCGTTTCGAATCTCACATGCTTCGCAAATTCTTCCAATCGTCCAGCAAATGACCCACTGGGACAAACACAGTGCCAAGCGACAAATGCAGCACTACTTTCTCAATGAAGCATTGGCAAGTGACGGGCGGTCGACCCAGCGAATGGTCGCTTTGATTAAGGCAATGCAAGACGTCGCCTTGACGCAGTGCCAGCAAAACAAGCCCCTCTGTCTCTCCAACATTCAGCTATCACAAGCAATTCCCGACATCGATTCGGTACAAAATTTTGAACATACCCACTTGTTCCCCAACAAATTATCGGTCTCTGACTTGAACCTGATTCAGTGGCAAACTTACGCAGCCCAACTTGAACGGGAGAATGAAAGATTATCCGGTCTAGTTATTCAAGCTCACCATGCCTACGAAAGTATGCAATCCAATGCCTTTATGCGCACTTTCTTAGCAACTCACCGTTTCGTTTCGGAGAAAATCTTACGTCGAACCGACGCTATGTCGATGCCAGAAGACGTCGTCCACCCCATCGAAGTGGAATTAGGGCCTGACTTAGTTCCTGTTGATTCCAGTGTAGACCCACGTGATGCGGGAGAAAGCAAATGAATCAACTAACCATGCAAACATTTGACGCTCAATCGATGCCTGGCACCGACATTCCTGAATTCTGGAACTGTGATGCGCCTGTGCTGATGTGTGCCACAGATGACAACTATGTCATGCCGTTGGCAGCGGCACTGACGTCCGTTGCCGCGAATCTTTCGCAAGACTATGGAAGTGCCCCCCTTCAATTGGTACTTTTGGATGGCGGGATCAGCCCGGATAATTGGAACCGATTGGCTCTTACGCTCTCGCAACATTCAATTCGAACCCTACGGGTCACCGCGAATCGTTCGGCCGTGGATCACCTAAACATTTCGCATCACATCAGTCATACCGCTTACTTTCGACTATTAAGCAGCCAGTGGCTTCCCCAGTGGATCTCCCGAGTCATCTACTTGGACTGCGATACCATTACACTTTCGGACATTCGCGAGTTGTGGTTTAAAAGCTTGCATGATACTTCGGGCAACGAAGTCTGGGCGGTTCCCGACATTGCCTGCCCCTTTATGGATGCATCCGTCGGTTGCGAACAATTTCGGAAAATGGGACCGTACTTGGCGGCTTTAACCCCGGTTCCCAACTACGCTGAACTTTCAATAACGCCTGGGAATCTTTACTTCAACAGTGGGGTCATGGTGATCGATTTGGCGGCTTGGCGTAAGCATCAACGCAGTCAAGAATTACTTCGCTGCCTAGAAGAGAACCAACAACACGTTTGGTGCTGGGATCAATATGCCTTAAACGTGGTGTTTGCCGAAAAATGGGGCATGCTACCGCTGGCTTGGAACTTTGGCGCACATGCCTTCGACTATCCGCTGGAAAAATCTGGGTTGCCGCAGGCGCCTCTCTTGCCAGACCAGTTTCAGCAGATGCTGGCTGAACCCAAAATCATGCATTTCACCACCGAAATCAAACCGTGGCACTACTATTGCTTTCATCCAAACAAAAACAAATTTTTCGAATACTTGGACAAGACCGATTGGAACGGTTGGCGACCCACCAAACCTAACCTTAGCATTTGGTGGCATGTCCAGTCATTTAAATTACAAAAGCGGATCATGGCCGCGAGTCGCCGTTGGAATGGGATCAAGAATTAGTCGACAGCATTTCTCCTAGCAAACAACAGATTCAGCCGAAGCGCTCTTTTTTTCCAGACGGCAGCAAACCTTTGCCCAACCCGAAGCGTATTTACATTTCAGCATACCAACGACAACAGAAGATCGGGTGGCAACAGGGAAGAACAAGCTGAACTAAAGCAAAGCAAACGACCTTACAAACCGCTACCACTAGTGAAAAACGTCACCGCACATTTACTAATGCCTATCCATTCCACGAGTTCTAGCTTGAAAGTGACAATCTTCGCGATTCCAAAAGCGATGGAAGGCGAAACTGCGCGTCTGCAACAAAACGCTTTCGACAGTTGGAGGCGGTTGGGAAGTGAAGTGCAGACAATTTTGCTTGGAGACGAAGTGGGACTAGCTCAGGCGGCGCAGCAATTCGGGTTTCAACATATTCCAACGATCCAGCGAAACCCCCTAGGAACACCGTTGATTAGTGATTGTTTCCAACAAGCAAGACAGGCCGCTTCGGCTTCCCTAATGGTCTACTTGAACGCTGATATTCTTTTGGGCAATGATTTTCTAGACACAATCCAACAGGTGCGGTCACTCGACACCAATCGTTTTTTGGGAATTGGACAGCGTTGGGAAAGTAACCTTGAAGATTCGGTTTTGCCATGGAACGATCAAAAATTGGAAGACTGGATTGTTCGCCAACGAACCGCCAGCACGCCCGCCAGCATCGTTTGCAAAGATTATTTCATTTTCCCTCGGCACCTGTACCAGGCGATTCCTGCGTTTGCAGTCGGGCGTGGCAATTGGGACAACTGGATGGTCTACCATGCTCATCGGTCGGGAATCCCTGTCATTGATCTGTCCCAGGAAATTACTGCGGTGCATCAACCCCACGGGCACTCACACTGTGGAAATCGCAGAGCTGCCTATGTTGTGGGCGACGAAGCCAAGGAAAACCAAAAATTAGCCGGCGGACGCCACCTATTGATTGGGTCGCATGCCAGTCACCAATTAGGTAACGCAGGACAACTAACGCCCATGGGTAGCCGGATATTCAGTCGTGCATGGCGAGATGCACCTCGGTTTATTGGGCTTCTGCGGTCTTTAATGAATGTAAGGTGATGTTCCCTTATTCCGATTATCTTTAGCCCTTCATTAACACTAATTTGTTGCCTACAATACAGCATGCTTTCCACTGCCGCCATTGTCGTTTCCGCTTTATTAGCCGCCACAAATCTTGGCGCCGCGGTCATGTTTTGGTTCTTATTCCATGCGAGGGCTGGGCGTTCTGAAGCCCAATCACAACCGAACACTTTCTCTGCTAAACAACGCAGCCAAACATCCAACACCGATGATATTGCCTCGGCTGACAAAAACGCAAGTAAAATTTCATTTTCACAAGCAAATCTATCGACCGCCTACCCCCAAGTTCGTGGAGCATTCGAACCTTCGGTTGTAGTTGTCCTTTGCCTTCGCGGCAATGATCCTTTTCTCCGGAAAACAATCGAAGGCCTTTCCCAGCAGGTCTACGGTGACTACCGCATCCTTGCGGTGATTGATCACCACACAGATCCGGCTTGGCAAGTGGTACAGTCGGCCAAATCAGAATTAGGTCTAAGTGATTGCCAACTGGAAATTCAAGAACTGCAAAACAAGAGTGAAATTTGCGGGTTGAAGTGTAGCGCCTTAATTCAAGCGATTGACTCTCTTCGATCCACCGATGACTATCGAGAGGTCATTGTCACCATCGATGCCGATGCAGTTCCAGGACCGCATTGGCTACAACGATTAGTGGCACCATTGTGTGACCCAATGATCGGTGCAACCACCAGTAACCAATGGTTCCAACCCACTGGTTTAAACTTTGGTTCTTGGGTTCGATCTGTGTGGCATGCGGGCGCAATTGTCCCCACGGCAATCTTGGCCAATCCCTGGGCAGGCACGTTTGCCATGCGACAGAAAGATATCATCGACAGCGGGCTAATCGACGCTTGGGGGCGTTCAATTATTGATGACGGTCCAGTGCGAGAGTGCCTGGCCCGCTTAAAAAAGGGAATTCGATTCATCCCGGAAAATCTGATCATCAATCGCGAAGATTGTAGCCTTGGCTTTTGCTTTAGTTACGTGACCAGAATGCTCACCTGGAGCCGTTTGTTCGAATCGACATTTTGGATCACATTCACCCACATGGTGACGATCGTTTCCATGCACGCTGTGATTCTCAGCTGGGCAGTGGTCGCGTTAGCTTTCAATACATCTTGGTGCTTGGGCCTGGGACAAGGGTTACTCAGCTGGCCAGCCGCTTGGTGCAGCTTCTTGATCTTGTTTGGGGCTCAATGGCTGGGCTACTACATTGTCAAGACCACCGTCATTGGTCAAACGGTTCAGGCACACACCGACGAACAAGCTGTTTCCATCTTGGGCGGGCGACCTGGGGCACCTGGTAGAAACCTCACCCCGAACAACTTTATGGTGACACTGATCGAAGCCTTAATCGTTTTTGCTGCGGTTCCGTTCGCGTTGGCAGCATACGGATTTGGTGCAACGATGGCAATCTTTAACGATAAAGTAAAGTGGCGTAAGATTCACTATCAAGTTCGAGGTAGCGACAACGTTCAGATGCTGGACTATCAACCGTTCGCTAGACAAGAGACTTCTGCCGGGCAGCATCAGCATCACTCGCTGTAAAGTAACTGCGTCCAGAAGCTATCGGTGCCCAAATGCTGACGTCTGAATTGATGTGCATTGATGGAAACCTGCATCTGCTGCTGGCACTTCTAGCGAACCCATCCACATCGACTCGACACTTCGACTCGACACTTCGACTCGACACTTCG
>Ga0105050_10001912_pt1 | contig 30408 bp, 25 predicted proteins | sample FRY01_FD_78088 | JGI IMG/M metagenome (GOLD analysis project Ga0105050, IMG submission 78088) | Freshwater microbial communities from Lake Fryxell liftoff mats and glacier meltwater in Antarctica - FRY-01 | ecosystem: Environmental > Aquatic > Freshwater > Ice > Glacier meltwater ...
ACAAAAAAAGATAATTTTCTTGAAGTGAGTAATGTTTTTGATGAAGAAGGGGTGTCGTGCTATAGAATTTCATACACACTTTTCCTGAAGGTTCTTGATGAGTGGGAACAAGCCCGTTCAGAATCCAAAGAGTATATCGCTATTAAAGTTTCTGATGACAATGATGTGCATATTTTTGCAGCTGATAAAATGGAAACCAATTAAAAATTATATTTATTAAATAAGGTGAAGTGCCTTATTACCACGTTGTGCGAAGACTAAACTGCGCAGCAGTTCTTCTTTAAGCACTCTCTGCGCGTATTAGAAGTAGATGGAGCCTATCTCTCTTTGTCGCCGGACCTTGAGGGGGTTGGCGTCAGCCTGGAATAGCCTTGGCAGCGACTGATGTTGCCCGTGGAGGGTATAGCTTTTGATTGAGAGAGTGAATAAATTATTGAAAACGATTATGCCTGGGGAAATAACCCTTTAATTTAAGCTTAAGTGCATGTAGTCAGGCACCTGCGGTGGCTAATTTTTAAGAATCTGCTATCCTGCATAAAGCAGGTTTTTTGAAAATGGAGTTTCTTACATATCTTAAAGGTCTATCTGTATGAAAAAACAAATGTATACGGAAATGCTGTTCAGTCTAATTATGCTGGGGTCCAGTTGGGCTACCGAGCCAGTTGTATCTTTTGGGTATAATAACCAGGCAATAGAGAAATATGAGCAACAAGTTCCTGGGCTGATAAGAACTGCTCAACTAAAACGAGCAGCGGTTATTGGTGCGTTTGGTACAGCTGCACTTTTTTATGCTTATAGTACTCTTAATAAAGTTATATATTATCAGCCCCCTGTCACTGTTTCTACTCAAAACTTGGGATGGATTCCTTACGGAGCGCATGCGGTTTTTTCATTGGGAGAGCAGGCAGGTCAATTTTGTGCAGGTTTTTTACTTAATCATTATGCAGGAAATTTGGTAACAAAGTTTGATATCTCTTTTGATTACGTGTGGTTTATAAGATCTCATACTCAATTTTCTACCGTATTTAATAATGTAAAAGAAGAACTGGAGTACCTTCCTTTAATTGAAGACAATGACCGCGTGATTCATAAGCTCGCCGATATACGCTGTCAAATCGGATGGCTTGTAAGTGATGTAATGCGTATTATTGGGTACATGCAGTACCGCCAAAAATTGGAAGAAAAAGAAGATCATATCTTTGCTTCAGTTATGATGCAGGGCGTCATTCAAGATATGCATACCGTTACCATGTCGCTTTGTATGGAAATGGAGCTGCTTTTAAATACCTATAATCCTATCAATAAAACAGCACAAGATTATGCTGAAGCAACAAAAATGTTGTTACGCTTGGAATCATGCGGTGAGGCTGTATGCCGTAATATTAAAACATTCGGTATGTACGAAAAAGGTACAGGCAGTCTTGGCGGGTTAGCTCTTTAAAAAGTTATATAATAAACTAATTTTTCTAAAATGAGTCATAAAAAAAGGTGCTTTTTACAGGCACCTTTTTTAGTGTTTTTTGCTTAGATAAATCTTATTTTTTTTCAGGAGTTCCAGCTTTAAAGAGCTTTGATTTAAGAAGCTTAGGTTTTGCTTTTAAAGGTTTTTCTTCCTTTGCAAGTAATTTTTTAAGCGACGCGAGCTCTGTTTTAGTTAAAGCACGACACTGTCCAAGAGGGAGTGTTCGCTTGGTGATACCCGCAAAATTGATACGATCAAGTCTTTTGATAATATAATTAAGCGCTTCAAAAATTCTTCGCACAATTCTATTTTTTCCACTGTGCAGTGTAACTTTTACTGTGTCAGCATGAAATCCAAGCTCTATATTATCAGCTTTAATGGCACCATCTTGAAGGTAGAGTCCCTTTTTGATAGTGGCAAAATCGACATCAGAAATAGGCCGTGTGAGTGTTACTTGATAGACTTTTTTAACATTAAACCGCGGATGAGCCAATTTAAGAGCAAGTTCACCATCATTGGTCAACAATAAAACCCCGGTGGTATTAACATCAAGACGGCCAATAGGATAAAGGCGAACGTTTTTATATTCTTTACCAAGAAGGTCCATAACTGTTCTACGACCTTGGTCGTCAAACGAGGTGGTAATTACTGCTGTAGGTTTATTAAGGACAATAGTCACTGGATCTTCCACAACAAGCTTAATAACCTGCTTTTTGTAGCGTACGGTATCTTTACCCTGGACTTTATAGCCAGGATTAAGCATAACTGCGTGATTGATAGTGACGTCACCTTTTTGAATAGCTTCATCGGCTGCTCTACGTGAACATAAGCCTGATTTTGCAAGATAGACGTTTAGACGTGTTTTTGTTTCCATGAATTCTCCGTTACTGAACTGCTTCCAGTATACCGTATTTATCGGATTTGTGCAGAGAAATTTTTGAGCGGGTTTTTTGGCTATACTATTATATTTTTAACTGATTTTTTGCCTTATTAATGTCAAGCGCCGGGTGCTTTTTTTGACTATGAGCCTGGATTTAATACCCGCCTTATTGCTCGTTTTATTTTACTGCCCGTAGCGTTATCTCGTGTGCTTTGTTCAGCTTCTGACTCTTGTGGCGCCCCTGATCGTGCGATTGCTTCTTTTTCGCTGTTTGCTTTTTTTATTTCATCCAGGACTGCCTTTGCAACGGCTTCTTTTTGCTCCTCTGCTGTTTTTTCGGTTATGGTGCCTGGTAGAATATCTTGTTTAGCAGAGACTTTAGGGATGGTTGCAGTCAGTGCGACGAGAGAAAGAATCGTGATCATAGATTTTTTCATAGTAACCTCCTTTTTGATGGACTTCTTCATGGTAATCTTCTCTTTTTATAAGTATGAAGTGTCTCCCTACCAAAAGTATAGTGTTTACGGGCCTTTAGGGGTATGTAGGCTTAAAAAATATCCTTATCATTTTTCTAACTTCGTGTAAGCTTATTCATTATGAATAATGAGATAATAACGCCCTTAATGCAGCAGTATCATTCGATTAAATCAAACTACCCTGAAGCGCTTCTTTTGTTTCAGGTAGGAGATTTTTATGAGCTTTTTTTTGAGGATGCGCAAAAGGCGTCTTTATTTTTGGGCATAGCGCTTACCAAACGGGGAACCAACAAAGGTGAGCCTATCCCGCTGTGCGGTGTTCCGGTGCATGCGCTTGACCATTATTTGCATAAATTAGTAAAAGGTGGATTTTGCGTAGCCCTCTGTAACCAGCTTGAGTTACCTCAACCGGGCAGGGTGGTTAAAAGGGGTGTTACACAAGTGCTGACACCCGGCACGCTTACTGACACAAAATTGCTTGATGAAAAATCAGCTTCGTATTTGTTTTCATTTGCAGAATGTAATGGCCAATGGGGGCTATTGTTTGGTGAACTTTTAACTGCGCAACTCTATGCTACGGTTATTCCTGCAGGATCTCATAAAATTCTTGAATCAGAATTAAATCGATTTTTTCCTGATGAAGTAGTTCTTTCCAACACTGCTTCTGACAAAAATTTTCAGAGTTATTTTAAAAAGCAAGGCTATTTTACCAGTTGCGTTGCAGATGATAATAGTATGGCTGAGTGGGCACAAGAGCGTTTAGCCGCGCAGTCTTTTGAAAAAATTAAGCAATCAGAGGCATTGTCTCAGGCGCTGACACTTTTATATGGCTATGTTAAACGTACCAATCAGGCGGCTCTTTCTACGTTTCATCAAATTTATTTTTACCAGCCCGATGATTTTTTGGTACTTGATGCAGCAACACAGCGCAATTTAGAATTGCTTACTAACTTACAAGATGGTGGGCGTGCAAATACGTTATTGGCAGTGCTGGATAGAGCGGTAACACCGATGGGTTCTCGTACTTTAAAAAAATGGTTAGTGCGACCGCTTGTCAACAAAAAAATGATAGAACATCGCTTGGAGGCGGTAGAATTTTTAAAAAATAATTATCGCGTCATGTCCACTTTACAAAAAGCTTTGCAAGGTTTGGGTGACGGAGAACGGATTGTTGGACGTATTGCATTGCGTCGAGGGTTAGTGCAGGATTACCTGCATTTAGCACGTATTTTGGCGACTATACCGGCATTAAAAAGTTTGCTTGAAGATGGAACTCCACCATTGCTGACTCTGTTGGGGCATTCGCTTGTTGAGTGTACACCGCTTCGTGCAGTGCTTGATGCGGCATTGAATGAAGATATGCAGAGCGCAGAAATTATTAAAAAAGGTTTTAGCGTGCAGCTTGAATATCTGCGTGAAATTGTACACAACACTCATGCGGCATTGCTTGCATTGGAACAAAAAGAACAAGCTGCAACGGGGATAGCCTCGCTTAAAGTGCGGTTTAATAATGTACAGGGCTATTATATAGAAATTACCAATCCTAATGCGCATTTGGTGCCCGAAGCTCGTTATAAGCGTCGTCAGACACTCGCCAATAGAGAACGGTATACATGTTCTGAACTGCAACAACTCGAAAATGATATTACTACCGCACACAGTCAGATTGGTGCGCTTGAACAAGAATTGTTTGAGCATGTTAAGGATCAAGTAGCTCCGTATCTTAATGATATTCGCAAAATGATGCATGCTATTGCACAATGTGACACGTTGCTTGCATTTGCAGTATGCGCGTACGAACGCGGCTACGTACGTCCTGAGTTTACCGATTCGCGCGATATTATAATCGTGCAAGGAAAACATCCGGTTGTTGAACAAAAGTTAGGATCTCGCTTTGTGCCCAATAATACAACATTAACCAGTGAAGAATCGTTGTGGGTTATTACCGGTCCTAATATGGGCGGTAAGTCAACGTACCTTCGACAAGTTGCGCAGCTGTGTATTATGGCTCAGTGCGGTTCTTTTATTCCGGCGCATGCGGCCAAGTTGCCTTTGTTAGATCGAGTTTTTACACGGATTGGTGCATCGGATAACGTGGCCGAAGGGAAAAGTACGTTTTTGGTAGAGATGGAAGAAACGGCACATATTTGTCAGTTTGCGACAGAAAAAAGTTTAGTCATTCTTGACGAAGTGGGCCGTGGCACGAGCACCTTTGATGGTCTTGCCATTGCACAAGCGGTTATAGAATATTTATTTGTACGTACAAAAGCACGTTGTCTTTTTGCGACACATTATCATGAACTTACAAAACTCCAAGATACTTTCCCCGGAATTGTAAGTTATTTTGCCGCAAGTTCTCCTTCTCCTGAAGGCATTGTATTTCTTCATACGATGGTGAGGGGTGTTGCTGATGGGTCGTTTGGACTTGAGGTTGCAAAGCTTGCACATTTGCCTGCATCAATTATTGAGCGGGCACGCTCACTTGAAAAAGAACTTTCAAGTGGCGGTGCTGACTCTCATAGTATAAAAACAGAAAAAAAATCGCCCGTACATGAATCTGCTGACGCAGACAATGCACGGACTCATCTTATTCTTGCCCAACTTACTGACATTGATTATGAAAATTTGTCACCAAAAAAAGCATTCGATCTTTTATGGCAGATTAAAGAACGATACCTTCACAACAAAAATGCGTAATCACGCATCATAGCATGCACAGTCTGATATTTTTGTTCAAGATTCATGCTCTCAGACCCAAGATCTTGAAGGTCTTGCTCAAAGCGGACTCGGTAGGTTTTTGGAATACTTAATTGATAGCGTGTAAGTTTTTCCACCCAATACAACAACATTCCTTGGTGAAAAAGAGAAAGTTCTTGTTGGCAACGGTGCTGGTTTAAAAGGCGTTCACATGCCACCAGGTCCTCTTTAAGCGGATTAGTAACTTTTGTTGATGAGATAGACTGCACAGCAGTTTTGTATGCCGTGTAAAGTGCATAGACAGCAAGGCCTGCAGGGGCCATCATGGCGATTTCAATATTGGTTTCGGTTCCTTTTTCTACTTTGACTGCAAGTCCATCTATTTTTGCTTTGGTAGTTTTCACGTTGGCCCATAAGCCCTGTATCCATGCAGATGTTTCGCGCGGTCTTTCTCCACCAAGAAAGCTGGGCGTTACTACTGACACTATTTTGCCCAGTTCGCTCATCCAGATTTCTCCTGAAGCGACTGTTTTATCTATTATTTTTTGAATAAGAACATACATTTCTTCACGTGATCGCAGGTTATTAAGTTGTTTGGTAAGAATTTCTTGGGCAGTATATAATTCATTATAGCGTCCTTCTTCAAGGCCTTTTTGTGCAGATTTAATAAGGGTTTTTTCCAGATCATGATTATTTTCTGTTGGAGCGATGGGCTCAATAGAAGGTTTTTTTAAGTTAAACCAGATCTGTTTGAGTGGATTTGCTATGTGTGCGGTGTAAAATTTAGTAAATAGGTCAGTTCCCTTTGTGTCATGGAACAAAATAGAGAGCTCTTTAATGGTGGGATTTCGTATTTCGTTTGTATTAATTCCTCTTCCGTTAAGAATCGGTAATGCTTGAAATACTTGATTAGTATTGAAAAGAAGATAATTAGTGTCGTTGTAGCGGTAGGCTTCGGCTGCGATATTTTCTTGAACGAGTTTTTCACGGATTTGAAGGAATCCCGCCGAGTCTGCAATGGTAACAAGTTGTTTATTATGCAGGTAGGTGCGGACCCCATAGACACCGCCGCAGGCAGCTATCCCAGCAGCCGTGTAAGTAAGCCAATGGCGAGAAAGGTGGTGAGGGATCCCATGTTGTTCAAGGGTATCTTCTGCCTTTTTAAGGTGCTCTAAGGTTTCCTCATAGGTGTGCTGGTTGCAGCATGCAAGAATTTCAGCCAGGTCTGTCTGCACTTCTTGGATAGCATTTAAACGAACCGGTATCTCATTTTTCCATGAATAAAAAAGCCAATCAACAGGCGTACGTGATCGCAGTCGTTTAAAAGAATCATGTTTTAAAGTGCGCCAATAATTTTGTGCGATTAAAGTTTTGTTAATAAGTGTGATGAGCTTATTTTTTAAAACACTCTTTTCTGAGTTGCAGGTATTGGAGCTTAAAACAGGTGTATTAATAAGAAAGATGAAAGCAAGAAGAAATGTACGCATATTCTAACCCCTTGTAGCTTTATATGAGCTTATTTCTAGTATTAGTGCATCGCAAGTATAAAGATCTATAGCTTTTTTACCAGAGGAGCAAGACAAGCGAAAAAAGTTCTGGTACACTTATTTCTCCTCAGGGGTAAATTAAAAATTGCTAACATTGTTCTTAGAGCTTAAGAGGGTATACTATTATGGCAGAAATTGCGCAATTCTCGCGCTACGCGATTTTCCAAACTGGCGGCAAGCAATACCAAGGTATTGAAGGTAAAACCGTTGCAGTGGAAAAACTAGTGGGGAATGAAGGGGACGCTGTTGAATTCAGCGAAGTTCTTTTTAGAAAGCTTGATGAAAAGACCATCCAAGTGGGTCAACCAATCCTTGCTGGTCCTATAAAAGCTTCAATTGTAAAACACACCCAAGGTCCAAAAGTTATTGCATTTCGTTTTAAGCGTCGTAAAAAATGTCGCGTAAAACGTGGGCATCGTCAAGATTATACAGTTGTACGTATTGAATCAATCGCGTAATTGTATAAACGACACGTTCTAAAAATTAAAAATGACACAGTATACATACCGTGTCATTTTTTTTGGTCTAATTTTTTTTAAGATTTATAGTTTTATTTTCTTCCAGCTTTGGTAATATACTTTCCCAAAAGATTTATCATTGTGGTGTTGTCATTTACTCTTGTCCATGACAAAGGGAGGGTTCCATCTTGGGTCGTTAACTACTTTGGCCTTTAGTCGATTTACTTACGCGTCTTATTAGATCATCTGTTAAGTATGCGCGCCAGATCCTCTGAGCTTGGGCAGCCGAGAAACCTTGGTGCCGGTCTTTTCACACTGGGAGCTCCGGGGATAAATCTTGTAAGGAGTTCTTCCATTTTCATCTCGGGGTTTTTAGACCACCTAGTCGCTTGATAATAACGAGCTACGTCTATAAGTGGTTCTCCGCGTGTATTTTTTACCTGTGGATCGGCTCCTTTTTTCAACAGTTTCTCCGCTATAGCCATATTTCCATTTTCTACCGCCCATGACAAAGGAGTAGTTCCATCCTGATCTTTAGAAAGGTTAGGATTTGAGTTATTTTAAAGTAAAAAGGTGACTGTTTCTACGTTGTTATTAAAAGCGGCTCTCAATAATGCGGCAGCGCCGACGTGATCTTTAATGTTTATGTTAGCACCATTTTTAAGTGCAGTTTTTGCAGCGGTAAGTTGGACGTTAAGATTGTTAGTATCTTTTTTATGGGCGGCACCTTCTGCAGAGTTTATCGCCTCAAAAAAAAGTTTATTCTGTGTTTCAATTGTCAGGTCTTGTGCTCCGGCAACGGCATTGGGCGCTAGGGGAACTACAGGGATTTTTTTTGGTTTTGAATGAATCACAGAGTTTAAACAAAGTATTGAAACAAGGCATAATTTCTTACAGAAATTCATAAAAGTTCCTCCATTTATGTACAATTGCTCTGTGTTTTTATAAGTGTACACAATGGCAGTTTTTGATCGCAAGCAAAACGTCTTTAGGAGCTTATTATGGAAGTATTTAATCCGCCTGCTTGTGGGATCGTTTTTGTAGTTCTTATAAACGAGCAACTTTTTTCAGGTCAGATTCTTTTCCTACCAGCATTAAGACGTCATTTTCTTGAATAACATGATCTGGTGCAATAGGAGAAAAGTCGTCACCTCTTTTAAGCCCAATGCAATGTACTTCATATCGTTCAAAGAGATTAAGGCTTTCTACAGTGCTTTCTGAAAAGCTTGCTGGAGCAGGAATTTGGCTCATAGAAAATTGCTGAGTAATTCTAAAAAATTGTTGTAACGGAGAACTGAGTCGTTCTGCCAGGCGAATGCCAATTTCGAGTTCTGGAATAACTGTTTCATCGGCACCGATAAGTTTAAGAATGTCTTGGTGGATGATGTTAATTGCGCGTGCAATAACTCTGCCAACTTTAAGTCGCTTTTTTAAAAGTGCGGTAATTAAAATTGACTGTTCAAAGTTTTCGCCCGTTGCGACAATAACAAGATCCATTTCTTCTACGCCTACTGACCGAAGATCTTCTTCGTCAGCGATACGCATGCAGATTGCTTGTGTTACAGAATCACGAATGGACGATACGATAGATTCGTTGCTGTCTATCGCAAGAACTTCCACATTGCTTTTTTCTGCCAAAGTTGTTGCAACACTGTATCCAAAACGACCTAATCCGATAACGCAGACTTTCATATAATCCTTTACTAACTAAGCATGACTCGTTCTTCTGGATACGAAAATTCGGCTCTATCATTTTTTTTGCGCAGGGCTATCATAAGCGTGAGCGAGCCGATTCGTCCAATAAACATAGTCAAAATAATAAGAAGTTTTCCCAGCACAGAAAGGTAAGGGGTAATTCCTATACTTACGCCGAGCGTATTAAAAGCATTGACTGTTTCAAGTAGAATATCCAAAAACTGCCAGCTTCTCTCGGTAATAAGTAAACAGAATGTCACAAGAATAATCCATAAAGCGCTTAATGAAACAATGGCAAGCGCTTTGTAAATTTGATCTTTCATAACTCTGCGGCCTTTAATTTCAACCGCGTGTTTTCCCTGGATAGCTGCATTTATAGTAGCGATAAACAGTGCCATGGTTGTTATTTTGATGCCAGAACCTGTTGACCCCGGGGCTGCCCCAATGAAGGAGTTAATCATTAAAATAAGAAGTGATGCGTATTGCATTTCCCGTGCGTAGACTGTTAAAAATCCAGCACCGCGGGAACTTACCGCTGTAAAAAATGCGTTCATTATTTGTTCAGCAAGAGGCATTGCGGCAAAAGTATTATGTCTTTCAAGTAGCCAAAAAAGTAGCGTGCTTCCGATGGTAAAGATAACCATATAATGCACAATGATGCGTGTCTGGAGCGAGTATACTTTTCTTATTTTTTCTGTCCACGGGGCAATGCGTAAAAATAATTCTTTTAAGGTTATAAATCCGATGCTTCCCAAAATTATAAGTCCGCTGGTTGTTGAAAGTAATAAGTAGTCACTTGAGTAGGTGTGCATGCCTTGGTCTAGAATAGTAAATCCTGAATTGCAAAATGCCGAAACGCTATGGAACATCGCATGAAAACAAGCATCTGTAAAAGAGTAGTGATGTTTGAAGGATTGAAAAAGAAGAAGAGCTCCTGCAAGTTCGCAAATAAGTGTAAGCGATATAATAAACACCAAAATTCGCCGGGCGCCGCTCCATGTTTCAAGATGAAGCATTTCACCTGCCATAACCTGGGTTGCAAGGCCAAGATTGGTAAAGAGAGAAACAATAAATAAGGTAAGGGTAATAAGCCCCAAGCCGCCAATTTGAATGAGTATCATAATTACAAGATGTCCCCATTGGGTAAAATTTGAAAGGGGAACTGTTTGAAATCCTGTGACGCAGATAGCAGAAGTTGAAGTAAAAAATACATCAATAAGAGGTACTTTTTGTGTCGTCATTCCAGGAAGTGTCAACAAAGCTGTTCCTGCAAGGATTGCAAATATCATCGAAAAAAGGATTGTTCTACTTGGTGAAAAAAAATGACTTTTTGCTAGTAGCATTGAGTTACCTTATTTTTATTGTAAAACAAAAAAACCCAAACAGATCAGTAGTGTAAACGAAATAATAAGAAGATTAAAGTAGCGGTCTATCAATAGTTTAATAGATTTCCCCCACAAAAACACTACTCCCGCAATTAAATAGAACCGTGCGCCGCGCGCAATGATTGAGCACAGGATAAAAGGAATAAGTGGAAGCTCGCAAAATCCGGCGGTCAAAGTGACAAGTTTGTAAGGAACCGGCGCAAAGCCGCCAATAAGCACTGCCCATGTTTGATTTGCTCGGTATTGATCGCATAAAGTGGCAAATTTTTCAGGAGAGCAAAGTAGTCCTACTAATTGCTTACCCATTAAACTCCACATAAAAAAGCCGATGTAATAGGCAGCAACGCCGCCCAAAACAGAAGCTACTGTTGCAAGAGTTGCGTAAAAAAAAGCTCGATGTTTATTTTCAACGCAAAAAAGAATGAGCAGTGGGTCAGCAGGGACGAAAAACATTGATTCAAAAAAAAATAGAAGAGCCAGAATATAAAGACCGTATGGCGAATACACTTGTCTGCCTAGCCAGTCGTACATACGACGGATAAGCGATAGCGGCCAATGTACGACACGAAACGCCCTCATAATAACTTTGCCTTCTGGTTTAAAGTGCTAAGTACTCTGACAGTTTATCAAGAGCAATACGTTCCTGTTTGGTCGTATCACGATGACGAACGGTAACGCAATGATCTTGTTCTGACTCAAAGTCGTAAGTAATACAGAAGGGGGTTCCTATTTCGTCTTGACGGCGATAGCGTTTTCCAATGGATCCCGAGGCGTCGTATTGAATGCTGATTCCCTTATCTAAAAACTCTTGGTAGATTTTTTGCATAGGTTTTTCAAGCTTTTTAACTAAAGGTAGAAATGCAGCTTTTACAGGAGCAACATTTTTATGAAGTTTAAGAAAAACGCGTGTTTCACCTTCGACTACATCTTCGCAGTATGCATCAAAAAGAAGTGTTAAAAATAGACGATCAACACCTACAGAACATTCAACTACATGAGGAACAAATGATTCTTTTGTTTCTTCATCAAAGACGTTTAAATCTTTTCCAGAATGTTTGCTGTGTTGGGTTAAATCATAACATCCGCGGTGCGCAATGCCTTCAAGTTCTTTCCAACCAAAAGGGAATTCGTATTCAACGTCCGTACAGTTAGTTGAATAGTGTGCAAGCTCATCGGCTTCGTGATTGCGTGTATGTATTTTGCTCATGGTAATACCAATTGATGTGTAAAACGCAAGGCGTTGTGCAATCCAGTTGGTAAGTTCTTCTGGTGCAGATTCTGCTTTGCAGAACCATTGCATTTCCATTTGTTCAAATTCACGCATTCTAAATAGAAATTGTTTTGGAGTAATCTCGTTTCTAAACGATTTTCCTACTTGTGCAATACCAAATGGTATTTTAAGTCGATTTGCTGTCATGACATTTTTAAAGTTAACGTAAATAGCCTGTGCAGTTTCAGGACGAAGGTACGCAATTGAGCCGGTGTCTTGCGTTGCACCAAGTTGTGTTTTAAACATCATGTTAAATTGACGAATCTCGGTCCAATCTTTTTTACCGCAGACAGGGCAGCCTTTATTTAAATCAAGTTCATCAGCACGAAAACGTCTTTTGCATGCTTTGCAGTCAATCATGGGGTCATGGAAGCCTTCAGTATGGCCAGATGCCTTCCAGACTGCTTCAGGTCCTAATAAAGACCCTTCTATTTGTACAATGTCACCGCGCTGGTTGGTTAGCGATGCAAGCCATAATTTACGAATGTTCTGTTTCATTAGGGTGCCAAGGTGCCCAAAGTCGTAGACACCGTTGATGCCACCATAAATTTCAGCTGAAGGGTATACAAAACCTCTTCTTTTACACAATGCAACAATTGTATCAAGTGAAGGAACGAAGTCTGATGCCATGTTATTACCTTTGATTAAGCTTAATCGCTAATATCACCACTATACCATAAATACATAAATCCCCAAATTGCGGTCTTCAAAATAGGCTGGATAGGCTTGCCCATTGCCTTTGACAATAATCGGGGCGTTGTTAAAATTATTACTAGTAGAATTACATAATAGAGAGGTTATACATTCAAGACAAAGCTTATTCTGGGATTGTTGCTGTTTTTGTGTTGTGAAGATTTAACGTTTGCAATGGGTTTACCTCTTGTTCGAACGGCGACTGCACTTCGACAGGTTATTCCTCAAGCTTTAAAGCAAGCGCATGTAGGGGCTGTTCGCTGCGCTTATTTTAATGTGGCTACCTTTCGTAACATATCCCAAAGTACTGTTAAAAATTCACCTTCTGAAAATTCAAATTTTTATGTTGATTTTGAAAAACTGACCAAGGGTACAGGGGCTAGGAATTCGTGGATACAAGCGGTAACAAAATCTTCTTTATGGCATACAATTGATAAGGCGTCTTTAGTAAAAATGTCAGAAAATTCTTCCTTTCTTGAGAGGGAAGAAATGTTTTTAGGAATTATTAAAGAAGCAGAACATGAAAAGAGTTTAAGAGAGTTAATTGTAAGTGATTTTTTTGTTAAGGGTGTGCAACCCCTTCCTTCAGTTATGAGATCATGGTCAGATACTTTGGTGAGACATGGTTTGTGGCGAAGAATATCTGATGCAGGTGCGCTATTGAATCTTTTTCTAAGAGATGATTTTAAAACTCAAGCAGATAGGGAGCACGCGCTTTTGGCAATTATAGCTAGCCTAGAAAAAAGTTCGTTTAAATTTAAAGAGGACTACCAGGAGTTTCCAGATTTGTTGAAAACTACCTTTGGTAAGAACTGCGAAGAAAGCGGAATATGGAGCGCTTGGAATAGAGCTATTCAGCTACATTCGGTGATAGATCAAAGTACAATAGGCTCTACTGTTACTACTAAAACTGCTTATAGAGAACCTTATTTGACTGCTACTGTCATGGGAAATATGTTTATAAGAAATCAGCCTATTAAAGAAGTATGTAGAAGAATGAATGAATATTCTGCTGACCAGCAGGAGGGAAATAAAATAGTATTTTTCCATGGTCAGGCGTGGTCGTGGCATTTGTATGAAATGGTGTACAGGAAATTAGAACAAAAGGTTCATCAAAAAGATGTTCCGGATAATTTTGTGTTTCTACGCTGGAAAGAAAAAGAATTGTATGCAGATCATACTAGGGAACAAGAAATTTTTGAAAAAGGTGCGGTAGGACAATATAGGCCTTCTGCGTTGTTTACTAATGCAGCTTTATTAGCAAATGATGCAGGATCAAATTCTGTTAAGTATGTTGTTGGAAATTTTGATCAAAGTATAATCAGCGAGCGTAATCAGCATACGGTCACTGATATTTTCGAAGAATTTAATTTGCATGATGAGATAGAGTTTCTGCAGAAGAATAATTCCTTACTTTTTGAAAGGCTTTTCGACTTGCACAGAGTTGCTTCAAAATATGGAAATTTTATTAGTATAAGTATTCCTCGACCGCTCGTTTCAAAAATTGCCTATAGTGCAAGGTCTGGCGGATTTAGATATTTTCTTCCTGTCAAGAATGGTGAAAGTTGTTGTCCCCTTGAAATTATAGATTACAATCAAGGCGCAGTGCCCTTCTATTCAGAGTTCGTTATTGTTTTGGGTCCAACAGTCTGTAATCCTGAAAGAGCTCGACAAGCGGGCATTGAAATTAAACAATGGAATACAGCAAACCAAGAAATTATTGCACAACTGGATGCTTTAATTAATGAGATTATTGACAAAGCAGTTGCGCTTAAAAAATAGAAAAATGCGTGTGAAATCTCAATAAAAGATATTCGTCGCAGGAAAATGGAGAATCAAAGGAGGTTATATCGTGAACATTAAATGGTTAGTAATTTTAACAGTGACGCTCTCTTTTGAAGGTGCGATGTTTCCCATGTCTCCATCTTTGGTTAGAGCAGCTGCTTCCGGGCTTGGTAGGACTGCCGGAAGAGCGGTTAAAGTTCCAGCACTAAAAAATAATCTAACACATTCACTAGAATCGCCATTGTTAGTACGTGATTTTTCACAACATTCTTCAGAGAAAATGTTGTTCGGGTGGGGAAAAATTAAACAAAGTATTTCAGCGCATTCTAAGTTGTTTAAGCGGGCAGCAGCTCTTGGCTGCGCAGGGATTATCGCTTTTGCAGCTTCTCATCCTCAGTTTTATGATAACTGTAAATGGATTAAAGATAATGCAGATGATCATGAACTTTTATTTTTTCAGGCACACTACAATTTTAAAAAACGTTTTGGTTTACTTCATACGATTAATGGGAAAGACGGTTTAAGGTTTTTAAAACAGACTGATTCCAGGTTGAGCCGGTATGAGATGGCAACAGATATCTTAGATGCACATTGTAATGCGGGCACTATAGTTTCTATGCCAGTAGAGGAGATGGAAGGGCTTTTTTCAGAAATCAGTTTTGACTATCGGATATCTCGAAAAATAGCTGAAAAAATTTTTGATACAATCGTATCAAAAAAGAATGAATGGTGCTGCGACGTGAAACTTAATATTCCCATCACTGTGTGGAGACAGCTTTCATTTGAAACAAGAAGTGAGTATTCGCAAAAAGTTCTTAAAAAGTTTAAAGGTCACAATACTTTGCATACAATAGATCCCGAGTGGATGCGTCATTACCTAGATGCTATTCCAGGTTCTTTAAGGCAAGATGTCGTTCTTGAATATCTTAACTCAATAGAAGATAACAGTGCATTTGAAAAAGTGGGCGATAAAAATTTTAGTTCCATTTTATGCAGTGTAGAACGCGCATGGGGTGAAACTCCCGAGTCGTCTAAAATGTGGTTAAGGATGATAGAGCAAGAAAAAGAATTATATATTATAAGCCCTGAATCTTTTTGTTTTTACTTAGAAACTATTCCGCTTGCGCAAAGGGAGGCAGTATTTTTTAAATATTTTAATCAGGTAAAAGAAAAATGTGCGCCGGACGTATTTGGAAACTCTTCATTTATACATATGGCGTTGCTTTTTTGTACTTCTTGGAATCATACCTTAGAGACGTCAGAATCTTATAGTCGAGTTATGAAAGCGGTGTGCGAGTCAAATCACACGCAAGAAGTAATTAAAGATCAAGATTTTAATGCTACGGTTACCAGTAAATCGGCAAGGGCTAATTTAGATACTTTTTTTCTATTAGGTAATACCTTTATAAAGCATCCTGCTGTTAAAGAGCTTTGTATTGCTATAAACGATTATTCTGCTCAGGAAGAACAAAAAGGAAGAGTTACTTTTTTTCATGGTCAAGCGTGGCATTGGAACTTGTGTGAAAAGCTTTACAGAAGTTTAGAAGAAACGGTGAACAAAAAAGAAGTGCCCGAAAATTTCTTGTTTTTACGATGGAAAGAGAGGCAGCTGTATGAAGATGATGCTCAAGAAGTAGAATTACAAAAAACAGGAATGACCTGGTTTGGAGAAGATAAGAGATTCTTTTTTACCAATAGTGCATTGCTGTCGAGTCACTCTGAGTCAAATTCTGTTTTATTTGTTGTGAATAATTTTGATCAAAGCACAAAGCACAGGGCTAACATGCATACATTAGAAGATATTTTTAAAAGTTTTGGTCTTGAGTATGAGGTTAAGTTGCTAGAAAAACAGTCTCCTGAATTGTTTATAAAATTAGAAGAGCTTCATGCAAAGGCGTCTCAGTACGGAAACTTTATTACGGTAAGCATGCCGCAGCCAGTTGCTGCAAAAGTTAGTTATACCACCGATTGGGGTAATGGTGGTATAAAGGTTGTATTTCCGTGTGGAAGAAAAAACTCAACTAATCCTGTAGAAGTTATTCAGTATAATCAAGGAGTTTGCCCTTTTCATATGGAATCTGTTTTAGTAATGGGACCAACTCTTTGTAATTCAACAGAGGCTCAACAAGAACAAGTGGAGATTAAACAATGGAATGCGGCAAACCCTGAAATTATTGCACAGCGTGATGCATTGATTAAGGAAATTATTAATAACGTAATTGAGTTAAAGTGTAAAAAGCTTTCCTTAAGCGATTTTGAGCATGAGTTAGTTTTGCCCTAGAGTTTTTATGAAGGGTAGCGAAAAAGGAATCTTTAAAAAAATCTTGATTTAAAAAACATATTTTATTTTTGTGAAATAGTGATTGAATCATGTCTTTAGAAGGGTCGCAGCGTGCGTGCCTATCGTAAGTGCTTAAAGTGGTGTTTTGAAAAGAAACGGAGTAAACTAGGGCGCAAACTGTAGTTCTCATTACTTATTGCAATTCGAGGGAAATAATGAACACAAAACTCAATGGCGTGCTTTATCTTCTTTTTGCGACTTTTGTCACAGGCGGTGGTTTATTGCTTTATCGTAATCAGCAGGCGCTTGTCGAGGCTCATCAGAGCGTGGTTTCTTCGTTGGAAAAAAACACACAAGTTCTTCAAAAGGAAGTGCAGGTTATAGAGAAAGTTGTTGCTCAACAACCGTGGGCAGATGTGCAAGGGGTTATTAAAGATACCGTTGTGCGTATTATCTCCCAAACTGCAGAAGTTAATTTGTTACAGCCTTACAAAACTCCCAAACAAGGTGGTGGTTTTGGTACGGGCTTTTTTATTAGCGAAACAGGTGAAATTATCACCAACCATCATGTGATTGATGAAACACAGGCTATTTGGATTAAGATTCCTTCTTTGGGAAAAGTTATTATTGATGTTGAATTAGTGGGCACGAGTCCGGAACGCGATCTTGCTTTACTTCGTGTTTCTCCTGAGGGACTTGCACTTATCAAAGAACATCTAGGGCAAGTTCCTTTCTTAAAACTTGGCGATTCAGATTTAATTAACCGCTCGGATGAAGTTCTCGTTTTAGGGTATCCGTTGGGCAATTCGCAAACGTCGGTAAAAAGTACTTCGGGTGTAGTTAGTGGTCGTGAACACATTGGTGGACGTCAACTTATTCAAGTGAGTGCTCCGATTAATCCTGGAAGCTCTGGGGGTCCTGCTCTTAATTTGGGTGGAGAAGTTATTGGTATCTCATGCGCAGGTATTTTAGAAGCACAAAGTGTGGGATACATTATTCCTGTTAATGAACTTAAACTTATTCTTGGAGATTTGAGAAAAACAGGAGTGCTTCGTAGACCGTTTTTAGGCGTTCTGTTTAACAATGGAAGCGAAGAGCTTACCAAGTACTTACACAATCCTCTTCCGGGTGGTTGTTATGTTGTTGATGTGTATGAGGGAAGTCCTCTTTCTAAAGCTGGCGTAAAAGCGGGCGATATGATTTATGAAATCAATGGCCATGTACTTGATGCCTACGGAGATTTAAGGGTTCTGTGGAGCGAAGATAAAGTCTCAGTTATTGATTATGTTGCGCGTCTTGAAATCGGGCAAGAAATAAGTGTTGTGTTGTACCGTAATGGAACACGCAAAGAACTTAAATTTAAATTTGATTTTTCTGAGCTGCTGCCTATTCATAAAATATTTACTGGGTATGAGACTATTGAATATGAAATTTTTGGTGGAATGCTTTTACAACAATTATGTTTAAATCATTTGCCTATTTTAATTAACAATGCGCCAAGTCTTTCTAAGTATATGGAATTTGAACATCAAACAAAGCCAGCTTTAATCGTAACGCACATTGTTCCAAACTCTCAGGTGCAACGCCTTGAAATGCTGCGAGAAGGTTCAATCATTACTGAAGTAAATGGCAAAGAAGTAACCACGCTTAAAGATTTACGTGAGACTTTAAAAAAGAGTGTGAATGCTGAATTTGTAACGTTTAAGACTTCTGACGGTGTATTCTTTGTGCTTTCTCCAAAGAAAGTATTTAAAGAAGAAGAAAAGCTCTCAGTGACGTATCAATATCCGCTTTCGCCGTTTATTAAAGAATTACTTACTTTGCACAAGGCGTAAAGGTTGGGTATGGCGACAAAAAAACGATTTGATATGTTGGTGCTTGAACATTTTCCCCATTTGACTCGCAATCAAGTGCAGAGTTTTATTATGCAGGGAAAAGTAAAAGTTGATGGGGTGGTTTTTACAAAGTCAGGCCAGCTTATTAGCATTGAGCTGCCTGTTACTCTTGACCAACTTATTCCTAAGTTTGTGTGCCGTGCCGGTCAAAAATTAGAGCGCGCGCTTGAGCATTTTGGTGTAGATCCAAAGGATAAGGTTATTCTTGATGCGGGACTTTCTACCGGCGGGTTTACCGATTGTCTTTTACAGCAAGGTGCCAAGCATGTGTACGGTGTTGACGTGGGATATGGTCAAGTACACGAAAAAATTCGTACCGATCCGCGTGTTACTATTATGGAACGTACCAATTTGCGTTATGTGACCACACTTCCTGAGTTAGTTGATATTGTAACACTCGATCTTTCTTTTATTTCCATTTTAAAAGTTATGGATGCCGTGTGCGCTGTTTTAAAACCAGATGGATGTCTTGTAACCCTTATTAAACCTCAGTTTGAAGCGCGACAAGAGCAGGTAGGAAAAGGTGGCATTATCAGGGATCCTGCTGTGCACCAAGAAGTATTAGATCGTGTCGTTGCAGGCATTGTTGAGCGGGGATTTATGCACAAAGGTACTACCGAGTCTCCTATTACGGGATCAACCGGCAACAAAGAGTTTCTCGGTTATTTTGTACGCGCGTAGCTTGAAGCACTAGAATGTAGGTTTTTTAAAAGACATTAGTAATAAAAATACCACCCTTAAACCGGTGGTATTTTTATTACTGTGTAAAATTAAAACTTTGTGAATGGTTATGATCTTTTGACTTTAGCGTTCCATTCATCAACGAAGAGTTTTAATAGTTCTATTTTTTTTCCAGTGCTTATATCAAGAGTATTTAGTTCATCAGTAAAAATTTGTAGTTTTTTAGCTGTCTCTTCTATAGTTTTTACACTCTCAAGACGCCATTCATCAACCAATATCTTCAAGAGAACGCCAGTGACGATGAAAAGAGAAAACACTCCACCTGTGGCTTTTGCATAAAAAGGGTCTAAAGAAAATCTATTAGATGAACCGTTATGTGCAGAGCGAACTTGGATTCTCGCTGCTGCTGGTGAGTTACGCAGAATGCGAGGCGCTTGTGCAACGCTTGCGAACACGCGGGGCATCATTGTATAAGTTTCTGTTGCAGTACATAGTACTAGTAGCGAAAGTAATAATTTTTTCATAAGGGCTCCTTCCTGAGCTTATTTCTTGATAAACCTCCACTGAATAACCCATTCAGCAGTTATTTTAGTATAAAACTGTTTTTCTATTTTTTCAACAGCCCTATGCGTTAAGCTTGATTAAAAGCCGTTTTTAAGGTGTAAGCTTATTTTTCTCAGAAGAAGTGTATGGATGCAGGCATCGTTGAACGGCGATTTACGCACAAAGGTACTACCGAGTCTCCTATTACCGGATCAACCGGTAATAAAGAGTTTCTCTGTTATTTTGTACGCGTCTAAGAAAGTATAAGTTTCTATCTCTGCTTTTGGCATAGTACGGCTAGAGTGCCCAGGGGGATTTCGTGAAGATCTTTTCCTGATCTTTCACTTATCTCTTGTGCGGCATCATTTTGCCATAGTTTTACGGAATCTTCCGAAGCGGATGCAAGGATTTTACCATCGCGTCCAAACGCTACACAGGTTACCGGGTCTGTGTGCTCTCTGAGGGTGTTTAGACAAATGCCTATAATGTAATCCCATACTTTTACAGTTCCATCTTCTGATCCCGTTACAAGCCAGTCTCGCGTAGGTGTAAATGTGAGAGAAAGTATGGGGGAGTCGATTTTAAGCGTTTTAAGACAAGCGTTGTTGCTGAAGGTTTTGAAGAAACTAGGCACATGCCTCCATAATTTTACATCTCCATCAAGGGAACCAGAGGCAAGCATGTTTCCTTCAGGGTTTAATGCGACGCAAGTGACTGGTTCTGTGTGCCCACTGTATGTTTCAGAAAGTGTTGCATAGCCTAAAAGATTCCATACTTTAATTGTTCCATCATTTGAACCAGAAATAAGCGAGCGAGCTTTATTGTCAAAAATAAGGCAGTTTACAGATTCTTTATGACCGTCTTTCAGGATTTCGGCTGTTTTTTCGAAGGAGTTTTTAAGGGTGATTGATCCATCGCTTGATGCAATGGCGCTTTTACTTCCGCCCTCTCTTTGTTTAGCAATTGCTGTTATGAGTGACCCATTACCTTTAACTATGTCGGTAGGTTTTGCATCCCGTGGGAGCCAATAACATGCAGAATCTCCATTGGACATTCCTACCATGAGCGGGCCGTCTGGGGAATAATAAAGCGCTGTTATCTTGCTTGTGTGTGGCATTTTAGAAATTGTCTTTTTCTCGTAATCATACAAGACAAGAATCTTTTCGTCTGTTGGTGATACTGTTGCCAAAGTTGTAGTGCCAATATTAAAAGTTACAAATTGCTTGCCCTCTTTAAGCGTCTCAATACACGTCCAATGTGCCATTCCCAGAAGCATTTCAGCAAGTTTTTCTCGGACTGGATTATCTTCAGGTTTTTCAAAGGAGGGTGCTAGCGCAAACATGGTATCGAGATGTAATTTTTCAGGGAAGGGATCTTTGTATGTTTTTTGAGCGAGAGTGGCTACTAAGACGGGTTGGTGGATATTTAGTTGACGTGCAATAAGTGCAAGTTGCGCGAGCTGTGCTGGATTTTTTTCTTCTAGAAGTACTTGTGCCTGGTCGAAAGTAGTGTGTGATAGTGCTTCCAGCGTTTTAACTGCTTCTTTTGTAAGGTATGGATGAGTAAGAATTTCGTTAAGTTTTTTAAATTCTGGAGACTCATTAAGAAGGGTTGTAGGAATCTCTCGCATTCCTGACCGGTCCGGCATACTGAGAGTGATTTTTCTTGCTCTAGGGAAAAGCTGTTCTTCTGCCGGTTTTACGATGGTGGTGCTTATCATACATAATATTACTAGTATTATTGTGCGCATACTCTTCCTTTTTTATAAGAAAATATTTTTTTATTTTATGGGTGAATCTTTTTTACTGCTCCGAAAGTTCACGCAAAAGTTCTTCGACTTTTATTTTGAGTGCCATTACTTTTCGCGTTGCAGTTTTTTTGTAGACTTTATACGTATTTCTTTGTTCGCTTCCCACGGCTGTTTCGTCAGTTGGAGCGCCTTTTTGAATATAATGATCGATGTGTTCGATTTGAGAAGTTAATTCTTTTGTGCGAGCAAGAAGGATATTCTTTTCGTGGTCGTCAAGCATCTCATCGCGTTGAATTTTTAAGTGGGTGGCCTGTACGGTATGAGCAAGATGCGCAAGTGTTGCGTGTAGTTCGGGCAATGAACTTTTTTCGCTATGATTTATTTTTAAAGGGATCACCGTTTTTGGTGCTTCGGTTGAACTTTGTGATGCTATTCTGGCAACAAGAGCTTCTTTTATAGGAGTTCCTGAAAGGCTTTCAGTTTGGGTCAAAGCGTCTCGTAAAGAGTTTTTGTGAGGAGGTGTTTCTTGGTTGGTTATTTTGGGTATAGCGCATGTTCCAGACGGGCATGAAATAGTGACTTTGCGATACGATTTTATAAAGCCAATAATAAGAACAAGTAGCACGATGTACAGCATATTTTGAATAAATGCACATTTTTTCATTTTAAGCTCTCCGCACAATAATTTACAACCAGCCCCATCACTTACGACAAGTATAAGGTTGCGTTATAAAAGGTCAAAGCTTTAAAAAATTGGCCTTATTTAATTTTTCTGGTATCATTTTAAGCATACTGATTTGTAGGTATTTTATGCGCCTGTAGCTCAATTGGATAGAGTGCCGGACTTCGAATCCGTCGGTTGCAGGTTCGACTCCTGCCGGGCGCACCACTCTTTACTAAAGCTCCGTAGGACTTCATCTGGGTGCTATTAAGATACAGGCAATCCAGGTTTGTGGTGTGCTTTTAGCTTTTTCTTATTTTCTTTTCTCTTAGTGTGTTAAGAGAGTTTCAATTAATATTTTTCATAATTACTTGGTAGCTACTGTTTGAAAGGAAGATCATGAATTTTTGGATGATACTACTCTGTGTTGCTGTTCTTGCAGTACTTGTTATTAACGCATACAACCGCTTGGTTCGTCTGAAAGCTATGGTTGATGAAGCGTGGAGTGGCATTGAAGTGCAACTTAAGCGCCGCTATGATCTTGTGCCTAATTTGGTAAACGTTGTAAAAGGTTATGCAACACATGAGTCAACTGTTTTTGAGCAAGTTGCAAAAATGAGAAGCATTGCAATGGGCGCTCAAGGTATTGAGCAAAAAGCAGGGGCTGAATCGGGATTTTCTGGAGTTTTAAAAACTTTGTTTGCTGTTGCAGAACAGTATCCTGAGCTTAAGGCAAATATTAATTTTCTTGAACTACAAAAAACGTTGGGCGATATAGAGACTGAATTACAATTGTCTCGTCGTTATTACAACGGATCAGCCCGAAGCTATAACATTGCAACTCGTGTATTTCCTTCGTCGCTTATCGCATCAGCGACAGGTTTTACTGCATATCCTTATTTTCAGGTGAGTGATGAAACTGAACGTCAAGCTCCGGAAGTAAGATTTTAAGGAAGGTGTGCAATGGTACATCACATTTTAAGAACATTACTTATAGGGTTTAGTGTATTTTTGATGCCTGCTCTTTATGGCTATGCTGAACATATTCGTAATTATCATTCAGATATTGTTATTAAAAAAAACGGTGATTTAGAGGTTAAAGAGACTATTACTGTTTTTGCAACGGGCGATAAAATTGTAAATGGAATTTATAGAGACTTTCCCACGGTCTATCGCAAGGGATGGTTACGTAGTCTTGTAGGGTTTCGAGTGCACCGTATTGCGCGTAACGGAGAGGGTTTGCCTTTTTCTGTTGAGTCCATCGACTACGGAAAACGTGTTCGTATGATTGGTGGCGGTCGTCTGCCTGTTCCGGCAGAATATGTATTTACTATTGAATATACAGCAACCCGGCAAATTGGATTTTTTGATGATCACGATGAATTGTATTGGAACGTTGTCGGCGATGGATGGGGTTTTAGGATAGAGCATGTCTGTGCACATGTAACGCTTCCTGAAGGCGTAAGAAATGATGATACAAAAGTGGCGGCTTATGCAGGTTCACTCGGTTCACTTGCTCAATCATATAAGTTTACTCATGAATCAGGGGTAATTGTATTTAAATACGATGATAGATTACTTCCTCGGCAAGCATTTTCAGTTGTAATTGGCATGCCAAAGGGGTCTATTGCAGCGCCGTCGCAACTACAAAAAACATGGTGGACCTTTGTTGATAATCTCGATATTTTTTTTGGGTGGTTATCACTGTTTTTATTGCTAGCTTATATTCTTTACTGTTATCTGCGTGTAAGGCGCCTAACTCCTGAGCCACGGGTTATTCCTCTTTTTGAGCCGCCCTCTGGATTTACTCCAGGAATGATTCATTATTTTTCAAAGCGCGCCGTGGCACCGCAGGGTGTTTCTGCAGATATTGTTAATTTGGCTGTTAACGGTTGGATTACTATCTCGACAAAAGAAGCGTTTTGGTCGGGCACGACTTATGAAATTACAAGAACTGAAAATGTCTGTTTAGACATCCCCTATGCACTGTTTTTGCATAAGTTGTTTGGTTCAAGTCAAACCATTTCATTTGGCAAAGAGTATGCAAAGCAAATGCTTAAAGTTAACGAGCATCTTGAAGATTGTTATAAGAAATCGGTCATAATTCCTTTTTTTAAAAAATATAAAGATGAAGCGCTTATAGGAGCCGTTTTTACATTCTTGGGTGTTTTTATAACGGCTACCTTACGGGGAGCAATTCTTGGAGAAAATATTTTTTTTCAGATGTTTATTTTGACAATAGTTTCATCCGCCATTGTTTATACTGGAATGCTCTGGCTTTTAGTGTCCTATACTCCTGAAGGTTTTATAGTAAAAGATCAGATTGAAGGATTTAAGTTATATCTTTCGGTAGCTGAAGTTGATCGCATTGCTCTGTTGAGCACTCCACCAGATAAAACTCCTGAACTGTATGAAAAGTTGCTGCCGTATGCAATGGCGCTCGGTGTAGAAAAGCAATGGACAGAGCAATTTACGCCAATTTTTGAGAAATTATTAAGAGCTGGAGAGCAACCGACTGTGTGCGCTTGGTACCATGGGAGGGGTATGATGAGATCAAGGGATTTTTCATCAGGTTTTGCTCAGTCGTTAAGTTCTGGCCTTTCTTCTTCTGTAAGTGCAAGCGTTCCTGGGACTCAATCTGGGTTTGGCGGTAGCAGTGGTAGAGGTGGTGGTGCCGGCGGCGGCGGAGGAGGAGGCGGCGGTGGCGGTTGTTAATTAGAATTTATCTGGAAAAAAGTGCTCGTTATAGTACTCTGAGCAAGTATGAGTTTATAACTATAGCGCGCCCGTAGCTCAGTAGGATAGAGCGACAGATTCCTAATCTGTAGGCCATTGGTTCGAATCCAATCGGGCGCATGAATTATGATTGCAATCCTATGAAACAAAATTACCTCGTTATTGGGGCTTCTGCTGCAGGAATTAATGCGGTTGGCGCATTGCGTAAACATGATGCGCATAGTTCTATAACTTGTCTCGCTCAGGAGCAGGAGTTTCCGTACAATAAATGTTTCTTAGCAGATTATCTTTCTGGTACAAAAGCTGAGCAATCGCTCTACCTTAAAAACCAGTCTTTTTTTGATGAACATTCCATCTCCCTTAAGTTGGGACACAGCGTTACTTTAATAGATCGTGTGCATAAAAAAGTAGTATGCAGTAACGGGTCCGTGTTTCATTACACAAAATTGCTCTTAGCAGTGGGAAGCTCAATGCACATGCCGCCGATAGAGGGTCTTGCCGGCGCGCAGAATGTTTTTCAGTTTTATACTCTCAATGATGCTCAATCTCTTAACGACTATGTAAGGGAACATGGAGTTAAGCACGCTGTTGTTATTGGGGGAGGACTGAGTGGTCTTGAATGTGCAGACTCACTACAAGCTCGTGGCGTTGTGGTTACTATAGTAGAGCGAGAAGCTCATGTGCTGCCTCGACAAATAACCGATGCTGCCGCACAGTTTTTACATCAAGCGATTGAATTATTTGGAGCCCGTCTGCATGTCAATACTGCAGTGCAAAAAGTGATTCAGACACAGGGGAAAATTACCGAAGTTATTCTTGAAAATGGAACAACTATTCTTACTGATCTTCTAATTTGTGCATTGGGGGTTCGTCCTAACAGTGCTTTAGCGCATGGTGCAGGACTTATTCTTGAACACGGTGCAGTTGTGACCAATGAATGGCTGCAAACAAGTGATCCCGATATTTTTGCGGCCGGAGACGTTGCGTTGGTGACAGATATTTTTACCGGTGAAAAAATTAGAAGTTGTTCGTGGCCTGATGCCTTGCAACAAGGAACAATAGCTGCGACTAACATGAGTGGTGCCAAGCGACAGTACCCCGGGACTACCACAATGACCAGTACTTCTTGTTTTGGAGTAAAAATTTTTGTTGCAGGAGCGGTTAAAGATTTTAGTTCGTCGTATAATGCTAAATTATGTACTTCGCACAAAGATCTTTTTGAATATGTTATTTTTCTAAATGACATAGTAAAAGGATTCATAAGTATCGGCAAATCAGGAAACTCAAGCATGTTACGACAATCGTTGTTGACGCAAACGCCTTACCAGAAACGTTCATAGTAATTATATTGACAAAGTTATTGCGCACAGTAGGCTTAGGCGCGATGTTTTGTATGATAAAATTATTTTTTTTGGGAGACGAAAAAATGGTTAAAAAGAGTTTTTTAATGGCACTTTTTGTGATTGCAGCTTCTGAAGGGAGTCTGTCCGCACAGGAGCTTTTTCAAAAAAATAACTGTGAAGAAATTCATATTTGTGTGCAAGAAGAAATTTACTTGCAACAACAAAATAAGAGTTTTGTGGGTACTATAATGGATGGGGTGAAGCACACGGTACATCGCGCGTACGAAACCGCTAATGGATTTGTTTACTTAGTTGGTATCGGCACGATTGTGTACGTTGTCTACGTGTGTTATAACCGAGAAAAAATTAATGTAGATATTCTTGAGCACGTTGATTTGCCAGAAACTCTTAGGAGCTGCGCCAATTCCAATGGTTATATATCAGTGGTAACATTGCCTGGTACCGGTGGCGGATCGTTTGTTCTTCCTGACTGGTTTTCAAACATGATTGACGCGGGTGGTGATGTGCTTCGTGCAACCGTTGCATCTGCGAATTCTCAAGCACAAGGTTGCAAAGAAATTGCCAATGCGGCTTTAGGTGTTGCCGGTGAAGGTGTAAATCATCTAAAGGCTGGCGGACAAGCTCTTGGAGATCTTGCTGCGACAGGATTTAAGATTACCAGTGATCAACTTAGTGCTATTGCTGCAGCTTTTACAAGAAGCGCAGCGGATCAAGGTATTAAAGTTCTAGTGGTTATAGATGAAGCAGGAAAAGCAGGAATTGATGCCCTTGTTCAATAAGACTACTTTAATAAAGAACTTTACATTACTCTGAGCGTTTTTAAAAAATAAGCCGGGGTGAGCTTATGCCGTTAAGCGTAAGCCTCCCCTTTTGACCAAGAAAGGCATCCGTGGTACTCTTAAACGGTGCTTAAAGAGATCTTTGAGCTTATAATGGAGGTTTCAAAAATGGTTAATACAAAATTTTTAAGAACATTATTTTTATTGTCAGGCTTAATAAGCTTTTCTAGTCCCGTACGCTCGGCTGAAGCTTCTGGGAATGCCGCTCAAATTTTCGATCATTGTAATTCTTTTACTTTTATCTTAAAGAACCCTATCGTTCTTGCAAAGGCGGCAGGTTCAGTAGTGCGTGAAGGATATAATTTTGCGAGTCCGAAAATATCTTCAGCTCGGCAAGCAGCTTTTAGTGGTGCAAAATTTGTCTATAACATGGAAGGAAAGACTGGAGCGGCTACACTTTTAGGCTGTACTGCAGCAACTCTCTATCTGTACAATAAGCCAGAATATAGACCACTTACGGCAGCCCCCCTAGCTCTTTTAGGAGCATGGACATGTGGCGGGATTCTTAAAAAATATAACTACGAATCTAAAATTAGAAATATTGCAACGTTACGTAATCCTATTGAAGACAGCATTCTTGGTTACACTACCCACCAAAACAATATGTTTGGGCTTTCCGATTGGAGAGCAAACTTAGGTAATAGTACTGATTTAGTGCGGAGCTTGCTTACAAGAACCGGGTATACTATGAATCAACTTAATCAGTACAAGGACTCTTTAGATAGATCACTTGCATATAGAAAAGCTGAACTTGCTGAGCTTGATTCTAAAACGGGTCTTGCACAATTGATTCATGGACAAAGGAACACAGTGCAGACAGCAATTTCTGATGACTTTTCTTTAGAAGCAGTTGCAGCCATCTTAAGGTCGCCAGTTAGGGAAGATGGAAACAATTTTTTTGAACAGGATTTTGATAATCGTCTTAAGACTCCTCAAGCACCTTTATTGCAAAAAGGTCTTGGTATGTTCATGCATGGATTTTTTAATGGACCTGAATATAACGCTTCTGTGTTTTATACTTGGAAGCGCTTACGTGAATTAGCGCTTTTACTGTATGTGCGTGATCATTATGTACGTACTCTCGAACAGCCAGAAGAAAGAATGAATGAGCGAGTAGATGTTAGATTTTCAGCTCACAGACCCGATCGTAGATAAATTTAAATGTCTAAAATTATAAAACGCGGCTTTTATGGCCTTTCCTACAGGAAACCATAAAAGCCGTGTTTTATAATTTCCATTTTTTATGGTTTGCTGGGCATTTTTGAAATTATACGGGTAGTTTAATAATTACCAGATCGTCTATAACCTGCACTTGCTCGCCTGCCTTATTGAGGCGGATGATTTTTTTCTTATTAAAATAAGCATCTTCTAGTTGTGTAACTGTCTGAATATTTTTAAATTGTTCGTGCAATGGAATTTCTTGTACTTTCCCGTAGCCGTGGTCGTATCCGCGCGCTTCTATAATTAATCCTTGTTGCGCGTTGCTTATAACTACCGTGTGCCCCTTCCACACAAGAATATCTCCACTTTCAATAGCCTGTCCTGCCTTGAGTGCTGGAAACGTTGCACGTATTGTGGTGGTATTTTTTACAAAGAAAGGAATGCCAGCTATTTGCGCCGCGCGTGCTATGGTATGGGCGCAATCAAGGCCTGAAGCGGGAGGATAATCATGCAAATTTTTGCGGTAGAATAATAATGATTGAGAACCATTTCTTTTGACTTTTTTAGTGTAGAAGGTCTCATCAAGCGGCAATCTGACGCTTGCGCCTCCCAGTACGTAAGGAATAGCTTTATCACCCTTATGCGACCATATTTTAAGAATATGTAAAAAGAGATTACGTTGCTGGGAGCTAGCTGTAGGGATTTTTTCTATGCAGATGTCTTTAGGGAGAGCGAGTGTTGTTATTTTTTGCAAGTCAGGACAATAGGCATACACAGTGATGTAGTTTTTGTCTTCTTGAGTTCCTGTTTTTACAAATCGAGTTCCTGCAGAATAGTGTACAGAATTTTTTGTAATATGTGCCCCATCAATAAGTGTTACCAGAGAGTCATGCGGAATGCTTTCTGTTGTAAAAGAAATAGGTTCGGGGATTATTTTTCTTTGGTAGTTTTTAAGATCTGAAAATCGAGTGAAGCAGTCCGCAGATGCCCAGTATTCAACCTGTTTTATAGCAGGAGTTCCTATTTCATGGTACCAATGGGTGATGTTTACTTTTACCTCATCACCGCGTTGTTCTGTGATTTCCACTTGCTCGTTAAAAAGGAGTTGAGTAAGGCGAGTACATTCCACTTTTCCTGAGTAAGGTATTTTTTTATAAGAGTGTACTTTAAACTTTTTACTTTTTGCCGTATACATAGGTGTGCCCACAAGATCTACAACGGGGCAATGACAAAAAGCATTGGGTATACTAGCGTTTAATGAAAAGCGTGTCATTATAATTGCCAGAAATAAAAATGTGCGATGGTACATGATATATTCCTACAAGTTATAAGTAACTTTTTAATTATTGTAAAATACCTCACTGTAAAGTTATACTTGATCTTACCATGGTCAAAATGGGGAGTACTAGTGAAGAATATTATAAACAGTTTTTTGGTAGCCATTCTTATGTCTTTTAGTGCCTATGGCAAGCCTGTATCAACCATTGAGGTTGATGGTGAAGGTTGGGCATGTTCTTATCGTCAAATTTTTACAGCGCAGCAGATGAAAGAAAATAGCGGAAAGCGTGAAATAGTATTTTCTCAAACAGATACTATGCTTTTTAGTCAGCTCATTTTTTCGTGGAACGCGCGCCGACCACAAGAAAGGGGTTTTTTTAGTTTTTATATACAGGTTCGTGATGCAGAAACTAAAAAATGGTATGACTTTCACAAGATGGTTGAATGGGGCGATGGGATTCAACGATCATTCCAGAGTAAAGATAAAGGTTCTGAGTTTTGTTATGCTCGCTTGGAAATGAAAAATTCTCGCAAGGCGGATGGATTTCGCATCAGGGTACTAGCAACAAACCCTGTAGACCTCGGTTTAGTTAAAGCTTTGGTCGCGTCAGTATCAAATTATAGTAATTTTGTTGAAGAAAAGTATGCCGATAGGGCATCTGGTCTTGAATCTCTCATTCTTAAAGGCGTTCCTTCTACATCTCAATTCCTTGTTGATCATCCACGAGCAGACTCAATTTGTTCACCTACCTCCACGAGCATGATGGTAGGAGCTTTAAAAGGGAGAAAGATTGACCCGCTTTCGTTTGCTAACTATGTCTACGATGATGGGTTAAACGTTTTTGGTAACTGGGCCTTCAATACAGCTCAC
>Ga0105050_10001914_pt1 | contig 30391 bp, 31 predicted proteins | sample FRY01_FD_78088 | JGI IMG/M metagenome (GOLD analysis project Ga0105050, IMG submission 78088) | Freshwater microbial communities from Lake Fryxell liftoff mats and glacier meltwater in Antarctica - FRY-01 | ecosystem: Environmental > Aquatic > Freshwater > Ice > Glacier meltwater ...
GTGCAACAAGGGTCACGGTCAGCATCGCACTGCCAACTGCCAACTGCCAACTGCCAACTGCCAACTGCCATCAGCAGCAGTACGGTAAATGTTGATGCCGTGATCGCCTACTTGTCGAGTAGAACGTTGGCAAAGATGATCATGATGCGCGCCCTGGTTTGCACCAGCCATTCGATCAGCCTGGCTTCGCCCTTCTGCCAACCGAGAAAGCGTCCGGCCAGATGAACCCCTGCAAGTTGACGCACACACGATGAACCAGACCAGCGCTGCGTTCCAGCGGTCGGATGGTGAGAGTTTTGGCATCAGTCTGCGCATGGCCCAGCTCATTGCGAGAAACACCGGCAGGAATACCACCTGCCTGCCGACGCGCGTCCAATCCACCAGGATGCCCGTGGCGATCTGCACAACAATCAGCGGCGCCGTTACTCGGTTTTCCCGAAACGCCAGAGCAGCCATGAAATCGAGAAAACGATCAATATGGTCACCAGAAAAAGCTCAGTGGCGTTCATCGGGTACTAACGTCGTGTCAGCTCAGCACGTCCAATGCCCACATCGGCACATGGCTCGGCTTCTTCAGAAAAAGTCCACCACCGATGGTGACAAAGTGCTGGTGCAGACGGCGTCGATACCAGGCGAGCGAACGCAGATGCTGATCCGGATCGGTTCGGTCCTCGTCGACCACGGCCACGTCTTCTTTGGTGAGGGCACCCAGATACAGTGCACCCTTGCACAAACGGGCCAGATTGCTGATGGCGTCGTCACAGGCACGGCGATCAAGATACCCCAGTACGTCGTTGCAGATCACGAGGTCATGCGCCTTGCCCCGATAGTCCACCACAGAACCCTGTTTCCAGCCATGGTGCTCACACAGATAGGCGCTGTATTCAACGCCCGTGAGCGAGGCCTTCGGGAATTCCTTGCCAAGCGCGCGCAGCACCCGCCCGACACCGCATCCCATGTCCAGAATCGAGGTCACCGGCAGCTCGATGAATTTGAGGTAAGCAGCGATGAAACGAGCCTGTCGTTTGGCATAGTCCGGTGTTGCGGCGCGGGTTGCCGGGTTGTAGTAGAAGCGTTGATAGTAGGCGGCGTCGAAGTTCGGCATGTCCGGAAAGCACTGTCTTATTCGTCTGGGAAGCGCAGTGTAATCAACAAACGGGAGAACACGCTCGTGCAATACCTTCTCATGATCTATGAAGCGGAAGAACTCTGGGCCAGCAAGACCGTCGCTGAACAATCCCTGGTGATGCAGCAGCACCAGCTGTTGAACAAAAAGTTGCGCGCCGATGGTGTTGCATACATCGGACATCCGTTGATGCCGACCACGACGTCCATGAGTCTGCGTGTGCGCGGAGGCAGTCGTCAGGTTACTGACGGACCGTTTGCTGAAACCCGTGAACAGTTGGCCGGCTTTTATCTGATTGATGTGCAAACACTGGATCGGGCACTTGAGTACGCCGCCATGATTCCGGATGCTGCGACCGGCACTGTCGAAGTCCGCCCGGTTGCCGATCACAGCGGATTACTTGATTCCTGATGGGAGAAGATTTTGGTGCGGTAATCAAGGCAGCCTATCCACGGGTTGTCGCGGCGTTGACCCGCACTTTTGCCGACATCGATCTGGCTCAGGACGTCGCCCACGATGCCATGTTCAAGGCGCTCGACGATTGGCGTCGGCACGGGGTACCCGATAAACCCGTGGCTTGGCTGGTCACCGTCGGACGCAATCTGGCGATTGACCGTCTGCGGCGGGTACGCTTTGAAGTGCCATTGGCAGACGAATGGGATCCTGCCGGTCATGAGCCGGACACCGCTGATGCCGCGGACGACCTGCACCTGAATGATGATCTGCTCCGGCTGCTGTTCACGTGCTGTCATCCAGCGCTCAGTGAAGACTCGCAGATTGCCTTGACGCTGAGAGTCGTGCTCGACTTTTCCGTGGCTGAAATCGCCGCCGCACTGCTGACCGGACGGGACGCCATCGAACGACGTCTTACCAGAGCGAAGGCACGACTTGCGCAGAGTGGCGCGGAGCCCGTCGCGCCTCCGGTAAACACACTTGGGGCGAGGCAGGCGGCAGTGCTGCGGGTGGTGTATCTCCTCTTCAGCTACGGCTACTCGCATCAGGGCAGTATCGACGTGCAACGCCAGCGTCTGATGGAACAGGCGATTCGCCTCGCTCGCCTGCTGGTGCGTATATTTGTTGCCAGTCCTGCCGCCAAATCACTGTTGGCACTGATGTTGTTGACCAGCGCCCGCGCCGTCGCCCGTCATGGCCCGGGTGGTGAGTTTGTGCCGCTCGATTCACAGGATCGAAAGCTCTGGGACTGGCCGCGTATCCGGGAAGGGCGGGCGATCATCGATGCCGTCGTGGCCGCCCGTCATCCACCGGAGGCCTATCAGATTCAGGCGGCCATTGCAGCGCTGCACTGCGTTGCCGAAGTTGCACAGACGGACTGGTCGCAGATTGCCGGTCTCTATCAGCTGCTCGAGCGATATGACTCCTCGCCGGTGGTCTGCCTCAATCATGCGGTAGCACTCGCCTGTGCAGGTGACCTGAACGGGGCTCTGGCGAAGCTTGAAGACCTGCGTCGGGACAGCCGCCTGGACGGCTATCAACCGCTGGCTGCAGCGCTTGCCCACGTTCATCGGCAGCTTGGTCATCACCAGGCAGCGCGCGAAGCCTATGCACGGGCGATTGAGCTCACTGATTCAGCGCCTGAACGTGCCTGGTTGACCCGACAACTCGCTGAAACTGTAAGCCTTCGCCGCGGACCAGTATGATCGGATAACCCTGGAGGCCCGGATGAGCGAAGCCACTTTCTTTACCGATCACTGGCGCGATATCGAAGACGAGCGCATCGCGCGTTATGAACAGATGTTCGTCTGGCGGGATGCACAACTGGCGCTCCTGGAAGGTGCCGAGCTCCAGACCGGTCAGCATGTGCTCGATATCGGCTGTGGTCCGGGCTTTTTTGCGATCGGACTGGCCAGCCAGGTGGGTCCGCAGGGCAGGGTCGATGGTGTCGATATCAATGTCCGTTTTGTCGAAGACGCCAATGGCCGTGCGGTCACCATGGACAATGTCAACTTTCACCACGTGAACGATCATCGATTGCCATTCCCCGATGCCACGTTTGATCGGGTCATCATGAAAAATGTGCTCGAGTACGTGCCAGATCTTGCCGGCACATTGTCCGAAGTCTTCCGTGTCACCAAGCCTGGTGGACGCGCCCATGTGATCGACAGCGATTGGGGTTTTGTGCTTGTTGAGCCCTGGGGCAAGGCGCGCACCGATGCGTTTTTTCTGGCGGCCTCATCGGCTTTCAAGGAACCGTTCATTGGCCGCAAGGCGGCAGGTGTTTTGCGAACTGCCGGTTTCGACTCGGCCAGGGTGCGCATGTCCGTATCTCCGGATCAGCTCGGTAACGGGCTGAACGTGTTGATGAATATGAGTGGCTACATCAGAAAATTCGAGATGATGCCTGCTTCCGAAGTCACGGCCATGCTCGACGAGGCGCGGGCGTCCGTTCCTGAAGGCCGATTTCTATTTTGTCTGCCCCAGTTTCTTGTTACCGCACAAAAGGGAGTCTGACCAAACATGACCAAAACTGGCGACAAATTGATCGACACACTGCGGACCGAGCTCGGCAAGGATGTTGTGTTGACAGGTGACGACGTGCACGGCCGTTCAGCCGGCATCTGGCGTCGTGACACCATACAGGCCAAGGCTCTGGTGCGTGCCCGCTCGACGCAGGAGGTCAGTCGAGCCATGGCCATCTGCCACGCGCACAACCAGCGTGTCATCGCCCACGGTGGATTGACCGGGCTTGTGCATGGCAGCGATACCTCACCCGATGATGTGGTGATTTCGCTGGAACGCATGAATCTCATTGAGGAGATTGATCCGATCGACCGTACTGCCGTCGTGCAGGCCGGAGTGATTCTGCAGACCCTGCAGGAAGCCGCCGATGCGCAGGGATTGATGTATCCCCTTGATCTGGGCGGCCGTGGCAGTTGCACCATAGGCGGCAATATTGCCACCAATGCCGGAGGTAATCGGGTGATCCGGTATGGCATGACCCGGGACATGATCCTTGGTCTGGAAGCCGTGCTGGCAGATGGCACCATCGTCAGTTCAATGAATCGCATGATCAAGAACAATGCGGGCTACGATCTCAAACAATTGTTCATTGGCACTGAAGGCAGCCTTGGTATTGTGACCCGTGCGGTCGTGCGGCTGCGCGAAAAACCGACCACGCAGTCCACGCTGTTTGTGGCTGTCGAAAGTTTCGAAAAGCTTGGCCAGCTGCTGAAGATGATGGATGCACGAACTGGTGGTACCTTGTCAGCCTTCGAAGTGATGTGGAACAACTTCTACACGCTGGTGACCACCGCTCCGGCGAAGAGCCAGCCACCCTTGCCGCAGACCTTTCCGTTTTATGTGCTGATCGAGGCCTTGGGCGCCGATGAAGCTGTTGTGCAGCTGGCCCTTGAAACTGCCTACGAAGAAGGTCTGATTGCTGATGCGGTGGTTGCCAGTTCAGAAGCACAGCGACTGCAGCTCTGGGGCATGCGCGATGATGTTGAGCAGACATTCCGTTACTCGCCGTCCTTCACGTTTGACGTGAGTCTGCGACTGTCGCGCATGGAAGCCTACGTCAATGAAGTAAACCGACGGCTTGCAGAAGGTTATGTTCAGTACACCAATTTCACGTTTGGACACATGGGCGATGGCAATCTCCACTTCGTGATCAGCGTTGGCGCAGGCGGGCCGGAACATCGGCAGCGGGTCGAGAGCTGCGTGTATGAGCCGCTGCGCGACATCGGTGGCTCGGTGTCAGCCGAACACGGTGTAGGGCTCGAAAAGAAGCCCTGGCTCGCGGTCTCTCGCAGCGCGGATGAAATTGGCTTGATGCGCACGCTGAAACACGCGCTCGATCCAAAAGGGCTGCTCAATGCGGGCAAGGTGTTTGATCGCGTGTCATGAACGATCTGCATGAACTGTCTCTGACTGAAGTGTGTCAGCACATGAAGAGTGGTGCACTGACCGCCGAGGCCGTGACGGGACACATGCTCGAACGCATCGGGATGCTTGAACCGCGCTACAAAGCGTACGCGATGGTCAGAGCTGACGCAGCGATGGAACGGGCGCGCCAGCTGGATGTGCTGCGCAGGGACGGTCAACCGCTGGGTGCACTGCATGGTGTGCCGGTTGCCGCCAAAGACCTCCTCTTCATGGCCGGCGAACCGACTGCCAGTGGCACCCGGGTAATGGCGGATTATCGGCCGTCAACGACCGCTACCGTGGTCGAACGTCTGGAACGGGCCGGTGCGGTCATCATTGGCAGAACGCAGCTCACTGAAGGCGCGTTCTCTGAACATCATCCGGATATCGATCCACCGCGCAATCCATGGCATGCCGATCACTGGTCGGGGGTTTCATCGTCCGGTTCCGGGGTCGCGGTTGCGGCACGGCTCTGTTATGGCGCGCTGGGCACCGACACCGGCGGTTCGATCCGGTTTCCGTCTGCCAGTTGTGGTGTGGTCGGCCTCAAGCCCACGTATGGGCGCGTCAGCCGCTTTGGTGCCTTTCCTCTGGCAGCAAGCCTTGACCATATTGGGCCGATGACCCGCACCGTGCCGGATGCCGCCCGGATGCTCGGCGTGATTGCAGGTCTCGACCCGCGTGATCCATCCTCCTCCAGTCTGGCGATTCCCAACTATGTTGCAGCGCAGAGTCAGTCGCTGCAGGGGATCGAACTGGCTGTCGACTGGCAGTACACCGAGAGTGGTGTTGATCCAATTGTCTGTCAGGTGATCCGCAATGCCATTGAGCGTTGTGTACAGCTGGGCGCGACTGTACGGGAAGTTGTGCTGCCAGTGGAATATCACGTGCTGGTGAACAAGTGGATCATCACCTGCGCCAGGGAGTGTGCGCAGGCTCATGCGTTGTATTTCCCCGCGCAACGCAGTGACTACGGCCCTGTGCTGGCCGGCCTGCTCGATCTTGGTCTGTCGGTGAGCCAGAAGGCCTACGATGATGTCGAATTGGTGCGCAATCGATTCCGGGCTGAACTGGATATCATGCTCAGTGGCGTGCATGCACTGATCACGCCAAACATGGTGAGCCCGGTACCTTCACTTGCGCAGATGAATCTCCGGGCTACAACTCGCCAGGCCGGTGCTGCCTTCACCACTTTTACGGCACCTTTCAACTATTCGGGACATCCGACCCTCACATTACCGACCGGTCTGGCCGCGGGCTTGCCGACCTCGATCCAGTTGGTTGGACAGCGCCTCCGCGAATCCGACCTCGTGAGAATTGGTAGCGCCCTTGAATCCTCGACCGCTTCGATGCCGTACCGTCAACTCGGTTGATCGGCGGCTGCAGCCGAATGTCCTTCAAAGGTCTGGCGGTTGCGGACTGTACAACCGGTCGTCACCGGCGTGACACGGTCTACACTTTGATGGGAATGCGCTCGCCTTGCGCCTGAGCGCCATTATTCTGGCGCAAACGTGTGACAGGAAGGTCACACCGGTAGATTGCCTCTCGGCCATGGATAGCCCTTGCACATGCACGTCTTTCGCGGATTGCTGATTATTTTTCTGAGCCTGAATGGCCTTGCCTGGACGGCTTTGGCAAACGCTGCCTCCAACCTCACGGTCGTCACCGACACGCAGCCCCCTGAATTCCAGAACTGCCTGCGCAATGGCACCACAAACGGCAGTGGTGCTGGAGATCCGATTGCCGGGGGATATGCGTTCACCAGCTTCGGTGGCATCACCCAAGATGCATTGGATCCGGGCGACAACCTCGTGCTCGACGTTCACTGCGATATCGAGACCACTGTCCCGCACAGCAGCACCTACCCCAACCAGACGTCGGTTGTTTGGGCCGATTCACTCGGTGGTTCCACACTGCCTGCGGTGGCAAAGATGATCGCAGCGACAATCCCGTACCTGTTTGCGGTTGGTGTGACCGAGCGACGCAGAACAGGTCCAGGTGAATGATGCACCGCTATTCTGGACGAGGCGGATTGGGCATAGGTACGCTTGTCAGGACGCTTCTGCATTGTTTGCGCTGCCTGTGCCACACACGGATCGGCCGCCATTTATTATGCATGAAACGCAGGGATAACACGAGGCGCGCATCGTACGCCGTCCTGTTTGAGTTGCCGGAACGAGTTGATCAGGGATTGTCTGGTCACCGGTCACGACAGGCGCCATGAGTCAACCGGATACGGATCAACACCGTGAAGAAGATCTGACGGGTCAGGAGCGCATGACCTGGAATGTGGTGGTGTCCTGGGCCAGCCAGTTGATCACCATCGCCCTGGGTTTTGTACTGCCGAGGATGATCGACGAGCAACTCAGCCAGGTGTCGCTTGGCATCTGGGATTTTGGCTGGGCCATTGTCAGCTACCTCACCATCGTCGACTTTGGCGTTGGTTCAAACGCGGCGCGTTATGTGGCGCAGTTCCGCATAGAAGGGCTCCCGACACGGCTCAACGAAGTGGTTTCCTCAGCGCACTTTGTCCAGGTTCTGGTGAGTGTGACGGTGGTCATCCTGACGCTGATCGCCTTTGCGCTGTTAGGTCACTGGCTGCCGGGTGGTATGGAAGCGCACGTTGACGATGCCCGCTACCTCGTCCTGTTGCTCGGTCTCGGATTTGCCGTGCAGATGTACTTTGATGCCTATCGGGGTGTGCTCACAGGCTGCCATCGGTGGGATGTGCACAGCGCCATCAATTCCCTGCAGAACATACTGGCTGCAATTGGCACGGTGACCGTGCTGCTGAATGGTTACGGGCTCATCTCACTCGCCATGACCTACTTCGCGGCATCGACACTGGCAGAAGTGGCTCGATTTCTGGCCGCGCGTCACTACTGTCCGGAGGCTCGGCCCCGTTTCACCCTGGTGAACCGGAGTGATCTGGAAAAGGTTGCGTTGTTCGGCTTCAAGAACGTACTGGTCATGGCTGGGCCGCTGGTCGTCCAGCAGACCATGAATATGTTGATCACCATGCGCCTGGGGCCGGCCATGCTGGCCGTGTTTGTCCGCCCGACGGCCATCATCCGCCATCTGGAATCCTTCATCTTCAAGTTTGCGTTTGTCCTGCTGCCAATGGCGAGTTCCCTGCAGCAACAGGGTCGCCAGGATGATCTGCGCGATTTTGCCATCGAGACCAGTCGAGTGGGCTGGGCTCTGGCGGTGCCGGGTGGGGTGTTTCTGCTGGTTATGGGTCCGCAGCTGATTGAACTGTGGATGGGGCCAGGCTACGTCGTGCACGAACTGATCATGATTCTGGCGGTTGGCGGAACCTTGTCTGCGGCAAATCGTCCGGCTTATCGCATCCTGTTCGGACTCGACCACCATGGTGCTGCGTCTGCCGCCAGTCTGGTGATCTATGGCTCGGTACTGGTGTGCGGGCTCGTGGCGATGTTGTTGTTCGATGGCGGATTGGCAACGGCCGCTGTCATCTTTGTCGTGGGTGATCTGTTGTTCGGATTGATCGTCGTCCCTCATCAACTGGCGAAATCTCTGGGTATGACGTGGTGGCATTACCTCTGGACGGTCAGCCATCGGGTGTTGTTCATCGGGCTGTTCAGTTATGTGGTTTTGAAGGTCGTGCACTTCAGCCTGCAGGGGACTTTGTTGATCGAATTGTTGTCCGGCATCGCCGTACATGGTGCTGTCGTCGGCGTACTGTACTGGCGACTGGTACTGACGGATGGCTTGAAGGCCAGCATTCGAAAGCTGATCCTGCGACGTTAGCTCAGATTCCGGGTAGTGCTCAGAGGATTGGTATCGCTGATCAGCACATAACCATTGGGCGCGTTGATGTCGACTCGAAAAGTCTTTGGATAGGTGTACGTCTTGCGCTTGTCACTGCGCCGGCTTTTGACAAGGTCAACCACACGGGCGAGTTTCTGCTTGGCCATGGCGACTGGTCCATCAATGGCGATCGATCGGGGCTCCCGTTTCAGAGCCTGGCGAAGGAAGTGGTTCGCGCGATAGACACCAGATCTGCGTACTGCCCGCGGATTGAGATGTTCGGTCGACAACGAAACGTTCAGACCCTCAAGATTCTGTACCCGGTGTGGTGTGAGTTGTGGCCAGGTCACTACCTGCCCCGGCTCCGGATCCACGACCAGTGCATAGGCATCAAGACATGGATCGTAAGGAATATCCTCCGAAAACTCTCCAGCACACACCCGTTCGGCGACCTCCCTGGACAGGAAACGCTGGTCGAAATGCGGGTAGATCCAGACACGCTTCCGCCCGCGGATGTGCCATAGCATATTGACCGGTACGTCCACGTGATAGTGGACCAGAGCACCAGGCGACGAAATGAGCAGATTGGCACTGCGCTCCTGCGCCTGAAACCCCGGTACCGCGTCTTCCAGTTCATCGTAGATGTCATCGACGATCTTCCGGACCTCCGGGTGGTGTTCGAGCATCTTGCGGCAGTTGATCCAGAACTGATGGGTGCGGACCATCACCAGCAATTCCTTGCCAGACAGGCTCCCTCGATCCCCTTCACGCCATTCAAAGGTGTTGGTGTCCTGCCCCATGGTGTTGATCGAAAAGTCCTGGGGTGGATGGCGGTCGATGATTCTGGCGAGGTTTTCATCCGTAAATACACCGGACTCGATGATTCGGTGTCGAGCGATGAGTACACCGTTTTCGAGGGCGTTGTAGTCGTTCGCTGTCCACTCGTTGAGGAAACTGGTTCCCATCGCGATCCAGGAGTTGTCGAAAGGCCTGCCGGGCGAGAAGTTTAGCGTTTATGATGCGGGCGGCCGTGCGCTTTTCCGCTCACGTTGTGAAACCTTTGTACTGCATCACACATTGGCGACAACTTCATAACGTGACGACTGTGAGATCGGATTTAGCATGGTGCTTTCACGCAGCTTGGATTGGACTGATGCCCGGAACCATGGCGGAACGTGTCATCTGGCTGGTGAGCCGTCTGCTGACGATCGATGTCACGCGCGTTTATCGCCTGTGCATCGCCAACGTACGGGCGCCAGCAAATACCAACCTGACCTGCCAGTTTGCTTTCGTGAGTGCTGCAGAACTGAGACAGCTTTGTGGAAATGCCAACCATGACCTCGACGAGACACTGCTTGCGCTGCTGGAGTCGGAAAAAGTGATCTGTTTCGCAGCAACCCGGGGGGTAGACCTCATGGGTTACGTCTGGTTCGCAGAAAAGGAGGTGGATCCCGGGCACAATACCGGTGGACCACACTTCAAGGGTATCGGGCTCAAGCTGGGCGCAGGCGTGTGTTACCTCTTCAAGGCGCTGATCGTACCCCGATACAGAGGGCAATCATTGATGAGCCGGATGATACATGCGGCCTGCGAGACACTTTCCAGACGAGGATTCGACGAGATTGTGACAACGACCGATATCGGCAATCAGGCATTTCAGACAAGTGTCGAGCGCATTGGATTTATGATGGTGGGTCGTGCTGCCGAACTGGCTGTTTTCCAGAGACACGTCTACTGGCTGCCACGACTTGGCGAGCGGGTCACATTGCAGCAAGGAGGCTGATTCAGGCTGATGGCATCATCAGGGACGACCGAGCCGCTGTCGGTAGAGATCATTCAGGACTGGGCACAGATCGAGACTCTGGTTCCCCAGTGGCGAAAGCTGCTTGAGAGGTCCTCGGCAAATTCGATCTTTCTTACCCCGGAATGGGTGATGGCCTGGCGAGGTGCAATGCAAGGGTTGAACATCCAGCCGGTTGTCGTCCTGGTTGCCAATGCTTGCAGCGAGATGGTGGGTCTCGCGCTCTACCACCTGTCCACCCAACGGCTGTTCAGTCTGCTGCCATACCGTGTTTTGCGTCCGATGTCGGACTATGCCAGTGGCGCAGTCTACCACGATGTCATGGCCGACCCGGCTGCAGCGCCGCAGATCTACGACAAGGTGCTCGACGCACTTGCCGGGTTTGACTGCGATGCTGTCTGGTTACCCCACGTTGCGCACTGGACGGGCGCTCGTGACCGGTTCGAGGCCGCGGCACAGAAGGCTGGTTTTGACATCATCGAACGATCTGGCGAGTTCTCCTGCATCGAACTTCCGGCTACCTATTCCGATTACGAACAAATGCTCTCGGCGTCGACACGCAAAGACCTGCGGCGCACGTCTACCCGCCTGTTCGAAAGGGAAAGTGCATCGATCAAGGACTGCGCGAACTGTCCGACATTTCCCGCAGCGTTCGAAAGTTATGTCGAGATGAACACCCGGCGATGGAAGGCGATCGCACAAGCAGGTGTCTTCGAACGCAAGCCGAGGGAAGCGGACTTCTATCGACTGTTTGCCCCGGTTGCGCTGCAACGAGGCTGGTTGCGATTTCTCCAGTTGGAAACGGGCGACAAGGCAGTCGCCATGGAAATTGGCTATCGTTATGGCGACCGGTACTACGCGGTTCAAGGTTCGTATGATGTAGATGGGCCACCAGGTGCCGGCAAGGTTTTGCTGCTGGAGATGCTGAAACAGGAGTTGAATAGCGGCGCTCGGGAATTCGATCTGTTGAGCGGCACTGCCGCCTACAAAGATCGTTATGCAGCTGGTGGACGACCGATCTCCGAGTTTTTTCTGTTGAAACGTTCGACCAAGAACTTGCCGCTGCGTGTTGGTCGACCCTGGCCCCGAGGCCGCTATCTGGACTTCACCAAGCCACCTGGGATCTGACTGCATATGTAGCCTAATGAGCTGCGCAGACTCCTGCAGTACGTGTAGCGCTGTATTGCGGGGCCGCAGAACTGTAACGCCCGGTTACATGGGATTTTTTTAACCAGCCTATAATCGGGCGATGTCGAGCCCCATCAGTTCTGTTGTATCAATTCACGATGCCGCTTGCGAATCAGGGAAACTCGTGTGAGCGGCGGGCGACCACTGTTTGCAAATCTCGCCTGGGGCATTGTCGTTGGCATGCTTGTCATCCACGCCGCAAGCACCGCCTTTTATGGACATGAGCGCATGCTCGCCCGTGCCCAGACGTTTGCAGTCAGTGCGGTTGATCGTGGCCTTGTCTACCTTGATCTTGACGCGCGTACCGGGGAGATCGTTGCCTCGCTTGGCGGTGATGAGTTTCGCACCAGTCTGGCGAGTGAACCTCGGCGGATTCCAGAACGTGCCTGGCCTCACAATGAAGAGGTTCAGGTTGCGGTGGATGCGATGCTGGCAGATCGAAATGTAGTGGATCGTGAGCGTTTTGCGTATGGCTTTGTTCAGAATGGCAGGGTGGGCCACTTTCTGCTTTCAATGCCCACCGCAGAGGGACGCTGGATGGTCGTCGATGCAAAAACTGACCCCATGCGATTTGGATTTGGTGCGCTCTGGACGACCATATTGACGCTGGTGATTCTCGGTATCGTGCTGGCGTCGACCCGACAGTTGACGCGATATCTGCCACAGTTCGTTGAAGCAGCCGAATCCATTGGCCGCGGGACTGTCACCAAGGCACTGCCTGAAGATCGCGGGTCGCGGGAAGTGCGACGTGCCAGCCGTGCGTTCAATGGGATGCAACAGCGGGTTCATGCGCTGATCAACGAACGCACACAGATGCTGGCTGCGGTATCCCATGACCTGCGTACGATTGCTGCCCGTTTGCATCTGCGAATGGAACGGCTTGTGGAATAATCCGGGCGGGACAAGGCTGAGCGTGATCTCGAAGCCATGTCCCGGATTCTTGATGAGTCGCTCACTTTTGCACGCGATGAGTTGAGTGAAGAAGCCTATTCGTTGCCGGATCTGATTTCGCTGCTGCAAACCGTCGTTGATGACGTGGTTGATACTGGTGGGGGTGCGCAGCTCATCGTCGAGGCAAGTCCGGACACCAAGGGCTTTCGCATGCACGGACAAGCGATGGCTATCAGGCGCGCGATCCACAGTCTTGTCGACAATGCGATTCGATAGGGTGGCAAGGCCACCGTGACTCTCAAGTCAGACGGGGAGGATGAGGTACATGATCCGGGCCCTGGCATTGCGCCAGAAGACATCGAGCGGGCACAGCAACCTTTTGTTTGGCTGGAACACTCGCGCAATCGTGATTCAGGTGGTGCCGGGTTCGGACTCGACATTGCTGCGAATGTCGTCAAGCGGTACCACGGCACATTGACGTTCGCTCAAACTACGGCTGGATTTACGGTGTCGGTATGTCTGCTGTCCGCCACCGCATGAAGTAGAGGAGAATCAGCACGAGACCTGCGACCATCGCTATGGTATCGAGATACCAGGCGATATCCATGACCGGATTCCCCATCAGTGTCAGTACCGTTGCGTGCAGTATCAGCCAGACAAGCAGATAAACGACGCCGTAGACCTTCGGTCTGACGGCAAAAATCCGACTGAACAGCAAGCTGATCACGAGTGCAACGAGGAATACTACCGGTGCCAGTGCCAAGAGGAAAAAATGACCGGTCAGATCAAGACCCGCACCCGCCAGGCTCATCCAGGCCACCACGCCGGCTTCTACGAACGCAACGGAGAGCACCGCAGCAATCATCAGTAAAATGATGCGCATCATGCAAACCGGAATTGGCCTTGATCGATGACGGTGTCACCGTGCTGGTTGATGGTTCGAAAGAGAGCTTCGCTACCGGTAACCCACATGCTGATGGTGATTTCATCACCCGGGATTACAGGTTTGCTGAATCGGCTCTTCATGGCCTTGAACCTCGATGGATCGCTACCACACAGACTGTGCAGCAGAGCGCGGCCGGTAAACCCCCACGTACAAAGCCCGTGCAGAATCGGCTTCGGAAAGCCGCCCATGGCCGCAAACGAAGGATCCGAATGCAAGGGATTACGGTCACCTGACAACCGGTAGGTCAATGCCTGGTCGATCCTCGTCTGGTAAGTGACTGCGTGATCCGGTTTGCGATTTGGAAATTCCAGCTTTTCGGTTGGCCCGCGTTCGCCACCGAAGCCACCTTCTCCACGACAGAAGAGACTCGTGCTGGTTCTGAGCAGCGGCTTGCCGGTCTTGACGTCTATCGATGTCGATTCGAATTCAAGAACGGCTGCCGAACCCTTGTCCCAGATCGCCTTGACGCGGCCACGGCTTTCGATCTCGCCCTCAGCCGGAAGCTCACCAAAGAGTTCTATGCCCTGTTCACCGTGAACCATCAGCGCCGGATTGAACGAACCGATCTGGTTCATGGGTACACCGCCACCGCCGATGATGACGGCAAAGGTGGGCAGTACACGTTGAAGCGTATCCCGGGTGTTTTCCGTGGTGAACGCGAGTTCGTCGCACCCCGCCCCCACGCCCACTGCGTACAGCAAGGTGTCCCGGGACGTCCATGACCTGCGTACCGGTCCACCTTCTGCGCCGACGGCTTCTGGATTGATGGGCATATCGGTTCCCTCTCGTTGGAAGCCTTCACTGTATCCGAGTTCAGATTTGAAGCAACTACACCACCGTTCGGGATGTCTTGCAGCCAGAAGGTGTGCACAATCCAGTGAGTCTTGGCTGGAGCTGGTCTTTGCTGGAATTGAACGTGCGAGGAGTCTTTATTCTGCTGTGGGTGGCAATGGGATCGGCCCACGCGGACGCGACACGTGGTCGCGCCGTGGCGGCGGCTGAACATGCTGCCAGCCATGGTTATGTCGATTTTTCTGTCGAACTCGAGATGGAGCTGCGGTCTGCGAGTGGCAAGGCGGCCGTTCGCAAACTACGGTTGCAGCAGATGGAAACTGCTGGTGGCGAGGTGAAGACCCTCGTCATCTTCGATCTGCCCAAGGCCATTGCCGATACTGCGCTACTGACCTGGTCCAATCGTGATGCGGATGATGATCAGTGGTTGTTTCTGCCCAGCATCAAACGAGTCAAGAAAATCGCAAGCAAGGACCGTTCCGGACCTTTTACAGGCAGCACGTTTGCCTACGAAGATCTGGCGGACTATGCAATCGATGAGTTCGGGTACATCTGGATCCGGCAGGAAGCGTGCGGGCAACTTGTTTGTGACCTGGTGGAGCGAAAGCGAAAGGACCCGTACTCCGGTTATATCCGCGAGCTGGTTGCCATTGATGTGACGGAACATCGCATTCGTCGTATCGAGTATTTCGATCGCGATGACAAACCGCTGAAAATACTGGAGGCAGCCGACTTTGTCGAGTACGTGACCGGCGGTCGAAAGTTTGTACAACCTCATCGTCTGACGATGACCAATGTACAAACGGGGCGCTCAACCATATTGCGATGGTCACCCTACCGTTATGGTACCGGGCTGAACGAGACGCGGGACTTTTCGACCAATGCGCTGCGCCGGGTTCGATAAACAACGAACTTCAGCGGACATTGAGCGGATCCCTGACAAACTGACGCACGAGAGACGGGAGCAGAATGACGTCTGCAAGCAGGGCGATGAACATGGTGGTGATCATGAGCATCGCGAAGTCATGGAAAGGTTGCATCTGCGCGACAAACAGTACGCAAAATCCGATCATGACGACCAGTGTGGTGGTCATGATCGGTGCGATGAGTTCCCGCACACCGCGCATCACGGCGGTGGCCGGGTCGTAACCGCTGCGCTGCAGTTGGCGCAGCCTGACCAGGAGATGGGTGCTGTCATCGAGCACAATTCCAAATGCCATGGCGGCAACCACAGAGCTGCCCATGTCTATGGTGACACCCGCTGCCCCGAGCAATGCGAGCCCCGTCAGAACCGGCACGGCGTTGACGATGATGCCGATGATTGCATAACTGAAGCTGCGGAAGATCAGCAGGAGCAGACCGAAGATGAGGGCCGCGCTGACTGCCAATCCCTTCAGGTTGTCGCTGCCGATACGATGTCCGGTTTCAAAAAAGCTCGAAACCCGGCCGACAAAATGACCTTCTATCTGGTGTTCCTGCAGGTACTCGTAGACGATGGCCTTCATGCGGTAGTACTCCGCTGAGCCGACATACGGAATCTGCAGGTTGATGAGCAGTCGCTGTCGGTCTTCATCCATGTAAAGTTCAAGATCTTCAGGGTCGAACCACAACAGGAGTTGTGCGAGCGCGTCTGGATCTTCCGGGAACTCACCTTTTCCGCCAATGGCTCGGTTGAGCTCGGCGATGTGGTCGTAGAACCAGGTGGCCTGGAAACCCGTGGGGTACGTCGCATACAGCTTGTCCACCAACGGCTTGAGCTTGAGCCAGATTGCCGGATCTTCGACATTTTCGGCGCTGATCATCAGCGGCAGATTCATGCGACCGAACCACTGGCCAGCCACTTCATAGTCCGCTCGATAAGGGTTGCTCATTGGCAGATAGTCTGTCGGACCATAGTCGATCTGCAGCCGCGATAGCCCCCAGCCGATGACCAACAGGAAAAATGCGAGGACACCCAATCCTGCTACAGGATGAATCAGTGGCCATCGTGGTATGGCAAACGCCACGGCGAACTTCAGGTTCTTCGCGCCATACAACGCTGGAAAAACAAAGATGAACACGCCCAGTGTGCTGGCACAGATCCCCACCACACCCATCACGGCCAGAGCCTGGATGTCTGGCGCGGGCGTCAGTCCGGTGCAGCCGAAACCGACCGCGGTGGTGAGACCCGCAACAAAGAAGGACATTCGCGCTTCTTCAGGAATGAGTTTTTGCCGCGACTGTCGTGACGCATAACCATGGGCGTGAATCACGAACGTTCCAGAGAGCGGCACCAGGAGGAAAATCACCAGGGAAGTTGCGGGCGTCAATGCCATGCCCACCCAGCCCATGAACCCATAGGCAAACGCCAGAACAAATACACACAGCACAAGAGCGATCGCAGTGGTAGCCAGCGAACGGGTGACGATGAATACCAGCAACAGCATCACGACCAGCAGCGCGCCGACCAGCACTGAATCCTGGCTGACCACACGCGACAGTTCGGCGCTGATGATGGCCTCGCCGGTGAGGATCATGCGGCCGCCCAGCGCTGTGGCTTCAGCGGCAAGAGGCGTGTAGATGTTGGTCAGTATGTCACTGAATTCGTTGGCATTTTTGTCGCCCACGGCGATGATGAACAGGGCTGCTGCCTGGCCGTCAGCGGAGACCAGTACATTGCGATATGGTGCATAGCCCGCAGCCGCATCGCAGCGTGCCTGGCCCGATGTGAACTCGACGTCGGCGAACCGGCTGAGATCGACGGTATCTCCGGTACCCACCACATAACGGGAGGACGGAGAAGCGAGCGACAGGGTGCGATCAATGGACGGCTCGTTACGAAAAGCCCTTTCGGTCTTGCGGATCAACTGCCAACCGGCTTCTGAACAGAGCAGGTTCTCGAAAACCACGAGCGCGCCCTGATCGCTTGGAAACCGTTTCAGGTAGTCGGCATACCGGGCAAGGGTAACCGGATCGGTAGGCAGCATGGCCTCCGACGCGTCCTGGGTGACCTTGAGTCGAGTGGCGCCGAAGCCGGCGAGCAGAAACAGCAGCACAAAAAGCAGTAACGCGTACCGGCGCTGCTTGTGTACGGAAACCATGATGTTCGTTATTACCCCTGTTCCGGATTTAACCCCAATTGAGCAGTGGCTTGCACGCAAGATTTGTACGCGACGCACCATTGCCTGTAGTTGATTGCTACAGGTTTACTACAGGTTTACTACAGGATTGCCGGAGGATTGCTGGTGGATTGCATTGTTTGGAACGAGGCGGGGCGCTATCGTCCGGCAGGTGGAACGGGGGGAGCGAATGACGATGACCAGAACTTTGCGGCACCAGGTGGCTGTGGTTGGTGTTGGGGAAACGGCTTACTACAAACGGGGAGGCAGCCCCGATCCGGAGTTCAGGCTGGCGGTGGATGCCATTCTCAATGCCTGTGCCAACGCCGGTATCTCCGCAAAAGACATCGATGGTTTTGCGTCCTACTCGAATGATCGCAGTGAACCGTCCAGGTTGTCTGCGGCTCTGGGTTGTCATGAGTTGCGGTTTGCCAGCATGCAGTGGGGTGGCGGGGGAGGCGGTGGATCAGCTGCCATCGCCAATGCTGCGGCGGCCATCGCTACCGGTGTGGCCGATTGTGTGGTGGTGTTCCGTGCGCTGGCACAGGGACAGTTCGGCCGATTTGGTCAAGGTCCCCGCAGTAATTCGATTTCCGGACCGTTTGCCCACACGGTACCGTTTGGTCTCATGTCACCTGCACAGATGTTCGCGATGAAGGTGACCCGCTTCATGCATGATCATGGTGTTCACCAGAACGCATTGCGCTCGATTGCGCTGGCGTCATATCACCATGCCCAGAACAATCCGCGGGCCGTGATGTATGGCCGTCCGCTTGATGAAACCGGGTACGAAGAATCCCGCTGGATCGTCGAACCTTTTCACCTCTTCGACTGCTGTCTGGAAAACGATGGCGCGGCGGCGATGATTCTGGTGAGTGCGCAGCGGGCCGGGGACTTCCCGCATCCGCCTTGTTATATCCTCGGTGCCGTTGCGGGATCACAGCATCGTTCGGGTGCTTCGGTCCACAATACCCCCGACTACGCATCCTCCAGTTTCAAGCCGCTGGCACCAAGGTTGTATGCCATGGCGGGTATACAACCGTCTGATGTTGATGTCCTGCAGAGTTACGAGAACTTTACCGGCGGCGTGCTGATGGCGATGGTCGAGCACGGCTTTTGTTCAGCCGACGCCTGCAACGAGTTTTTTGTGAAAGAACGATTTTTGGCTGATGGTGGCTCATTGCCCCTGAACACCAGCGGTGGAAATCTGGCCGAGTGTTACATGCATGGCCTCGGTCTCAACATCGAAGCCGTGCGGCAGGTATGGGGACGGTCGACCAGTCAGGTGAAGGAGGTGAATGTATCCATGGTGATTTCGGGGCCGATGGTGACACCGGTCAGTTCATGCATCTTCGGCTCGGAGGCGACACGATGAGCGCCTATCTGTTGCCGGGTCTGCCTCAGCCGGTGCCGTCTACCGACGGGCTTGACGCGCCGTTCTGGGAGGGGCTGGCAAACAATCGCCTTCTGTTGCAGCGCTGCCGTGGCTGTGGAACATGGCAATGGGGGCCGGAGTTCATTTGTCACCAGTGTCACAGTGATGATCTGATTTTTGAACAGACACAGGCTGCGGGCATCATCTACAGCCACGAACGGGTCTGGCATCCCGTTCACCCGGCGCTGAAGGAACAGGGTCCCTACATCGTGGTGCTGGTCGAACTGCCACAAGCCGGCAATGTGCGTCTGGTTGGCAATCTGCTGGGCGATCCACGGCAGACGATTGCCATCGGCGCACGGGTACGGGGTGTTTACGAACATCATCCGGATGCAAAGCCAGCCTTTTCCCTGCTGCAATGGACCGTCAGCGACTGATTCATGTCCCGAACCAACCACTTATCCACGTGAACGATCTGACCAGGAGGAATGTACATGACCGAGATCAAAGGCACCTTCGACCCACGTTTTGAGCCTGTTCGCGCTGCCCTCGCCGTGAACTTTGCCGAGAAAAACGACGTTGGTGCAAGCGTCGCGATCAGTCTGGAAGGCGAGATGGTGGTCGATCTGTGGGGTGGGCATCGTGATGCCGCGAAGACCCAGGCTTGGGAAAAGGACACCATCATCAACGTTTACTCGTCGACCAAGACTATGGCAGCCATGAGCATGCTGCTACTGGCTGACCGCGGCGAAGTAGACCTCTATGCACCCGTGTCGAAGTACTGGCCCGAGTTTGCGCAGAACGGCAAAGAGAAGGTCGAAGTCAGACACTTCATGAGTCACAGCGCGGGTCTTTCCGGGATGGATGAACCGATGACGGCGGAAGACATGTACGACTGGGACAAGGTGGTGAACGCGCTGGCGAGACAACAACCCTGGTGGGAACCCGGCACACAAAGTGGATACCACGCCATTACACAAGGTCACCTCATCGGCGAAGTCATCCGGCGCATCACCGGCCAGAGCATCGGTAAATTTTTTCACAGTGAAATTGCTGAGCCCACAGGTGCTGACTTTTTTATTGGTACGCCAGAATCCGAATTCCCGCGCATCGGTGAGCTGATTCCGCCGGCCGTTGGGCCGGCAGGCATGGCCGATCCGGCATCAATCGCCGGCAGGTCGTTTGCCAATCCACGAATCGATGCACGCGAATCCCGCACGGCGGGCTGGCGCAAGGCCGAGATTCCTGCAGCCAATGGCCATGGTAACGCACGCAGCATCGTGCGTGCGCAAACAGCGATGGCCAACGGCGGTGTGGCGTTTGGCAAGCGTATCCTCAGCGAAGCCGGTACCCGACGGATATTCGACAAGCAGACGCACACGACTGACCTGGTGCTTGGCGTGCCTATCGTGTTTGGTATGGGTTATGGTCTGACCAGCGATGCCATGCCAATGGGCCCGAACCAGCAGGTTGCGTACTGGGGAGGCTGGGGTGGCTCCACCGTTGTCGTTGATCAGGATGCACGCATGTGCGTGTCCTATGTCATGAACCGCATGGAAGGCAGTCTGTTGGGCGACACCCGTGGATTCGGAATTCTACAGGCAGCCTATCAGTCGATTGCCTCATGAAACTCACCAGTTCCGCTCGTTTGGCGTTTTTCACCATTTGTCTGGTGATATTTTCCGCTCCCGCTGCGAGCGAGGCCTATGATCCACTTCGCACGAAGGGGGTTGCACCGGTTCAGACTCTTGATCTGGCTATCAGGGACGATGCCCGAGGGCGTGAGATTCCCTTACGGATCTATCTGCCGCAGCAAACGTCATCCGCGCCGGTGGTGCTGTTCAGTCATGGCCTCGGCGGCTCACGGGAGGGCAGTGTCTATCTGGGCAAACACTGGGCGGCGCGGGGTTACGTCGCGGTGTTCCTGCAACATCCGGGCAGCGATGCAGGCGTGTGGCAGAACGAACCGCCAGCAAATCGTGTGGCGGCGCTGCGGGAAGCCGCGAATGCAAAGACGTTCATGCAGCGCGTGCAGGATGTTCCGGTTGTGCTCGACCAGCTGACACGCTTCGGCGACACACAGGGTCATCCGGTGGCCGGCCGCGTCGATATGGTCAAGGTGGGGATGTCTGGCCATTCCTTTGGTGCGGTGACCACTCAGGCAGTCACTGGGCAACGAGATTTCCGCGGCCGGGCCTTGTTCACTGACAAGAGAATAGACGCTGCCATCATCATGAGTCCATCATCTCCGCGTCGCGGCACGCCCAACGTTGCCTTTGGCGCGGTAAGCCTGCCCTGGATGCTGCTTACCGGTACGAAGGACACTGCGCCTATTGGCAATAGCGACCTGGCCTCCCGTCTTGCGGTTTATCCGGCTCTCCCCGCTGGCGGGAAATATGAACTGGTGTTGAACGATGCCCAACATTCGGCTTTCACCGACCGAGCGCTGCCTGGTGACACCATCGGCCGCAACCCCAATCACCACACGGCCATTCTGGCGTTGACGACTGCGTTCTGGGACGCCTGGGTGATTGGCGATGCAGCGGCGCGAACGTGGCTCGATGGGGCGGGACCGGCGGGCGTGCTGGAGAAGGCGGACCGGTGGTCTCGCAAATAAGTTTGCAATCAATCTACTCGAGTCAAGGTGGACGTCGCAGTGATGCCATGCTCGTCAGCGCGTAAGAGATTGTTGCGTGAGTTGAATCACATTCTGGAGATCGGCGATCAACTATATCGCGCATGGACCTGATCATCCGCTGACAGATCACTTACGCGCCGTCGCCGATCGCACGGCAGCGGTTTTACCCCAAAGTGCGGCTGAGTGGGGCGGCTTGGCTGGACTATGGCACGACCTCGGCAAATTCAGGTCGGGTTTTCAGTCTTATGTGCGACAGGACGAATCCGCTCACGTTGAAGGCCGGAGTGTTGTTTCTTCTGATAAAACCCATTCCGCAGCCGGGGCTCTCCATGCGTTGTCTCTTCTGGAAAAGCAGTACGGGATCGAAGGTCGCCGCGCTGGATGGTTGCTTGCCCATCTTATTGCTGCGCATCACGCGGGGTTGTATGACCACGCGAAATTGTCGGATCGTCTCAACGGAAGTGGTGCAGAAGCTTCTCATCTAGAGTACGGCGAGGCGCTGATGGCTTGTGAGGCTGCGTACCCAGAGATACTGTCGATTCCTGCAAATCTGAATCCGCGCGGTGCACTCGCTTCGATACCGGGGCTCCTGGATGAACCCTTGGCCCAATCAATGTGGGTTCGCATGATGTTCTCGGCACTTGTTGACGCCGATTTTCTCGACACTGAAGCTTATTTTGATCGGGACAGGTCGATACATAGGGCCGGTTTTCCTCGACTGTCTGAATATCTGAGCAGGCTCGATGCCCATCTGGATGCGCTTGCCGATCGGGTTGCTGAGGATGCACGAGCAGACGAACCTGTGATGCAAGCGCGTATGCGTGTTTTGAGCGACTGCAGAGCCGCAGCGTTGAAACCTCCCGGAGTGTTCAGTCTTCAAGTTCCTACCGGTGGTGGCAAGACGCTGGCGTCCCTCTCGTTTGCACTTCGGCACGCCGTTCAACACGGACTTGAACGAGTGATCATCGCAATTCCTTATACCAGCATTGTTGAACAAACCGCGGATGTATTCGCAGGGATCTTCGGACGAGAGTGGTTTGTAGAACACCACAGCCAGGCTGACGGCGACATCAGCAAAGAAACCGCGCGCTCCAGGCTTGCCTGTGAAAACTGGGATGCGCCACTGATTGTCACGACTAATGTTCAGTTGTTCGAGTCCTTGTTCGCAGCTCGAACGTCTCGATGCCGAAAAGTCCATCGAGTGCAGCGAAGTGTGATCATTCTTGATGAAGCGCAAATGCTACCGCCACCGTTCCTGCAACCCACCCTGGATGCGCTGAGATTGCTGCAAAGACACTATGGCGCAACGGTTGTGTCCTGCACAGCCACCCAGCCGGTGTTGACGGACATCAAGCGCTTTGACGCGCGGAATAATCTGAGGGGACTGGTTGCCGGTGGCGCGCGGCCTACAGAAATCGTCGGAGACGTGGGCTCGCTGTACGCAATGCTCCAGCGCGTTCGATTTGAGTGGCCCACAGAATTGAACAGGATCGAACCACTGGATGTATTGGCTACTCGTTTGGCTGAAGAGGATTCGGTTCTGGCTATCGTCAATACGAGGCGCGATGCCGCCGAACTGGTACGTGAACTCGACAAGTGTGCGCCGACCATGAGGGAGGATCGCGTACTTCACCTGTCTGCAGCCATGTGTGGGCAGCACCGAGCGGATGTGATTAATGAAATCCGAAGCAGATTACTGAATCGTACCAAAAGCAGCATTCGCCCGATTCGGGTAGTCAGTACACAACTCGTTGAAGCAGGCGTCGATGTGGATTTTCCTGTGGTTTTTCGCGCACTCGCCGGGCTGGATTCAATTGCACAGGCTGCGGGTCGCTGCAATCGTGAAGGCCGACTTGGCGACGGTGGCGGACGGGTAGTCGTCTTTCCGAGAGAGATTCCGCGCCAGCTCGCGGCGCTTGTGCGAGCGAGGCAGGCTACTGTGAGTGTTCTTGGTGAGCAAAGACCGGAACAACTTGGGCCAGAACAATTCGCCCGGTATTTCAAACACTGGTATTCGCAATTCGATACCGACGAAAAGGGCATCGTCCATTTGTTGCGAAAAAGCCCGGATTACGACCTTCAATTGAGCACCGCTGCCGAGCGTTATCGGCTGATTGACGATTCTGACCAGGTGTCGATTGTAGTTCCCTATGATCCGATATCCGGAAACTTGAATGCTCGTAACGCTGCACTTGATGCATTGAACACCGGGGTAGCTGAACGGTGGCAGTTGCGTGTGCTGCAACGGTACATAGTGCAAGCCCGTCAAAAAGATGCTCTGATGTGGCTTGCGCAAGGCGATTTACACGAACCGATGTCGGGGTGGTACGTTCTCGCTGATGCGACGCGTTACCATGAGCGATTTGGTTTGTTGGCTGAAGGCGCAGTGCTGGATGCAGCATCCCTTGCGCAGTAGCGTTCATTCCATGGAGGAACGAGGAAATGCACGAGCGTTTCTGTCTGGAAGTAAATGGCGAGTTGGCCTGCTTCACCCGCCCGGAAATGAAGGTTGAGCGGGTCAGCTACGACGTAATTACGCCATCTGCCGCGCGTGCCGTGTTCGAAGCAATTTTCTGGAAGCCCTCCATAGTCTGGCGAATATGCCGTATCGAGGTGCTCTCACCGATTCGGTGGACCAACGTACGTCGCAATGAAGTTGCATCGGTTGTTCCCGTTCCCACCGTACAAAGAACGATGTCTGCAGGAGAAGGACAACTGGCGTTGTATGTCGATGAGGACCGTCAACAGCGCGCCGCGTTGTTGCTGCGTGATGTCGCTTATCGTGTGCACGCCGACCTGATCGTTCGCAATGATCGTGTTGATGTTGAGCCACCGGCGAAGTTTTTCGAGATATTCAGACGGCGAGCACGCAAGGGCCAGTGCGTAAACCAACCTTATCTTGGTTGCAGAGAATTCTCGGCGAGATGGCAACTGGTCGACGGAGGTTCGTCGGTCCCGGCACCCATTCCAGAAACGCGCGATCTTGGGTGGATGCTGCATGACTTCGACTTCACCAATTCTTCTGACCCCGAAGCTCGCTATTTCCGTGCACAAATGAAAGAGGGGGTCATTGAGGTACCTGCCTTCGACGACGAGAGGTTGGTGCGATGATCCTGCAGGCACTTGTTGGATACTACGATCGGCGTTGTGCGGATCCAGATCCCGCACGTCGCTTGCCATCTTTCGGGTTTGAAACCAAAGAAATTCCATTTGTGATCGAACTCGACGCGGATGGGAAGGTCCGTCAGCTAATCGACACGCGACAATCCGATGGAGTCCGCTTGCGAGGCCGCAAATTCCTCGTACCTTGCGGTGAAAAGAAGACTTCCGGAGTCAAAGCTAATTTATTGTGGGATAGCGCTGAGTATGTTATCGGGTTGACACGAGAGCGGAGGTCCTCGGCTGAAACTACGCCGACTGAGGCTTTCCGAAGCCGCATCGAGGCACTACCGGCCGAGGTAAAGCTGGACCCAGGATTGCGCGCAGTGGTCTTGGCGCTTGATCGAGCTGATTGGACAGCTCTTCATGCACACACATCATGGCCCGAAATTCAGGAGAGCAATCCAGTAATGACATTTTCGCTGGCCAGTGATGCCGGTGAACTCGTTTGTCAACGCGACCTGGTGGTCAAAGCTGCAGTTTCGCTTTCTGTGGCAGGAGCTCTGGGTTGGTGTCTGGTGGAAGGACGGGTTGCACCAATTGCCAGACTGCATCCGTCTATCAAGGGCATACGAGATGCGCAGACTTCCGGTGCGAACATCGTCTCCTTCAATGCACGAGCCTTCGAATCCTACGGGAAGACCGAACGACAAGGGGAGAATGCGCCGGTTGGTGAACGAGCAGTTTTTGCCTACACCACAGCACTCAATCATATGTTGCAGCACAACTCACCTAACAAGATTCAGATCGGTGATGCAACTTCGGTGGTCTGGGCGGATCGCAACTCCGATCTCGACGAGGAACTGGTGGCCTGCTTCGGCGATGACCCCAATGCGCATGTTGCGTCCGTTCGCGAACGATTCGAAGCAGTGAGGAGTGGACGAACGGGTGCCGATGATGCATCCATGCGGTTCCATGTGCTTGGACTCTCCCCGAATGCTGCCAGAATTTCGGTCCGTTTCTGGATACATGCGCGCTTCGACGATCTCGCTCCACGAATACTGCGGCACTTTGAAGACCTGCGAATCGTGCTCCAGTACGATAGTGATCCGACGACCCCGTCGATGTGCAGACTGCTAACTTCAATCGCACGGCTTGGAAAAGCTGACCACATACCGCCTAAACTCGCAGGTGATTGGATGCGTTCAATTCTTGAAGGAACATCCTACCCGGCACCTCTACTGAATGCGGCAGTTGGACGTTGCCGTGCAGAACAGGCTACAGATGGCGGTGCAGGAAACGTACCCTATCTCCGGGCTGCCATCCTTAAAGCATGCATCAACCGAGAGTACCGAGGAAGAGACAGTTCATCAGATTTCCATTTCATCAAAGAGAGCCTTGATATGAACCAGGTCGATCCGGCATATCTACTCGGGCGGTTGTTTGCCGTGCTAGAGAGAATTCAGGCGCGAGCACAACCTGGAATCAACGCGACGATTCGCGACCGTTATTACGGGTCCGCTTCATCGACGCCAGCCGCCGTGTTTCCAACCCTTTTGCGATTGAAGAACCATCACCTCAGAAAACTTGGAGAAGGGGAAGCGATCTTCTTCGAGCGATTGATTGGCGAGATATTTGGAACAACAGAACTTCCGCTGCTCCGGGATTTCCCAACGCATTTGAATCTGCACGCCCAGGCTCTATTCGCCATTGGCTACTACCATCAACGCCAATTCATGTTGACTCGCAGGAACCGGGCAGCAGATGAACCAACGACTGAACTGGAGGATTGAGGATGGCACTTTCGAATCGCTATGACTTCGTGTTGCTGTTTGACGTCAAGGACGGCAACCCAAACGGTGATCCTGATGCCGGCAACATGCCCCGGCTCGATGCTGAAACCGGCCACGGGCTTGTCACTGATGTTTCCTTGAAGCGAAAGGTACGTAACTTTGTCGCACTCAGTCATGACCAGGAGCAGCGTGAACCTGTCGACGGAGAGCACCGATTCGAGATCTACGTGCGGGAAAAGGCAATTCTTAACCTACAGGCCCAACGGGCTTATTCGGCATTGAAGCTGGACCCGGAGGTCGAGGAAGCTTCTGGAGAGGAAGTAACGAAAAAAAAAGCTGGAAAGACAAAGCGTAAAGGCAGCGCAGACGATGTTGTGAAAGCGAGGAAGTGGATGTGCCAGAACTTTTATGATGTAAGAACTTTTGGCGCGGTGATGTCTTTGGGAGTGAACGCTGGACAGGTTCGAGGTCCTGTTCAACTGACCTTCGGGCGATCGGTAGATCCTGTAGTGCCACTTGAACATTCGATTACCAGGATGGCGGTTGCAACTGAGGCCGAAGCAGCAAGTCAGCAGGGCGATAATCGCACGATGGGCCGCAAGCACACGGTGCCCTATGGCTTGTATCGCTCCCATGGGTTTGTGTCTGCCTTCCTTGCCAGCCAAACCGGCTTTGATGAAGCCGACCTCGAGTTGCTGTGGACTGCACTGAGTGACATGTTTGAGCACGACAGAAGTGCATCGCGTGGGGAGATGTCATGCCGGGGCCTCTACATCTTCAAACATGAAAGTGAACTCGGTAATGCCCATGCCCATGCACTATTTGACCGATTGCAGATCAAGCATGTAACTGAGGATACGGAACCGGTTCGTGGCTTTGGTGCATACTCGGTTACTTTCGACGGACGTGACTTGGAGTCTGGTGGGAGTCTTGAAGTTTCGAGTGGCGTCACGTTGACGCGGAGGTGCTGAACATGACTTGGCAGGGTCGCATTGTGACTACTCCAGACACGAATCGCGGACGTCCCCGTGTCGCAGGGACGCGAATCGCCGTTGATTTCATATTGGGTCTGCTGGCGGCGGGCTGGAGCAGCTCTCGCATCCTGGAAGAGTATCCGACGTTGAGACCAGAAGACCTTCAGGCAGTCTTTTCATTTGTCCGTGACTGTCTGAAGGACGAAGAGTTTGTCCTTGAAGCCAAGGCGGCTGCGAACACACCTTAGTGGGGGGGGGGGGTCGTGGCGCGATTGTTGAGGGACGAAAATCAAGCGCGGTCCACCACCAAATTTCTGACGATGGCTGGCCACGATGTGCTTTCTATCTCTGAAATCGAACCGGGGGCCAGTGACAGAAGAGTGTTGTCCCTGGCTCGCGAGACGACGCGAATTCTCGTGACGTTCGATGCGGATTTCGGTGACTTGATCTTTCAACATGGAGAACCAGCACCACCGGCTATCCTGTATCTGCGATTGAACCCGATAGACCCGTTCACTGCAGCCGGTTTCGTTACTGATGCGCTGCGCTGTTCAGTTGAAGGATTACTGGTCGTTTGTACGCGTGATGGTGAACGACGCAGGGTGTTTCCAACCCCATCGGATGCGCATCGTGGAAGAGATTGATCAACTCCCTATCTCGGCGTTGCAGCACTGGGCCTACTGTCCTCGCCAGTGCGGGTTGATTCATCTGGAACAGGCATTCGATGACGATGTCCATACGCTCCGGGGGCACGCAGCTCACCGACAGGTGGATAAACCCGGTGTGGAGATCCGCCGTGGCGTCAGAGTGGAACGAGCGTTGCCACTCTGGAGCGAACGTCTCGGTTTGATCGGCAAGGCGGACGTGGTCGAATTTGAAGCCGATGGCACGCCGTATCCGGTTGAATACAAGGTTGGTTCGCGCCACAAATCTGCGGGAATAGCCGCCTGTGACGATTTGCAGGTTGCTGCGCAGGCAGTTTGCCTGGCGGAGATGACGAACCGAAATGTAACGGAAGGAGCGGTTTACTACGCGGCGTCAAAACGTAGACGTACGATCGTAGTGGATGCGGCTTTGCTGAGCCAGGTAGCCGAGACTGCAAGGGTAGTGCAGGAGATGCTCAAGAGCGGACGTCTACCTCCTCCAACGATGGAAAAAGCCCGCTGCAAAGGGTGTTCGCTGCGAGAGAGATGTCAACCCGAGGCGCTGGATCGATTGGCTTTGCAGACTGATGATGATTTGTTCAACCCGGAGAGTTGACGATGCAGTTGTTGAATACGCTGTATGTCACGTTGCCTGAAAGCTATCTGAGATTGGATAACGATACCGTTCGGCTGATGGTGGGTGAAGAAACTCGTCTTCGAGTACCCCTGCATCACCTTGGATCGATCGTCTGCTTCGGATATGTGAGCATCAGTTCTCCGTTGATGCATCACCTCGCAGAGCACGGGATTGCATTGATTCTTCTGGATACCCATGGGCGGTTCAAAGCCAGATTGGAAGGGGCGACCTCCGGAAACGTACTACTGAGGAGCGCTCAACATAAGACGGGGCAGGATGCCGTTTTTGCTCTCTCGGTTGCGCGTCGAATCGTTGCTGGAAAATTACGTAACCAGCGCTTTGTACTCTTGCGCGGGGCTCGGGACAGCAAGGATCCGGAAACCGCGCAACGACTGACTCGTGCATCACAGAGCATTGCGGCGAGCATTCGCAGTTTGCCTGCCGCCATGTCGCTGGATTCGGTTAGAGGGATTGAAGGGGAAGCTGCAAGAACCTATTTTGCCGCCGTCAATCATCTCATCAGAACCGATGTTCGAGAACATTTTCAGCTTGATGGTCGCACACGTCGACCTCCTCGTGACAGGATGAATGCGCTTCTATCGTTTCTTTATTCGATGTGCATGAACGATTGTCGGAGTGCATGCGAAGCTGCAGGCCTTGATCCGCAACTGGGATATTTGCATGCGTTACGCCCAGGGCGTGCTGCATTGGCGCTGGACTTGATGGAAGAATTTAGGGCTCTGTCAGATCGCCTTGCAGTGACACTGATCAATCGATTGCAACTCAGTGCCGCGGACTTTTCGGAACGCGAGGGAGGGGCGGTTATGCTCGAAGGAGACGCGCGTAAAACAGTTGTCGTTGCATACCAGCAGCGCAAACAGGATATCGTCCCTCATCCTTTGCTCACCGAAAGTGTGCCACTGGGCGTGATCCCTCTTTTGCAGGCCCGAATTCTGGCTCGACATATTCGCGGTGAGATCCCTGATTACGTACCCTTCGCGTAGCGATAAGGGGCAGAGAGGCAGTGCTTGTTATCATTTGCTACGACGTAAACACCGAAAGTGCCGAGGGCCGCCGCCGACTTCGGCGTGTCGCAAAGACATGTGAAAGCAAAGGCCAGCGAGTTCAGAAGTCAGTTTTCGAGTGTCAATTGGACAAGGCTGGCCTGGAAGAAATCGAGCGACGCTTGTTGGATATCATTGATGAGTCCAAGGATTGTCTTCGTTTGTATCGGCTACCTGGAGGCAACTCCTATCTGGTACGAGAATACGGGCGTTTCAGAGCTACGGACTTTGATGCACCCATGGTCATCTGAGGCGCGAAGCTTGAGTGATGCTGAGAATGCGCGCGGTTCGCGCGTCGGAAAATGTATTGAAAATCAATAGCTTGTATCGGTGGACTGATGCCACGGCAGCGTGAGATCAGCTTCCCGAGAAAGGTTCGCGCAAACATCGATAAAAGTCGTTGTGTGGTCGATGTTTGCGCGAATGGAGTCGCGCGCCCCTAACAGGGCGCGTGTGGATTGAAACGGACGCAGCAGTTCGGACGCGATAGTGAGAACAAGTCGCGCGCCCCTAACAGGGCGCGTGTGGATTGAAACCAGATCGCGATGTGTCGGCGATGCAGGCCGTTCGCGTCGCGCGCCCCTAACAGGGCGCGTGTGGATTGAAACCTTAAGTTGCTCAACGTCGAAGGTCAAACTTCGGGTCGCGCGCCCCTAACAGGGCGCGTGTGGA
>Ga0105050_10001918_pt1 | contig 30366 bp, 33 predicted proteins | sample FRY01_FD_78088 | JGI IMG/M metagenome (GOLD analysis project Ga0105050, IMG submission 78088) | Freshwater microbial communities from Lake Fryxell liftoff mats and glacier meltwater in Antarctica - FRY-01 | ecosystem: Environmental > Aquatic > Freshwater > Ice > Glacier meltwater ...
AGGACCGTCGATTTTTCCTGGGTGATGAGCGTGCCGATGACTGGTTGAACGAGTCCGTTTCAGCCCTTTCGGCGGCGGATCGACGTGAGGCCGCAAAAAAAGTACCCAGACAGCTGATGCTCAGCGCACAACCTAACGACTACATCCTCACCCTGATACGCGTAAACCTGAAACTGAACGCGGGGGTACGTGTCGATTCGATGCTGTTTGTCCACAACCACAACAAAGCCAACGGAGGCCTGCCCAAGCTGGTGCTTCAAAAATATGGCGCACCCGACGCCTGGGCAAAACTGGGTTTCACCCTCGCCGAAACCGTCATTGCCAAACTCCTGCTGGAGGGCATGAGCGTCTCGGAGATTGCCAAGGCTCAATCGATTTCCCGCGAAGGCGTCAGGTTTCACGTCAAAGGGCTGCTGGGCAAAGCGCGGTGCAACCGACAAAGCCAGTTGGTGGCGATGCTCGCCAAATCGCTTTGGAATCCTGGGGTTTAGGGCGCCACCAGTTCCAGTGCCGGAAAGCAGGTGCGGTAACGTGTCTCATCCCGAGTCAGGAGTGTCATCCTGCCTGACCCTGTGCGCAATGGAACGACCATGGGTTCACTCTGTTGCCGGCACAAAAAAATGTACCCAGACACCACAGTCTGCTGACCCCTGGCGTTGGACAGACGCAGGTGAGGCGCGCCTATAATCCCTGACACTCAGGGGGAGCGTGCGCGATGTGTCGATTTGTTCTGTATCTGGGCCCCAGGATTCCCGTGGCCAGCCTGGTTACGGATCCGCATCATTCGATGATTCGCCAGAGCTTCAAGGCCAAGGAGCGTTCGGAGCCTCTGAATGGCGATGGTTTTGGCGTCGCGTGGTACGCCAAGGACCACTCTGGTGAGCCTGCGGTGTTCCGGGATATTTCTCCGGCCTGGAACAATCAGAACCTGCTGAACCTCGCGCGAGTGGTGAGCAGTGACTGCATTCTTGCGCACGTTCGGGCGGCCTCACCCGGGCTGCCGGTTTCACAACTCAACTGCCATCCCTTCACCTGGCGCAACCTCACGTTCATGCACAACGGGCAGCTGGATGGCTTCCAGCAGATGCGACGCAAGATCCTGCAGCAACTGAGCGACCATGCGTTTTCCTGGATCAAGGGGTCGACCGATTCCGAGCACATTTTTGCGCTGTTCATCGATCACTACGTGGCGACGGATGAGACACTCGAGTCACCCGATCGCATGAAGCTGGCCATGCAGCGCACACTCGACCTGCTGAAGGAACTGGCAGCAGCGCTGCCAAACGTTACGGATTCGCACCTTAACCTCGCGGTATCGGACGGCGAAAGCGCCGTGGTCACCCGTGTGGCTTACCAGAGCAACCCACAATCGCTGTACATGATTGGCGGCCGCCAGTACGAGTGCAAGGACGGCATCTGCATCATGCAGCCCGGTGGGAGCAGTGCGGTGCTGGTGGCGTCCGAGCCCTTGTCAACGGAACCTGGCTGGGCGCCTATTCCAGCCAATCACATGGTGATCATTCCACCCAGCCGCATGCCCGAACAGATCGCGGTGTAAGCCGTTGGTTGGTCTATCAAGTACGTATTGGCCCGACCTGTTCATGAATCTTCTGCTGCGGCTGCTGAGATGCGGCTGCTGAGATGCGGCAGACAGATACGGCAGACAGATACGGCAGAACACAGCGCGTGCTCCCTCGAGGAGATCGCCTTTCTCAATGTGGTTGCGGCGCTCTGGTGAGTGGGTGCTTTGGTGCTGATTTCTACTGGACGTAGACAATGAGGCATGTTGCATGAGTCGACTGAGCATCACCCTCGATGACAATCTGCATCGCGCGCTGAAGGAGACGGCGGCGCGCCAGGGCCGTTCAATTACCTCGATAATTGAAGAGAGCGTGCGCAACAGGGCCCTGACGAAGCGCTGGAGTTGGCTGTCGAGGAGACACGCGCCGCTCGCAAGCGATGAGCCTGCCGGTATTCGTGGTCGACACGAATGTTGTGGCCGCTGGTCTGATCACGGGCGTGGACCGATCCCGGGTGGCATCCATCCTGGATGAGATGTTGTCGGTAGCAGCACGGTACTGGTGGCGTCTGAGCCCTTGTCAACGGAACCTGGCTGGGCGCCCATTCCGGCCAATCACAGGGTGATCATTCCGCCAAGCCGCATGCCTGCACAGATCGCGGTGTAAACTGTTTGTCTGGCTACCAAGCGGGGTAGTCGAACCCTCACGGGTTTCGAGTACCATTGCCCCAATTCAATTGTCGACCACTCATGACAAGCACTAAAACGGCTTTGATCACCGGGATTACCGGGCAGGATGGCGCCTATCTCACTGAGCTTTTGCTCAACAAGGGCTACATTGTTCATGGCATCAAAAGGCGTAGTTCTTCGTTCAACACGGAGCGAATCGACCATCTTTATCAGGATCCGCATGACCGTGATCGAAGGCTGTTTCTGCATCATGGAGACCTCACCGACAGCAGCAACCTGACGCGCATCGTGCAGGAATGCCAACCCGATGAAATCTACAACCTCGGTGCCCAGAGCCACGTAGCCGTCTCGTTTGAAGCGCCGGAGTACACCGCGCAGGTGGATGGAATCGGGACACTCCGGCTGCTCGAGGCCATCAGGATTCTCAATCTCGGGGAAAAAACGCGTTTTTACCAGGCCTCCACCTCGGAACTGTTTGGCAAGGTGATGGAAGTCCCGCAGCGAGAAACCACGCCCTTTTACCCGCGCTCCCCGTATGCGGTGGCCAAGCTTTACGCCTACTGGATCGTGGTGAACTACCGGGAGGCCTACAACCTCTTTGCCTGCAACGGCATTCTCTTCAATCATGAGTCCCCGTTGCGGGGCGAGACATTCGTAACGCGAAAGATCACGCGCAGTTTGAGCCGGATTGCACTGGGGCTGGAAGATTGCCTGTACCTGGGCAACCTCGACTCACAGCGGGATTGGGGGCACGCTCGCGACTACGTCGAGATGCAGTGGCGCATGCTGCAACAGGACACCCCAAAGGACTACGTGATTGCCACCGGGCAGCAACACTCCGTTCGCAAAGCCGTTGCCGCATCGGCGCAACTGCTTGGCATTGAACTGGAGTGGACCGGCACCGGCGTTGAAGAACAAGGCATCATCACACGGTCATCTCGCGACCACCTCAAGCCCGGCAAAACCGTCGTGCGTGTGGACCCTCGTTACTTCCGGCCAACGGAAGTGGACACATTGCTGGGGGATGCCAGCCGCGCGCGCGATGAACTGGGATGGAAGGCGACCTGCACCTTTGATGAGTTGATTAAAGAAATGACTGAAGCGGATTATCGACTGGCTGAGCGGGATGCCATGGTCGGCAATGCCGGGTTTACCGTCTTCGGGCCCAGGGAATGAACGGGCTCACCGACAAACGGGTATTTGTGGCCGGCCACGGCGGCATGGTTGGCGCGGCCATCGTGCGTAGTCTGCAGCAGTCAGGCTACGGTCACCTGATTCTGGCCAGTCATGCAGAGCTTGATTGCACACGGCAACAGGCTGTCGAAACGTTTTTCAACGCCACACGGCCCGAGATCGTCATCATCGCCGCGGCGCGTGTCGGCGGAATTCATGCCAACGATACCTATCCGGCCGATTTCATCTACGACAACCTGATGATCGAAGCCAATCTCATTCGCGCGGCGCACGACCATGACGTTGAGCGGCTGGTCTTCCTGGGCAGCAGTTGCATCTACCCGCGCATGGCGCAGCAGCCGATGCGTGAAGACGGCTTGCTCACGGGTTCACTCGAACTGACCAATGAACCTTATGCCATTGCCAAGATTGCCGGCATCAAGCTGTGCGAGAGCTTCAATCGTCAGCATGGTCGCGACTACCGCTCGCTGATGCCCACCAATCTGTATGGCACCGGCGACAACTTCCATCCGCAGAACAGTCATGTCATCCCCGCACTGATGCGGCGATTTCACGAGGCGGCCGTCAACCAGTCACCGGCGGTGACGGTGTGGGGTTCGGGGCGCGCGCGCCGCGAGTTCCTGCATGTGGATGATCTCGCTTCCGCTGTGCGGTTTGTGCTGGAACTGGATCGCAACGTGTATCACGGCGCCGTCAGCGCACAGAATTCTCATCTCAATGTCGGCACCGGTACGGACGTCAGCATTGCTGAACTGGCCACGCTGCTGAAACAGGTGGTGGGTTACCACGGCAACCTGGCTTTTGATTCAACCAAGCCGGATGGCACACCCCGCAAGTTGCTCGATACCTCGCTCATCAATAATCTCGGCTGGCAACCGCGTATCGAATTCGAGACCGGGCTGCGCTCAACCTACCACTGGTTCAAATCGCTGGCTGGCGAATTTCGGCAGTAGGACAGCAGCGCGCGCGACCAGGGTCAGGCCTGCAGCCGACCCTGAACGTACGCCGCCAGATCAGTCACGGCGATCCTCTCCTGCAACATGGTGTCGCGATCGCGCACGGTGACCGTGTCGTCCTTTTCGATCGTATCGAAGTCGACGGTCACACACAGCGGCGTACCGATTTCGTCGTGACGTCGATAACCCTTGCCGATGTTGCCGGTATCTTCAAACAGGATGCGGCCAAGCCCCAGTTTCTGCAGTGACTGCTTCACCGCGCGCGCCTTGGCCATGATGCCTTCATGGTTACGCTTGAGCGGAAGCACCGCGACCTTGATCGGCGCGAGATGTGGTTTGAAACCCATGACAATGCGTTCGGTGCCGTTGTCGAGTTTTTCCACACGATAGGCTTCATTCATCACCGCCAGCACACCACGATCAACGCCCGCAGACGGCTCGATCACGTAAGGCACGATCCACTTCTTCGATTCGATATCCTGGATCGCCAGCCGGGTGTTGGAATCGACGTTGTCCATCACCCTGGCCCGCAGTTCGAGTTCGCTCTGGTTCTTGGAATGAGACCCGAGATCGAAGTCGGTGCGGTTGGCAATGCCTTCCAGCTCTTCAAGCCCATGTGGAAACCGGTACATCACGTCCACGGTGGCCTTCGAATAGTGCGACAGGTCTTTTTCCGGCACGTAATACAGCTTCAGCCGATCACGTGGCACACCTTGTTGTGCCCACCAGCTGAGCCGTTCTTCCACCCACACCTTGTGCCACGCTTCATCCTCACCCGGTGGCACAAAAAACTCGAGCTCCATCTGCTCGAACTCGCGAACCCGGAAGATGAAGTTTCGTGGCGTGATCTCGTTGCGAAAGGCCTTGCCGATCTGCGCGATGCCAAACGGCGGACGACGCGCGGTGGAGTCGACCACGTTCTTGAAATTGGTGAAGATCGCCTGCGCCGTTTCCGGCCGCAGATAGGCAAAACTGGCACCATCGTCCACCGGGCCGATGCCGGTCTTGAACATCAGGTTGAAGGGGCGAGGCTCGGTAAGATCTTTCGAGCCACAACCCGGGCACCTGGCATCTTTCAGATGATCGGCGCGCCAGCGCGACTTGCACGTCCGGCAATCCACCAGGGGATCCGAAAACGTGGCTTCATGCCCCGAATAACGCAGCGTTTTTGGATTGGTGAGGATGGCCGCATCGAGCCCTTCCACATCATCACGCTCGTACACCATCGATCGCCACCAGGCGGCCTTCAGATTGTTTTTCAGCTCGACGCCAAGCGGGCCATAGTCGTAAATGCCCTGCAATCCGCCATAGATATCGCTGGATTGAAAGATGAAGCCACGTCGCTTCGAGAGCGCGACCAGTTCGTCCATGCTTGACGCGGGCACTTGGATTATCCGACGGTAATTGGGCGGCGGAACTATACCGGAAAGACAGGAAAGAGAGGAAAGCGATCGCCTTGTGTGAGGCAGGCAATCTGGCAGTGTTTTCTCAGTTGGAAATCTGCGACTGTGATTTTTCCGCGGATGGCCTTTCCTGGTTACTGCCTCGAACATCTCAAGCTTTGACGCTCCCGCTTGGCGGCAAATGGACGCCAGTAGTTTTTATTGGTTTGGGGTGAGATGCGCGTCCAGAGTAACGTGGAATCGAATGTCATCGATTACGACCTCCCATTGCCTATGCGAGGTAGCCTTGCCAGGGAGCTGTGAAAATCCCATGTTTCGCAGTACCCTCATCTGCTTCGAGATGGGAAAGCAGCTTTTTCACCTGGAGCCACTATGCGGCCCTTGCCATAGACTCCGGAGCTTCGAATGGTCCGCCATTGGACAGATACGGCTTGCCTCCATTCTCTGAAAGGAGTTTTCTCAAGCGGACTCGGACGAGAAGCCAATGAAACTCAATCCGTTGGGCCCATGGCGCCTTTCGGGACAAAAAGCGATCACGCTCAGCCTCGGTGAGGGAATGGACATAGTCGAGATAGTCAGCCACCTGGGCCAACATCGCCTCCTTCGCTGCTTCTGCTGTATCGACTCGCGCTGCCAATGAAAGGTCTATACAAAATGCTTTCCAGTGCCCCTCAGATGAACGAACACTGTAACAACAGAATGCGTACTTGCTCACCATGTCTGGATGCTCCTCCTCGTCAACTGTAACCAGCGTTTTCACTACTCTCGACGCCCTCGCTACGACCCTTCATGAATAGTCCGGGCTAGAAGCGCTATTCTGAAGATTCAAAACGAAACACCAGATACTGGGTATTGTCAGGCCGTGGGGAGGAAAGGGTGACGGCGTGGGTGTCGAAGTTCGCCGAGTGCACGGGGAAATCGCCTATGGCGCGTGAGGCTCGAGGCGCGTGAGGCGCGTGAGACGCGTGAGACGCGTGTGCGAGTTTGGCGATTGACCTGGTCAGGAGCGCGCGCGTAGATTCACCCTCAGCGCAAGCGCTTGGACTGTGACCATGCCAGATCTGATCAATCTAACCGTCAACGAGCGAATCAAGCTGGTCCAGGATCTTTGGGACAGCATTGCGGCTGACACGGGGGCCGTCCCAGTTGATCCAGCGCATCTCGCCCAGACCCACAGACGACTTGCTGAGTATCGAGCCGACCAGCTACGCGGGGGGCTCGCCAGAGCAGCCGCTGAGGATGTTCGCCGCTCTCTGTGAGTTTGCAGGCATATCTTCGACCCGATGCGCGTGAGGATCTTCGCGATGCGGCAATCTGGTACGAAGCTCGACTCGAAGGCCTTGGTGGCGCTTTCATCAACGAGTTCCTCGAATGTATCTCGCGAATTGAGGACAATCCCGCGAGCTACTAACGCGTCGATGGCGAAGTTTGTAAAGCGGTGCTTCATCGTTTCCCGTACACGATGTTCTACGTCGTTGAATTGACTCACATCGAGGTGCTCAGCATTCTTCGCAGCAGCCGCGCTCCAGAGATCTGGCGGTTACGCGTTTGACAGGCCGATCCAGTTCGCGCAATTGGCTCTTCTCAAATTTTATTGCCCAGTATTTCCGTCCACTGCTTTCACAACAGAACGCCAGCGTAGGAGGGACGTCGCTAGCCCGCCCTATTCATGAATGATCTACTGCGGGCGCCCTCGCTACGACCCTTCATGAATAGTCCCGGCCAGGTGTCCGACTACTGTCTCGTTTTCCTGTCCTGGAATTGGTGATGATGGCGACATCAACTATTGATCTCGCAAACAACTTGCCGGCTTTGTGAGCCGCGTCTTACATCCCTCCACAACACTGCCGCAACGCCGTCACACCACTTCTGGTTCAATGCCATGCATTCACTGGACAGGAAGCACGGCCATGCGAGTAGAAGATCCCCGCGAAAGCAACAAGCGCTATTTCCGCGCCAGCAAACGCGTGATCAGTCTGAATGGTGCCTGGTACTTCACTACCCGCGAAGGCGAGCGAGGGCCGTTTGCTTCTCCGGAAGAAGCCGACCTGCAACTGCGTCGCTTCAAGGATGAGATGAGCGATCTGCAGGCGTTTCAGAAGAGCCGCGCGATCAAGAACGAACAGCAGGGCATGAGCCTGGCGCAGGCACGTGAAGTGGGGGCAAAACTGCGCGCCGCCCGCACCAGCCAGACCTCCCCCCCCACACTTCAGCAGATTCTCGTCTAGCGCCAGTCATGACCACTCTGCTGCGGTTGCCGATTTGCAGCCGCGCAGACTCCTAACGACAAGTCGGCTACTCTTGCTCATTCCAGTTTACTGGGGAGGAGCCTTCATGACCAAAGTCCGTCTCGTTCCACAGGACGAGTACATGCACCCGCTGGAAGCAGCGGTCAATTTCAACGAGAGCATGTACTTCAACGTGTTTGACAGTGAGCACAACCTGGGCGGCTGGTTCCGCCTGGCCAATCGACCCAACGAAGGTCGCGGCGAGATGACCTGCTGCATCTATCTGCCCGATGGGCGTGTCGGCTTCATGTTCAAGCGACCGGAGCGCCGGGACAACCACGCGTTCGACGGTGGCGGGATGACGTTTTCCGTGATCGAGCCATTCGAAAGCCTCGAACTGCGGTATCGCGGCAAACTCTGCATTCTCGAAAACCCGCAGGAAATGACCGACCCGTCGGCTGCGTTCCGAAACAATCCGGTGGTCGAAGCGTCCATCGACCTGCGCTTCACCGGCATTTCGCCGATGTTTGGGGGTGAGCCGGTGAATGACGATGGCACGCCCATCGCGCAGAAGGCAGACGAAGGTTTTGCCCGCGGGCACTACGAACAGCACATGCGCGGTCAGGGTCAAATCCAGATCGGCACCGAGACCTTCCCGATCAATGGGCTGGGCTTGCGAGACCACTCCTGGGGGCCTCGCTTCTGGCAGAGCATCTACTGGTACCGATGGCTGCCCATGGCCTTTGATGAGAATTTTGCCATGATGGTCTCCATCGTCTGCCGGAAAGCTGGAGAACTGCACGCCGGTGGCATGGTGCTGCGCAATGGCGAGTACATCATGATTCGTGATGCGCGCATCACGGCACAGTACGACGAACATCAATGCCAGACGACCCTCGACGTCTGGGCAAAAACAGATGAGCGCGAGTACATCGTCAAGGGACGCGTGAAGTCACTTATTCCCCTGCGCAATCGTCGCCAATCCCCGGAGGGCGGTGAACAGGTAACCCGCATTACCGAAGGCATGACCGAATACCTCTGCGATGGCAAAACAGGGTATGGGTTGTCCGAATTTCTCGATCAGATCGTGGACGACAAACCCGTCGGCATGAACGCGGGCGTGAATGCAGGCATGGAGGTCTGACCATGGCGTGGAATTACGGCGACATGCTGGACGGTCTGGCGACGGTGGTGGACGCAGACAAACCGGCGCTGATTCATGGTGATACGGTCTCCACCTGGGCTCAATACACCGCGAGAACAAACAGGTTGGCACACGGCCTGCTGGCACGGGGCCTGGTGGCGGGCGACAAGGTTTCGTTTTACCTGCGGAACAGCCCGGCATACAGCGAGCTGCTGGGCGCCTGCTTCAAGGCGCGCCTGACCCACGTGAACGTGAACTATCGGTACATCGAAGATGAACTTGTCTACATCATCGACAACTCGGACAGCGCGCTGGTTGTGTTTGACGCCGATTTTGCCGATCGAATCGCGGCTATCCGATCACGTTTGCCACGGGTAAGGCTGTGGTTGCAGGTGGGTGGCAACCCTCTGCCAGGGGAGGACTTTGAAGCCCTGGCGGCTGATGGCAACCCTGCGCCACTGGGCATCCAGCGCAGCCCGCAGGACATGCTCTTCCTTTACACCGGCGGCACCACCGGCATGCCCAAAGGGGTGATGTGGGCACATCAGGATCAATGGCAGGCGGGTGCCGCAGGCGCAAACCCCGCGCTTGGCATTGCCAAACCCGCCGATCTGCACGAGCACCTGGCGAATGTGCGCAAGACTGGTGGCGGCGGTCGAACGATTCCGTGTTGTCCGCTGATGCATGGCACGGGACTCTTCACGGCCATGGGCGCACTGGCTGCTGGTGGAACGGTGGTCACGCTCACTGGCGCCTCCTTCGAAGCCCATGAGCTCTGGGACACCGTACAGGCGCAGCGCGTCAATGGTCTTGCCATCGTCGGCGATGCCTTTGCCAAGCCCATGTTGCGCGCACTCGAGGACAATCCGGGTCGGTGGGATATCTCTGCACTCGCCTCCATTCTGTCGAGCGGTGTGATGTGGAGCCCGGAAGTCAAACGTGGCCTGCTGCGCTTCAATCGCAACATGGTACTGATTGATTCGTTTGGTGCCTCCGAGGCGGTGGGTTTCGGCCGTTCCGACACCACCGCTGATGGCACCACGGAAGTGGCCCGATTCATGATCGGTGACAGCTGCAAAGTGTTTGATGAGCAATACAACGAAATCCCGCCTGGCAGCGGTCGCACGGGATTTGTGGCGCGGTCCGGCCCGCTCCCATTGGGCTACTACAAAGACCCGGAAAAAACTGCGAAGACCTTTCCCACCATTCGTGGGGTGCGTTACTCCATACCCGGTGATTACTGTCAGGTAGACGCTGATGGCACCCTCATGTTGTTGGGACGGGGCAGTGTCTGCATCAATACCGCCGGCGAAAAGGTGTATCCGGAAGAAATTGAAGAGGTTCTGAAAACCCACCCCATGATTGCGGATGCGCTGGTGGTAGGGGTTGCTGACGACAAGTGGGGGCAGGCCGTAACCGGGGTGGTCCATCTTGAACCCGGCGCCGTGTTTGACGAAGCGCAGCTGCGGACTTACGTTCGCGAGCGACTCGCCGGCTACAAGACCCCCAAGCGGATCCTGGTGACTGCACACGCCTTGCGGGCGAGCAACGGCAAGGCGGATTACAAGAGCGCGCGATCGTTCGCAGAAGAGTCGATTCTGGGGACAACACCGAGCGCCACAACATGAGTTCGAGCCTGTTTGATCTGACCGGCAAGGTGGCGTTGATCACCGGGTCGAGCAAGGGCATTGGTCGCGCGATAGCCGAGGAACTTGCCCGCCACGGTGCCCAGGTGGTGATTTCCAGCCGGAAAGCGGAGGCCTGCCAGGCAGTGGTGGATTCAATCAACAAGGAGATGCACGGCAAGTCCGGCGGTGCGGTTTCGATACCCGCCAATATCAGCCACAAGGAAGAACTCCAGCAACTGGTTGATGCAACGCTCAGACAACTTGGCAAGATCGACATTCTGGTCTGCAACGCCGCCGTCAATCCTTACTTCGGACCGATGTCGGGGCTGCCCGACAGCGCTTTCGACAAGATTCTGGATGTGAACATCAAATCAAATCACTGGCTGGTACAGATGGTCGCGCCAAAGATGGCGGCCCGACGGGACGGCGTGATCATCGTCGTTTCATCGGTTGGCGGATTGCGTGGCAGCAAGGAGCTGGGCGCATACTGCATCGCCAAGGCAGCCGATGTGCAACTGGTGCGCAATCTGGCGGTTGAACTCGGGCCGGACAACATTCGGGTCAACGCCATTTCACCCGGGCTCATACGCACGGATTTTGCGCGTGCGCTCTGGGAGAATCCGGAAATACTTGCGAAGCGGACGGAGGTTGATCCGCTGCGCAGGATTGGTGAGCCACACGAAGTGGCCGGTGCGGCCGTGTTTCTGGCGTCCCGCGCGGGTGCCTTCACTACCGGACAAAACTTTGTCATCGATGGGGGATCCACCATCACCTGACAATCAGCTGCACACAAACATCTCAACGGGGGAAATCATGAGCGGACAAAAGTGGTGGGCAAAAGCGATTCTGGTTGGCGCGGTCATCGGCCTGGTCTGTCTTGCAGTCGGCGCGCTGGGGACCAAATTGGGAATCTGGGACTTCCGCGCAGGGCTTGGCCTGTTTGCGATAGGCGGCGCACTCGGCGCGCTGGCACTGATCCTGGGCCTGATTGCGCTGATCGTCTCGATCGTCAAGGGTCTGACTGCAGAGCGTTCGACGATCGCAGTCGGTGTAGTCATCGCAGCGGTGATTGCCGGCGTGTTCGGCTCACAATTCATTGCAGCACAGGGCGTGCCGCCGATTCATAACATTTCGACCGACACGATGGACCCACCCGCATTCGACAAGGTCATCGCGCTTCGCGGCGAAGGCAGCAATCCCCACACCTACGACTCCGCAAAACTTGCTGACGTACAGACGAAGGCTTACCCGGACGTGCAGCCGCTGGTCAGCGATGCAGCCCCCGGTGAGATGTTCAATCGGGCGAAGGCGGTGCTCGAGAAGATGGACCTGGAGATTGTGAACACCGATAGTGACCACGGCATCCTGGAAGCAACGGCGACCACGTTCTGGTTTGGCTTCAAGGACGACGTGGTGGTACGCGTTCGGCCGCAGGGCACCGGCTCGATCGTGGATATCCGCAGCGTTTCACGGGTTGGCCAGGGTGACATCGGCCTCAATGCAAAACGGATTCGCGCGATCCTTGCAGGATTGCGCGCGTAACGTGCGAGAGACTGCGCGTAGTCATGCGCTGGTAAGGCGCGTGATTACACGCACTGGAAGACGCGGTTGGGTACAACCTTAGTGAAGAAGAGCGGTTGTTTACAACCGCAGGGGAAGACGAGGTTGTTTACAACCTTAGTGAAGAAGAGCGGTTGTTTACAACCGCAGGGGAAGACGAGGTTGTTTACAACCGCAGGGAAAAGAGCGGTTGTGTACAACCGCAGGGGAAAAGAGCGGTTGTGTACAACCGCAGGTTCGAAAGTGGTGGGTCGTCTGGGACTCGAACCCAGGACCTACAGGTTAAAAGCCCGGTGCTCTACCAGCTGAGCTAACGACCCCGAAAAAGTGCGGCGATTGTAGACGTCGGGTGCAGGGCAAACAACCCTGATCTTCCGCCGATTCGCGGAAAGAACCGTCTTTTTCTAATCCCGATAGCGAGTTGGGTCAGGCAGACCGGCTTGCTGGAAGCCCTCGGCGCGTATACGGCAACTGTCACAGCGGCCGCAGGCAAGCCCTTCATCGGTTGCCTGATAACAGGACACTGTGAGTGCGTAATCAACTCCGAGCGCCGTTCCCGTGTGGATGATCCCGGCTTTGGTCATGTGCAGCAATGGCGCTCGAATGTTCATCATCCCACCTTCGACACCCACTTTGGTCGCCACGTTGGCCAACCTTTCGAACGCAGCAATAAACTCCGGTCGGCAATCAGGGTAACCGGAATAGTCGACCGCGTTCACGCCGATGAAGATATCTTCGGCACCCAGCACTTCAGCCAATGCGAGCCCAAGTGACAGGAAGACCGTATTGCGCGCTGGCACATAGGTCACTGGAATGCCCGTCGTGGGCGCTTCAGGTATCGCAATGGCTGCATCGGTCAATGCCGAGCCACCCAATGCGCCGAGTTCAACTCGAACGACCCGAGGCATGGGCACCTCGAGGTGCCTGCAGACTGCAAACGCAGCGGTTATCTCAGCCAGGTGACGTTGCCCATAGTCGAAAGACAGTGGATGGCACTGATAGCCCAATGATTTTGCCATGGCGAGAACGGTTGCCGAATCAAGGCCACCAGAGACCAGCACAACGGCATGCTTGATTGCACTCATCGACCCGGCTCATTGCCCCAGATCATCTTGTGCATCTGAATCTGCATCCGCACGTGAAGATGATCATCCAGGATCCATTGCGCGAGATCAGCTGCTGCAAGCTGTGAGTGACTCGGTGAAAACAGCACTTCGCCAACACGCGCGACCAGTGAATGTTCATCCAGCTTGAAGACGGCCCAGTCATAGTCCGCACGATCACACAGCACAAATTTGATTTCGTCGTGGGGTGTCAACGCAGCAACGTTTGACCACAGGTTGCGATGCACTTCTCCCGAACCGGGTGTCTTGAAGTCTAGGATCTTCCTGACACGTGAGTCGACGTTCGACACATCCAGCGCGCCGCTTGTCTCAAGTGATACCCGATACCCGGAATCACACAGGTTGCTCATCAGTGCGTGAACGCCAGGTTGTGCCAGCGGCTCTCCGCCTGTCACACAGACATGCCGTGCTCCAAATGACCGGGTCTTCTGCACAATGGTCTCGAGTGAAACTCGTTCGCCACCGTGGAATGAATAAGTGGTATCACAGTACTGGCAACGCAAGGGGCATCCGGTCAGACGAATGAAGACCGTCGGCAAACCGACCAGACTGCTTTCACCCTGCAACGAATGGAAAATTTCGGTGATGCGAAGGGAAGTGTCTTCGCTCACGATCCTAGCCCGGACTATTCATCAACGTTCGTCGCCAGCGACGAGATGCGCGAAAAGACAGTGTGGCGCGCACTGGAACGCGCGCAGTCGTACTCGTACTCGTACTCGTACTCGTACTAACGATACGGCGAGCACCTGGAAGGAGCACGCGCTGTGTTTTCGCGTATATCGACAGCCGCAGCAGAATGTTCATGAATAGTCCGGGCTAATGCTTCGTCGTTGGATCAGCGCAGTTCACTGGAGTAGGTCTTGGCCAACCCCGCTGCGGTACTGGCAGGAAATTCCCTCTGAACACGATCCAGGAATTCCAATGCCTTCTGGTTATCACCCTGACGATGGTAGACCACGCCGAGTTTGTAGAGTGCGTCAGGCGCTTTGTTATGGGTGGGATAAAGATCGATGACCTGGGCAAATGACTGCCTTGACTGCTCCATGTTGGCCTTGGCGAGATACAACTCACCCAACCAATAGTATGAGCCCGGGGTCATCTCCCCGTTTGGGTAATCCTGGATCAGTCGGCTGAACTGTTCGATCGAGTTGTCGAACTGGCGTGTTTTCATGGAATCAAACGCTGCTGCGTAAGCGGCTTTTTCGCCTGCAGCGCCAGCACCACTGGCTGCTGTGACGGCGGTACCGCCAGAGTTTGCGGCCGGAGCGGCATCAACGCTCGATGGGCTGGTTCTCACCGGCCTTCCGGTTCCTGCACCTACACCCTGCGAGATCTGCCCGACACGGCCATCAAGATCGCGGTACTGCTCCAGCTGACTTGCCTCAAGCTGGCGGATCTTGTGATTCTGTTCTTCGACAGTGCTGCGCAATTCCTGCACTTCACTACGCAGCGTCTGCAGTTCTGCAAACAACTGGGCAAGACCCGATGGAGCTGGTTCTACGCCTGCTGTCTCCTGCGCCCGCGGCGTCTCATAGTCACCACTGCCCGGTTCAACCACCACGGGCGTGGGTCGTAACTGGGGGCGAGTTGAAGATGAAGATGAAGACGGTGAGGACGAACTGCTTCGATCCTCGACCGGAACCGCTGCACTGATCTGGGCAACTGACAGAAGAACACCCAGGCCGAGAAGTCGCCTGGACCATCGAAGTGGGCTGTTCTTTGAACAGCCCTCATTCGAGCCAGAACTCGACGAACAGGATATCTTCTGCGTTGTTCGGCTTGTCGACATTTTCAGATCGTGAAGCCTGCTGTTTCGAAAGCGGATGATGCGTCACTCACGACGGGCAATACATCGCCCTGCTTTCGACTGACCGCTTCGAACTATCGATACGTCACAATCGCGCGACGGTTACGGCTGTATGCGCTTTCGTCGTGGCCTGGATCTTCCGCACGCTCTTCACCGTAGCTCACGCTCTCGGCCTGAGACGCAGCGACACCAGCGGAGGTCAGGAAGCTCTTGACCGCATTGGCGCGACGCTCCCCTAAGGCGAGGTTGTATTCGCGGGTGCCACGCTCGTCACAATGACCTTCGATAACGACGGTCTTGCCCGTGTTGCGGCTGAGCAACTGGGCGTGGATCTCCAGCACAGCCAGATCGGCCGGGCGAAGGTCCGACTTGTCATAGTCGAAGTAGAAGGTGCGATTCAACGGACCGCCAGTACGGGGATCGATGGGCTGGCCATCGGCACCGAAATCAGCGGGTGGTGGGCTATCAGTAGTGGTAGGGGTCGGTGCAGCACTGCCGGTATCAGCGCCTGCATCCGTTGGTTGGCTTTTCTTGCCCGCACAACCAGTCAGCACTAGGCCAACCAATGCGATTGCGATCAAGCTGGTGAGACGTTCCGTGAACATCTTCATCTCCTGTTAAGATACCTGTTAATTTTCTGGGATTTCCTGTGAGGGAGTCTATCTTCCAGCCAGCGGCTCCATAAATGGAGACCAGGCTGGTTCACGCACATCACCCGACGAGGAAGGTAATTCATACTTCACGCTCCCGTCGATCGACACGACACCCAATATACCTTTTCCGCGCGCTTGAGTGGCGTACATCAGCATAGCTCCGTTGGGAGCTACCGATGGCGATTCATCAAGATTGGTTCTGGTGAGGACGACTACCCGATCACGGCGCATATCCTGCCACGCAATATGAAAAATGCCAGCGTTTCTGTGCACATATACGAGATTTCCGTCATCCAGCATACGTGCACGGGCATTGTAGTCCCCCTGGAAGGTGACTCGCTCCTCAAAATTGGTCGCAAGCTCAAGTGAATAGATCTGTGGCTTGCCACCGCGGTCCGAGGTAAAGATGATTCGCTGCCCATCGGGCGACCAACTTGGCTCGGTATCAATAGCCGGGTTTCTTGTCAGTCTTCGCAAGGTGCGATCTGACAAGTTCATGAGATAGATCTCGGGATTGCCGTCGCGAGAGAGAACCATCGCCAGCTGACGGCCGTCGGGAGAGAACATCGGTGCGCTGTTGATCCCCGTGAACGCAGCAATACGCTCTCGCGCGAGGGTCGTGACATCCTGGACCACGATGCTCGGCCGACGTGTTTCGAACGAGACGTAGGCAATCTTGCGGGCGTCTGGCGACCAGCTCACGGACATGAGCGGCTCACTGGACGAATAGATCGTTCGGGATCGCTCACCATCCGCATCCGACATTTCGATGCTGTACCGTGCTCGTGTCGTGCCTTCATTCTGGGCAAGCACGTAGGCGATGCGGGTCGAAAACGCACCCCGCACACCGGTGATCTTCTCGTATACAAGATCAGAAACCTTGTGTGCGATATCCCGCCACTGGTCGGCCCGTCCCGTCACCTTCTGGGTCATGATCTGACGCTGGCCAGGCACATCGAACAGAAAGAACGTCACGGCGAGCGCGCCGGTCGGCTCGCGAGCGGCTTGGCCCACAACGACATATTCCGCACCGAGAATCCGCCAGTCACGAAAGATGACTTCCTCAGGCCGCGCCGGCATCGACAACATGTTGTCGCGGGCAATAGGCGCAAACTGACCGGAAAACTTCAGGTCATTGCCGACGATCTCAGCCGGATCAACCAGGCTGGCAAGTGTGCCATCCATGCGCATCGGCACGACGCCGATCTTGATCGGATTTCTGCCACCCTGGTCAATGACGATGGTGTCGAGTGTCCGGGCCGCAACGGCGCCTGAGAGCAGAGTAAACCAGCCGACCAACAAGGCCGTAAAACAAACTCTTGGTGTGTTCATTACCGGAACAGATCCTCTGGTTGAAACAACAGATTAAAACGACGGAACCTGGCTTCGAAGAGCGCATTATCCCTGGGCACTTCGAACTTCCGGGCTTTGCGGACAGCCTGTTCGGCACTTCGGTCAAATGCCTCATTGCCACTGGATTCGATCACATTCACCGCCACCAGTTCGCCGGTCGGAACCAGCTCAACCTGGAGCAGCGCTTTCATGTCATTGCGAGCACTCGGTGGCCGTGACCAGTTCTGCACCACCAGTTCGTAGATGCCCTGGATGTAGGATTTTGCTGCGTCGCCTTCTTCCGTGGCGGTATCCAGATTGATCTCTTCACTGTTCAGCGCATCTTCGAAGGACTGGGTGGCAAGTTCCTGCAACCGCTGCTGCTTGAGCAGTTCGGCTTTGCGACGCGCCTCGGCTTCCGCCTTTTTTCGAATCTCATCCGGATCAGGCTTTTTCTCGGTCTTGACCGGTGAGGGTTTCGGTTGAGGTTCTTGTCGGGATCGGGGGGTTGCCGGCGGTGGTGGCTGTTGTTGCGCAATCACCGGCTTGGTCGGTTCGACGGGTTTCGCGGGTGCCGGCGTCGGTGCCGGTTTTGGTTTGGACCTGGGCTCCATGACAATCAGCGTCGAATTGACGATCTGGGCGGTAATCACGTTGTCCAGTTCACGATCCGGATGCCAGCCATCGTAAAGCGCAAACAATGCGAGGGCATGCACCAGCACGGCCAGCAACAGGGGCAGGCCTTGCGATCGCCATGCACGTTGATCAGGCATCGGACGACATATCCGGCGGATCGGTGATGAGCCCGACACTCTTGGCTCCGGCTTTCTGCAAGACGGTCATCACACGAACAACATCGCCGTAGTCCAGTTTTTCATCCGCTTTGACATAGACCGGTACCTCGGGCCTGGCACGCAGGATCTTGCCGGCCTGATCTTCGAGCGAATAGACCGTTACCCGTGTGCCTTCATCATCCGCATTCTGCAAACCGAGATTGACGAAGATCGCGCCATCCGTGCGCATGGAGACCACCAGTGGATCATCCTCGGTGTCGGTGACCGGTTCAGAGGGTGCATTGGGCAAATCAACGTGCACACCCTGTGTCAGCAGCGGCGCCGTTGCCATGAAGATCACCAGCAGTACCAGCATCACGTCGATGTATGGCACCACATTGATGTCGGCCATGGGTTTACGTTTTCTGGCCATCTTTCAACCTGTCGATCGCTGATGAGGTCTCGTAAACGTTGACGGAACTAGTCCCGCTTCGCGTGGCGGGCGTGGGCTGCGCGCTGAAGCAGTGTGGTCAGCTCGTCAGAAAAAGTCTGATAGCGTCCCATCATCACGTCTGCACGCGCCGAAAAGCGGTTGTAGCCGATTACCGCGGGGATCGCTGCAAAGAGTCCCATCGCGGTGGCCACCAGCGCCTCGGAAATCCCTGGCGCAACCGAAGCCAGCGTTGCCTGCGTCATGTTGGCCAGACTACGGAACGAATTCATGATCCCCCAGACCGTGCCAAACAAGCCAACGTACGGACTGGTGGACCCGACGGTCGCCAGAAACGGCAGACTGCGATCCAGTTGTTCTTCTTCGCGGCTCACTGCAATACGCATCGCTCGCTGCACACCTTGCATGATGGATTCCATGTCACCACCCGCCTGCTCCGAGAGACGGGTGAATTCCTTGAAGCCAGCGACAAAGATCTTTTCGATGCCGGACAGATCTTCCGCACCTTCCAGTTGACCGTACAACTTGCGCAGGTCGATACCGGACCAGAAGTGCTCTTCAAACTGCTCGACATCACTGGTGACCTTGCGCAGGTAGATCCAGCGCTGGAAGATCATCATCCAGCTCGCCACCGAGGCAACCAGCAGTACCAGCATCACCAGCTGGACCAGCAGACTCGCGTTGGCCACGAGTTCGAATATGGAAAGTTGTTCCGGCATCAGGACTCCTTGCCTGCCGTCAGATTTCGATTTGCGATTGTACCGAGCTCTCTGCCAGGGGTAGCCCCAGGTGCAGATAAGCCCGTGGCATTGCCACACGGCCTCGCGGTGTACGCTTGAGAAAACCTTGCTGGATCAGGTACGGTTCGACGACATCTTCAATCGTGTCGCGCTCTTCGCTCAGCGCTGCGGCCAGCGAGTCGACCCCTACCGGACCGCCACCGAACTTCTCGATGACGGCGCGCAGCATACGCCGGTCCTGGGCATCGAAGCCAGCTTCATCCACCTCCAGCAGGTTCAGCGCCGCATCCGATAACAGACGATTTATAGTTCCATCACCACGCACTTCTGCATAGTCACGCACCCGCCGGAGCAGACGATTGGCGATGCGTGGTGTCCCACGCGACCGCGCGGCAATTTCCCGAGCGCCACTGCTGTCGATGGTGATGCCGAGCTTGGCACCGGAACGGGCAACGATTTCCGCCAACTCATCCACGGTGTAAAAGTCCAGCCGTTGCACAATGCCGAACCGGTCGCGCAAGGGAGACGTCAACAAGCCTGCTCTGGTGGTTGCACCCACCAGCGTAAAGCGCTTCAGTTCCAGCTTCAGCGAGCGCGCCGACGGCCCTTCGCCCATGACGATATCGAGCTGAAAATCTTCCATTGCCGGATACAGGATTTCTTCCACGATCGGGCTCAGGCGATGGATCTCGTCGACAAACAGTACATCCCCGTCATTAAGATTCGTCAGGATAGCTGCCAGGTCGCCAGGCCGTTCCAGTACGGGCCCTGAAGTCGTCCGAATTTCAGCGCCCATTTCACTGGCAATAATGTTGGCCAATGTGGTTTTGCCCAGACCCGGCGGCCCGAAAATCAGCGTGTGGTCGAGCGGTTCCTTTCGCTGGCGCGCAGCCGTGAGGAAAATGTACATCTGCTCTTTGACAGGTTTTTGACCTATATATTCTTCGAGCGAACGCGGGCGCAGCGCGCGATCAAAACGCTGCTCCTGATCTTTCGCCTGTGGCGCGATCAGTCGATCAGGCTCGATACTCAAGACCCGCCCCCCTCTTTGACAAATTGTCGCAGTGCCTGACGAATGATCGATTCGGCGTCGACGACGCCCTCCGGAACTGCCGCGAGTGCTCGCTCCGCTTCCGGTAAACGATACCCAAGTGCCAGCAAGGCGGCGAGTGCTTCGCGCTGCCCTTCCTGACTCCTTCTATATATAGGTGTGTCTGCCTGAACAGAACCTGAGGGAGCGAGCCCTTCCAGTTTGTCCTTGAGTTCAACCAGCAGACGCTCGGCGGTCCGCTTGCCAACCCCGGGTACACGCGTCAGCCGTACCGTTTCACCCGCCGCAACCGCGCCCACCAGTTCCGCAACCGACAGGCTCGACAGCAGGGACATGGCAAGCTTGGGGCCAACCCCATTGACACGAATCAGCGTCCGGAACACATCCCGTTCCTGCCGTGAGGCAAACCCGAAGAGCAGGTGCGCATCTTCACGAACCACGAGGTGGGTATATAACGCGACCTCGCTGCCAGACAGACCAAGACCGGCACGAGCACCCTGCGTGAGTTCGACCTCATAGCCGACTCCGGACACATCGACCAGCGCAAGACTGTCGACGATCTCTACCAGTTTGCCCTGTATGCGACCAATCATAGGCCGCGAGTATTGATGTGGCAGATGGCGATCGCAAGCGCATCCGCGGCATCAGCCTGCGGTGAACCTGGCAGTTTGAGCAACGCCTGCACCATGTGCTGAACCTGTGGCTTGCCGGCCTTGCCGGTGCCGACCACAGCCAGCTTCACCTGCCGGGTGGCATAGTCATACATCCCCATGCGCTCTGACATGCACGCCGCCAGGGCAACCCCCCTCGCCTGTCCGAGCTTCAGGGCTGAAGCAGGATTGCGCGCAATGAAAACCTGTTCGATGGCGGCTTCATCCGGATGATAGTTGGCGATGATTTCCAGCAAACCCTGATGCAGTTCATTCAACCGTTCGCCCATGCTGCCCACCACGGTGCGAATGCAGCCACTGGCAACATAGGTAAGACGACCCTGCTCCACATCGACCAGGCCATAACCCGTCAGACGTGAACCCGGATCGATCCCCAGCACGCGGGTCATCATGTTCGTCGGCCAGCAATCCACATGCAGATCATGCCATGCAACAACAAGGCAGCGCCAACAAACATGGCGGGTATGCAAACCAGGACTGCCTGCGGCGAATCTTCAGGCATCGAGTTTACGTCCGGCATCGAAGCCCGGTGTTGGCATGCAGATTCCATTCGTCATCCAGCTCCTCTGGCCCGTCGATCCATCGCGGTGGTGCCTGCAACTGGCGCGACGAACACCTTTGAGTCAAACGTCCCGACGGATCCGCAAATGCAGTTCTCTCAACTGATGATCATCCACTTCACTGGGTGCAGACATCATGAGATCCGCCGCCGTCTGGGTTTTTGGAAACGCAATGACGTCACGAATGGATGGTGTACCAGCCATCAGCATAACCACCCGATCAAGACCAAGAGCGATACCACCGTGCGGTGGGCACCCGAAGGTCAGCGCATCGAGCAGGAAGCCAAACTTCGATTGTGCCTCCTGCCCCATCTTCAACACTTCAAACACCGCAGCCTGCATCTGCGCGTCATGGATCCGCAGACTGCCGCCGCCAAGTTCATAACCATTGAGCACCATGTCGTAGGCATTGGCTTTCACCTCGAGCGGTTTGGCCAGCACCTCCTCGGGTGATGCGTTCGGTCTGGTGAACGGATGGTGCTCGGCGCCGATCACGCCATCCTTGCCCAGGTTGAACATCGGGAAGTCGACGATCCAGCAGGGCGCCCAACTACCCTTCAGCAGTTTGAGTTCCGTGGCGAGTTCGTTACGCAGCGCGCCCATCGCGTCGTTGACGACCTGCCTTCGGTCGGCACCAAAAAAGACAACGTCACCATCCTGCGCACCCACTCGAGCGAGGACCTCGGTCACTACCGGCTCCGGCAGAAACTTGAGAATGGGTGACTGCAAACCGGCAGCACCATCGGCGAGCCGGTTGATCTTGATATAGGCCAGACCTTTGGCACCGTAGCGCGCAACAAACCGGGTGTAGTCGTCGATGACCTTGCGCGACAGCGTACTGCCTCCCGGCGCACGCAGCGCAACCACACGACTGCCGGCATCGTTTGCCGGACCTTGAAATACCTTGAAGTCGACCGAACGCATGAGGTCGGCAATGTCCACCAGCTTGAGAGGGTTGCGCAGATCAGGCCGGTCACTGCCGTAGTCACGTGTCGCGTCGTCCCAGGACAACACGGGGAATGCCGGCAGTTCCACATTGATCAGCTGACTGAACAGCTTGCGCAACATGCCTTCTGCAAGTTGCATGATGTCCTGCGCACCTATGAAGCTCGCTTCAATGTCGATCTGTGTGAACTCAGGCTGACGGTCGTGACGAAGATCTTCATCGCGATAGCAGCGCGCAATCTGATAGTAACGATCAAAGCCGGACATCATCAGCAGCTGCTTGTAGATCTGTGGTGACTGCGGCAACGCGAAGAAGTGTCCCGGATGCGTTCGACTCGGTACCAGATAATCACGTGCACCTTCCGGCGTGGTCTTCGACAACGTCGGTGTCTCCACTTCCCAGTAACCGTTGTCTTCGAGATAAGACCGCACGACGCTTGAGACACGCGCGCGCAGATGCAGTCGCTGTTGCATCTCGGGTCGTCGCAGATCGATATAACGATACCGCAAGCGCACATCTTCCCCGGCGCTGGAGTGCTCATCGAGTTGAAAGGGAGGTGTCGCCGAAGGATTGAGAATCGTCAACGCCGTACCCAGCACTTCTATCTCGCCGGTGGCCATGTCTGCATTGACCGTACCCGATGGTCGTGGGCGTACACGACCGAGGATCAGCACGACAAATTCATTGCGGATCCGCTCCGCCATGGCGAAGCTGTCGACGGTGTCGGGGTCGTAGACCACCTGCACGATGCCCGTTCGGTCGCGTACATCCAGAAAGATGACGCCGCCATGATCGCGACGACGGTGTACCCAGCCGGTCAATGACACCTGCGCACCGTTGTGGCTGCTGTTCAAAATTCCGCAGTAGTGGCTGCGCATGATCTGTCTACCTTATATAGGCTGGATGTGATTTGGACGTGCGATGGTACATCGTCGACGACGGTGCCGCGCACCGGCCTCAGGTCAGTAATGGCGGAGCACACCATCCGTGGCAATGGCTTGCGGACAATAAAAAAGCACGCGATGGTAGCAAATCATGCTTTGTCGTCGCCGGATCCCTTCTTCGAAGACGAGGGTGATGACGAAGGCGATGAAGAGCTCGACGAAGAGGTCGATGAAGAGCTTGATGTCCCACTGGTGGAACTGCTCCCACCGCTGCTCCCTGAGCTCGAAGACGAACTGTCGCCCGACTTCGCGCCGTCACCACTGCTCCCAGGCTTGGCTGCTGCCGGTGGTGTCGTCGACTCACCATCGCCGCCAAGGTTCCGCTTCTTGTCGCCGGATTTGAAGTCTGTCTCATACCAGCCACCGCCCTTCAGTCGGAAGGCAGACATCGAGACCTGCTTGCGCAAGGTGTCCTGTTTGCAGGCAGGACAGTTTTTCAGTGGTTCATCACTGAATTTCTGAATGGTTTCGAACTCATGTTCGCAGTTGTCGCATCGATATTCGTAGATTGGCATGACTGATTCCATAAACCCAAAGCGCGTGCAGGATAACGACAGCGAACATCAGTTCAAGGTTGGTTGAAGCGGTGATGATGGGTTTCATCACATGATCATCAACACATCGAAGGCGCTCGTTGATGCTCTTCATCAACCTCATGAGAGCCTTCAAGCGAACTGAAGTTTGCCAAACGCGCCGCATATTCTTAGAAAGCGTTGCAAATATACAGTTCTTTACTACACTTTTTCTTGGCTTTATAGAATGGATGGGCTATAAAGCGCGCCACCGGGTACTGCAGTTGTTATGAATGTAGTCGTATGCAGTATCTGGGTGTGTAGCAAAGGATCGCGGTAGCCAATGAAAAGGCTGGTCTCCCTGCTGACGCACTTCGATGGCGCTACCAGTGAGGTTCGATGATCGAGACAAGCGTTACTGCATTAGCCCCGAGGCAATCTTCCTCTCCTGGTTCGTCTTTTCCTTCCGTTACTTCTCTAATCGTCCAATCAAAAAAGGAATCGTGAATGGCAACTGCGAAGAAAGCCCCTGCGAAGAAAAAGGCGCCTGCTAAGAAAAAGGCCCCTGCCAAGAAGGTAGCAGCTAAGAAGAAGGCACCCGCCAAGAAAGCTGCTGCGAAGAAAGCCCCAGCTAAAAAGGCTCCTGCCAAGAAGAAGGCTCCTGCCAAGAAGAAGGCTCCAGCCAAAAAAGCCGCTGCCAAGAAAAAGGTAGCGACCAAGAAGGCTCCAGCCAAGAAAGCGCCCGCCAAGAAAGCGGCAAAAAAAAAAGTAGCTAAGGCAGCCGCGAAAAAAACGGCAACCAAACCAGTGAAAAAAGCAGCTCCAACAACCAAGAAGGCACAGCCCGCCATCTCCGCCAAGATGACGAAGACTGGCATGCTGACTGAGATGGCCACGAATACTGGCCTGACCAAGAAGCAGATCGAGGCTGTCCTCGAGGAAATGGAGTCACTGATCGAACGGCATATTCGCAAGCGCGGCGTGGGTGAGTTCGTCCTGCCAAGCCTGTTGAAAATACGTTCGGTAAAGCGTCCAGCCACGAAGAAACGTATAGGACGTAATCCGGCCACGGGTGAAGAGATCACTATCTCCGCGAAGCCGGCTTCTGTACGTGTTCGCGTTACAGCGCTGAAAAAGCTGAAAGGGATGGTTGGCTAGCTAGCCGCTATCAACTTTAAAAAGGGCCGCTTGCGGCCCTTTTTTTTGCTCGCGATTTCAGCTGCATACTGAGCGCGCGTCGAGCCGCTCGCCGAAGAAGAGGTGTGTTGCTACAGTGCGGCCCGTTCCGACACGAAGCAATTTTCCATGCGCCAATCCCGAATACTCCTGCCAACACTGCGTGAAGAGCCAACCGACGCCGATGTAGTCAGCCACCGACTCATGTTGCGGGCGGGTCTGATTCGATCGCTTGCGTCGGGTCTCTACACCTGGCTGCCGCTTGGTCTGCGTGTACTGCGCAAGGTCGAGACGATCATTCGCGAAGAGATGAACCGAAGTGGTGCGCAGGAAGTGTTGATGCCCGTCGTGCAACCCGCAGAGCTCTGGCAGGAGACAGGTCGCTGGCAAAAGATGGGGCCGGAGATGCTGCGCATGAAGGACCGGCACGCACGCGACTTCTGTCTTGGACCCACGCATGAAGAGGTGATCACTGATCTCTTCCGTCGCGAGATCCGGAGCTATCGACAACTGCCGGTGAACTTCTATCAGATCCAGACCAAGTTCCGCGATGAAGTGCGGCCGCGTTTTGGTGTAATGCGCGCGCGCGAGTTCACCATGAAGGATGGTTACTCCTTTCATCTGGATCGGGCGAGTTTTGACGAGACGTACCAGGAGATGCACGCCTGCTACACACGCATCCTCTCGCGCATGCATCTCGACTTCCGTGCGGTTGAAGCCGATACCGGCAACATCGGCGGTGACAAGTCACACGAGTTTCATGTTCTCGCGGGTTCAGGCGAGGATGTGATCGCCTATGCCAGTGAAGGTTCGTACGCTGCCAACCTCGAGAAGGCAGTCGCTGCAACACCAAAGTCCCGGCCCGACGCAACACAGGCGCTCGCGACCATCGCGACTCCCGATGTACGCACCATCGGCGAAGTCAGTGCATTCCTGAAGTTGCCATCGAGTCGCATCGTGAAGACGCTCATCGTCATGGGCGAAGCCGGTCCGGTTGCGCTGGTACTGCGTGGCGACGACGATCTCAACGAACTCAAGGCGAGCAGACTGACCGGCATCACTCAACCGTTACGCCTGGCCGACGATGCCACCATTCGCAACGCGGTGGGTTGTTCAGCGGGCTCGATTGGTCCCATCGGCCTCAACATTCCCTGCTTCGTTGATCAGGAAGCTGCAGCGCTTGCAGACTTTACCTGTGGCGCCAATCAGGACGGATTCCATATCTGCGGTGTGAACTGGAACCGCGATGTCGAACTCGCCGCCGAGTGCATTGTTGATATTCGCATCGTGAAAGAAGGCGACGCCGCTCCGGATGGACAAGGGGTGCTGAAGTTCCTGCGCGGTATCGAAGTGGGTCACATCTTCCAGCTCGACTACACCTACAGCAGGCCGATGAACGCGAGCATCCTCGACGCAGATGGCAAGGCCGCTATCGCCTTGATGGGTTGTTATGGGATGGGTGTCACGCGGCTGGTGGCCGCCATCATCGAACAGAATCACGACGATCAGGGTATCTGCTGGCCCGTCCCGGTTGCGCCTTTCGACGTCCATATCGTCGCGCTCAACTTCACCAAGTCCGAGCTGGTTCGTCATGCGGCCACCGCACTGCATGATCAGCTTGAAGCCGAAGGCTTCAGCGTGTTGCTGGATGATCGGGATGAACGACCCGGCGTCAAGTTCGCAGACTCGGATCTCATCGGTCTGCCACATCGCATCGTCATCGGCGAAAAATCGCTCAAGGAAGGCCTGTTCGAATACAAGCGACGGCGTGATGGCTTCGCGGCCAACGTTCCGGCGGGCGAAGTGGTCACCCTGCTACAGCAGCCTCTGATCAAAGAGTTTGCAAGAACGGATCAGAGGCCTTCGATGATCTTGCGAATCGATTCGGCCGACTGAGGACCGCGCAGCACCTTGCCAACGCTCAGGTCCGGCTTCAGCAATATCGTCGTCGGTAATATTTCCGGGCGGTCGTATCCGAAGCGCTGCATCGGATCATCGCGCAACACCGGAAAGCCGATCTGCATACGTGTGATCAGCGGCTCCAGATCAGCAGGTTGCAGATTGTCGTAGTTGACGCCAATCACCAGCGGTCCGGCTGCACCTGCTTCGGCATAGAGACGATTGAGTTCGGGGATCTCCTCTCGACATGGCGCACACCATTCAGCCCAGTAGTTGATGACCACCCAGCGACCCCGCCAGTCGTCGATACGGGTATGTGTGCCATCAGTCAGCGGCAGCTGCTCTCCTCCACAGCCAGCAAGCGCAATCAAGGACAGCACCACCATCATGGTCCTCTTCACGAAGACCCATGGTGCCGGTATCAACCCCAATAACCTGTTCACGTTCATCTCCTCGATTTGTGGGCAGCCAGTGCGGCGGCAAGATTGATCGACATCTCGTTGGAGCCAAACTGAAAGATGGCTCGAATCGGTTCAACCACACCCGGCAGGTCTTCGACACCACGCAGCTTCTCGAGTTCGATCCCTTCTGGAAAGGCATGATAAAGATCCCACAGCGACAGGCTGGCAAGACTGCGGCCGAGGAACCAGCGTTCGTCCGCGCCGGTCTGAATGAGCTTGAGTGCATTCAGCGCCGCGTAGATGCGGTCATGCTCCTGGGCATTGAGATGCACGGCGTCAGCGAGTTCCGATGCACTGGCACCTTCCCCCTTGTCGTGGCGCGCCTGCAGGAGCCTGAGCAGTCGTGCCGCTTTGACGATCAGGGGCTCTGGTGTCGGTTCGCTTTCCTGATCGAGTGACAGCGTTCGAACGATGACGACACCGGAGAGCACCAGCACCCAGACGAGATAGATCCACACCAGGAACACGGGTATGGCCGCAAACGCTCCGTAGATGACACTGAAGGAAAATGTCGGCAACAAGCTGGCAAAGACCCACATCGTGAGCTGGAAGCCGATGGTCGTGATGATGCCGCCGACAAAAGCGTGACGCAGTGGCACGTCGTAATTGGGCACTGCGTAGTACAGCACCGTGAAGACCGCCACGGACAGGAGTTTGGGAAGCTGGGCCAGCAACACTGAACCCAGACCGAAGTCATTCAGTTCGAGCAGGAAGGGCAACGCACGCACGTACACACTGATCAGCACCCCGCCCACAATCAGGGTTGGTGTCAGCGTCAACACGGTCCAGTACGTCAGGATGCGATGCACACCACGACGTGCCTGCGGCACCTGCCAGATCCGATTGAACGTCGTTTCCATCGTCATCAGCATCATGAATGCCGTCACAAACAGGAAGCCAAAGGACAGCCAGGTCAGGTTGCGTGTGTTGGCGGAGAACTCCGCCAGTTTTTCATAGACAACTTCGCCGCTGCCCGGCACAAAATTGCGAAAGACGTAGGTTTGAATTTGTTCGCCGACAGTCGAGAACTCCGGAAACAGCGAGAGCACGACAAAGGTGACGGTCATGGTCGGGACGATTGCAAACAAAGTCGTATAGGTCAGGGTACCCGCACTGGAAAGACAATCATGGGTGCTGAACTGCTGCACCACCTGCCGCAGGTACCAGCGCACACGAACCAGCCACACCTGCCATATCACCGGGCGTGCGGGCACCTTGCCATCAGCTGCCTTGATCATTGCCGGTGTATCATCCCGAGTGAACTGAAGTCGTGCGGATTATAGGCTGAAGTCTGTTGTTCTCGATCTACCACAATCCGGGCTGCTCCAAGTCACGTGCTGCACTCGGCTTGCTACAGCAGCATGGCATTGATCCCAGGATCATCCTGTACCTGGAGACACCGCCATCCTTCGCCGAGCTGGCAACACTGCTGGATCAACTGGCGCTTGGGCCACAGGCACTCATCCGTCGATCCGAACCGCAACTGGTCAACGTGGAGGTTGACGCACTCAGTCACGATGAACTGCTGCAACTGATGGCGACGTATCCCATTCTTATCGAGCGGCCGATCGTCATTCGCGGCGAACGTGCGATCATTGGTCGCCCGCCCGAACGAGTGCTCGAGTTGTTATGACCTCTCCTTATGTTCTCGTACTCTATTTTTCACGCACGGGGGGTACCGCTGCACTGGCCAGGCACGTCGCACGCGGAGTCCGTGACACCGGCATGGACGTTCTGCTGCGCACGGTGCCGCCGGTCTCTGCGATCACCGAACAGACAGCGCCTGCCACGCCTGATACTGGCGCGGTCTACTGCACCAAGACCGAGCTGGCTGAGTGCTCTGCACTGGCACTGGGCAGTCCCACCCGATTTGGCAACATGGCCGCGCCATTGAAGTACTTTCTCGACACCACCGCCGACCTGTGGATGGGTCACCGACTCGAAGGCAAACCTGCCGGCGTGTTCTGTTCGAGCGCCAGCCTGCACGGTGGCCAGGAAAGCACGCTGCTGTCGATGATGATCCCGCTGCTGCACCACGGCATGGTCATCACTGGGGTGCCCTACAGCGTGCCTGCGCTCAATGAAACCAGCACCGGTGGTACGCCGTATGGCGCCACCCACTTTGGCAGGGACGGTGCCGTGTTATCCACTCACGAAGAGTCCATTGCCGAAGCGCTCGGTCGTCGACTCGCGACACTTTCGCAACGATTGGGCCTTTCGCAACAGTTGGGCCTTTCGCAACAATTGGGCCTTTCGCAACAATTGGGCAAAGTGTGATCACACGTGGCTGGCTGTTCATCGCGCTGTTGTTGATCGGCTCATTGTTTGCGCTGACCGGGCTGCGGCAGTTTTTCATTCAGCCACTGGCAACCACATCCAGCAACGTCGTGTGGTTCCTGATCCAGGTGTCTCCACTGCTCATCATCCTGCCGGGGCTGCTGTCCGTGAGCACACGATCCGCGTTCTACGCAATCGTGGTTGCGTTGCTGTACTTCATCCATGGTGTGCTGATCGCAGCGACCGAACCGCTGCGCTGGTTCGGCGTGGTGGAGATCATCGTCGCCTGTGCATTGATCGCCGATGCCACCTGGCTGCTGCGCAAGTGGCGAGAGCGTGATGCGGGGATGACCTGAGGCGGTTCCCGCATGGGTTCATGATCGGTCACCGATGGCGACGCAGAGCCTCAGTGACGAGGCCACCTCACTACCGTACACATTGCAGGCGATCTGGAATAGCGGGTCTATCTGGAATAGCGGGTCTATCTGCCACGGCGCTTTCGATCGGACGAGCTGCAAGTAGACTCCCTCATGCCGCGCAGACTGCTAGGAGCCTGTCGGACTTGAGACTGATCTACTGCGCCGGTGGGAAGAGCGGTCCATTTTTCCCCGATTTCTCGTTGCATGGTTCCACCATGCGCCTCGAAATCGTGAAAAACTGTCCTCGC
>Ga0105050_10001922_pt1 | contig 30351 bp, 22 predicted proteins | sample FRY01_FD_78088 | JGI IMG/M metagenome (GOLD analysis project Ga0105050, IMG submission 78088) | Freshwater microbial communities from Lake Fryxell liftoff mats and glacier meltwater in Antarctica - FRY-01 | ecosystem: Environmental > Aquatic > Freshwater > Ice > Glacier meltwater ...
ATACCGTCAGGCATACGGGAATTAACGCAGGTGGAGAAAAGAGGTTCATTTTGGCAGAGATTGATTCTGTTGAGAGGTGCTTTTCTAAGAAACCTGAAAAGAACATAAAATCATTTAGCTAAAAACTTTAGATTTTTGTAAGTTTCTTGTGTCGGATGATTGAATAGAAAATAAAGTGTGGTGTTTCTATTTCTTTTACAGCTCTCCAGTATTTATTATTCCAGGATTTTGGCATTTTAATACTTTTGTCATGATAGTAAACTAAAGGTCGTCCGCTAGGTCCATTTTTAGATTTAGCGGCATGACTAAGATATAATGCATGTTCCCAAACATGTTTCTCTTTAGAATTCATTCTATCAATATGTTGTGACAGTTCCCAGTTTTTATTATTAGGATCGTTTATAGCTTCAAAGGCTCCTGACTGTTTTACAACGTCATTGAATGAATTTAATTTTCCTTGACCGAAGCCTTTATGTTTCATGCGATTGAAGATAACTGAAGCGACTAGTTCTCTTTCTGTGTCTGATGTGTTGGCGGTTTCTGCGAAGACAACTCTGGCTACAAAAATATCTGGATTATTAATTTTAATTGAGTTTTGCTGTGCTTGTGGTTCGGTGTTAATTTTTGTACTGATTTCTGGTTGTTTTGTGGTTAATGGAGTAAATCCTTTGGATGTTGATAGTTGTTGAATTTCTTGTTCAACGGCTTTGGTTTCACTGTGATGTTTTGTGACGATTTTTTGAGCTTGTTGGGGACGAATATCTAACGCAATAGCGAGAGCGATTACAGATGATCCTACGCCTATGGTAGCCAATATAGCTTTTGTTAGAAGCTTCCAGTCGAAAGCAGATTTTATTTCTGCTCGTTGGTACCAATTAGAAGATTGAGGTGTAATTAGTGGGACAGGAGGCCGAAGATTGATATCATTGTCAAGTTGTCGTGCTTTTTCATGTAATACTGCCAAGAAACCAGGAGTGGCTTTTTCGTCTTTTTTTCTTATGAGTGAACTATACATTCCATTAATGATAGCAATGCGTTTTTCAATTGGAAATTTTGCAAGCCAATCATTCCAAAAATCACCTCTTTGATCCCACGACTCTTTTGTGGCTTCAGATTTGGATTTCCTTTTATAACCGAGATTGGTAAACATAATGGATAGGCTATTGTTGTGAATCCCTAATTGGTCGGCGAGATTTTGAATTGATTCTCCATCTATGTATCTTAAATAAAGATCATCGATATCTTTGTCCATAAGACCTAATCTTTTTTGAACGGATGTACTATCTTCTGGTCTTAGCATATTTCTTCTTTGTAACGCCCTGCGAACTGTAAGTTTTGTAATATTGAGTTTCTTTGCAATTTCCGGTACTGAAAGACCTTCTCCTCCTTCTGTTTGGGGTTTATAAAGATTTATGATTTGTAATGTACTATCTATCAACCCCTCAGAGAATTTCTTTTTTTTGATATCTTTTAAGCTGTTCCCAAAATGTTTGCGCATGAGGTATGAAATTACGCCTGGATTTATTTTGAAAGTATTTGCAATTTGCTCGTTTGTCATATTTTTACCGCCCATTGAGAGCGGTAAATACATTTGTATCACCTGCTGATGTTGTGCTATGTCTAGCAGGAAAGGTCTATTAGACTCTTTGATATGTTGATACCAATTCATAGATATTTGTTCTTGTTTTTGTTGGTGAATCCTTTTGTGATAGTGTATTGTAGCGGTTAGGTTTAAAATTTAGGAGTGAAAAATGGAAGATTCTGCGTTTATTAAATTCAACAGTAAAGGGATGAAGGCGATTAGTAAGAAGAAGCCGACTTTAGGTCCGGGAGAGTTTGCTTTCATTGTAAATCTTAACGTGCCAGATGGATTTTTTGAATATGAAAATGCGATGACAGTTGATATAAAACTCGACAAAGAGGATATAATAACTCCAAAGATGAAAGTTAAAAAAGGTGGCGTATTTGGTGGTGGCAAATTACATAATTTGATCGTAGAGTAAACACATGAACGGTTTTTCACAAAAAGAAAAGTTGGAGTTGTTGGATTTATTCAATCCTGAAAATAATTGGAAAAATTCTATTATTGCAAAATCTTTGTCATCTAGCAGTAGTAGGGCAGCTTTAGCACAGTCAATGGTTTCGTCAGTAAGAACTCAAATGACTTATAATTCGGTCGGTCGCAAAATTCTTTCAGTTCAGGAATTACCGCAAAGCATCATAAATGTTTATAGATTACCCAAAATAATGTCAGTTATGTTGTTTATGATAATATAAATATGAGTAATTTGAAAGGATTAACCAGGCAAGAAAGGCAGTAATTACCTGATCCTACGGGATTAAGGTTGGGTTTTCGTATATACCAGCAAACCGGGCCTGTTGTATATAATTTTCATGCAATAAATATGATTGATTTTTTCCCCACTGATAGTATTAAAAAGTGTTCTAATATAATATTGTTTATGATTATCTAACATTTCTGTCGATATTTGGGATATGTCTTATACAACAGAACAGCTTCAAAAGCTTCGCCAGGTTGCAGCAAGAGGTGACGTGACTTTTATTTTGTATCCTACTGCGTATGTGCGGGATCAACTTGTTAAAAATGTTCATCCTATGGTTCAGGGGATGAATCCTCAATGGAAGGTTGCGCTTATTAGTGGATGGAGTGTTGATCTTGAGCCATTTCTTGTATTAGAATTTTTGGACGGTTCGATGGAGAAAAATGCCCCTAAAAATTATTGGTTAATGAGTCATTGTGAAATTAGAGTTTTGGAGAACAGGGATATTAAATATGTCAGAGAACAAGGCGAGTAAAAAAAAGACAACTAAAAAAGTTCACGCTATTGGACAGGTTACTGTGACGACCAAGCGTCCGTCAGATCAAGAACCTTCACAAACTCAAACATTTCGCGATGGAAGTCCTCCCGTAAATCCTCCTACGGTAATGTTGGATTCCGGAGACAAAGAAATTCCTATCGTGGTTTTTGATGTTGAGGGGAAAATGATACATATTAAAGTTGGGACTCATGATCGACCAGCAACAGATGAAGATGTTTCTGCTATAGAGGAAAAGATAGTTGATTTATTTAACAATAACAATATCAACTGTTTGGCTTTTGTGACGCATCACGCAGTTGAGGTTGACGTTATTAAATGATGCCTTACCCGTGATGTGTTAGGAGGGTAACGGTTTTGTCTCAATTTATATTTAAGAATTTCGGGGACTATTACCATTTCTTTCAATATCTATCTCATTTACAGAGAGAAGTTATTTTTTCTAGTTTAAGCACAGAAGAACAATCATTTCTTGAAAAATCATGCGCAGAAGGTGGATGGGAAGACCTTATTGTTCGTAATGAATTAAATCGTCGAGTTAATGAAATTAAAGAGAAGTACGGATTTGATTTGATTGCATCTCGCATTAAAGTGCTGAGAAATAAAACTGTCTATATTGACACTAAAATATGGAAACATATTGTTCGTATATTTTCTGACTATTCAGAGAAGCATATTGTTTATATTTTAGGTGGGATAGAGGAAAAGATAGTTAATCGTGATACTTCTCTATTAATTCCCAAAAAACCGAGTCGGACAGAAGGAGTTTAAGATCGAAGGGATTTCGGTATTTCAGTATAATATAGTAGAATGAGTTATCCTGTTAAGGTAGATGCTATGATATTTTCTCAAAAAGACTTTATTCGACTGTCTCGCATTGCCCTTGAATATGGCGGGTTAATGCTTCAAAAGATCGCTTTAGCCAATATGTCTAGAGAAGATCAGATAGAGATTGACGAATATATTCGTAAAAATATTACCCCGGAATTTGTGTCTCAGGTTAGTGATCTTGCGACAGAGGAACGTATTCGTTTTTCTCAGTTTACTGAACAGAATTTAGGGAATTTAGGTAATGACGAGCTTCCTGGAACAATCGATCCATCAGTAGCGGTTGAGGAGAGAGAGGGTCAAACATCTCAAAAAAGGAATGAGTTAGAGCAGCAATACGAACAAAGATGGGCATATCTTTCGTCTCTTCTGTCTCCGGTGCCTGGAGATATTTTTCCGGAGAATAATGAAGTTAATCCAAAATCAGGATTCTTTACTTCAAGATTATTTCAAGAAGTGTCATTGCACATGCAAAAAGCGGATAGAGATATTCAACAAACAGCTGTTCAGCGAATTTTACGAATGGTAATGAGTAAAGTTGTTCAAGTTAAAGAAACTGATATTCCAGAAGTTCCTTCGGACAATACAGCAGTAATTGAGCAAGATCAAGACGATAGAATTTCTAATGCAGTTGTTGTTACACATAATCCTAATACCGCAACGATGAATTTGTTCACTAATCATCCGGTCGGTATTCAAATAATGCAGGGTGTATCAAATACCTATAATGATGATGGTACAAGTTTGAATAGAGCATTAAGCTATTATTTAGGCGCTCCTATTGAAGATAACGCTACAGACTCTAGATTGGCGTTTTTTCTGAGAAATCCAGAAGCCCTAAAACATCATGTTCGTTATATGGATATAATAAATGCGATTAATGCTGTTAGCAAAGGAGAAGATGTTATTGCTACTCTTCGGTCTAATCCTAACGGTAATCGCAAATTCAGAGCTGCTGTACTTTCGGCAATGAAACCATTTTCGCATGAGCTTGATCATCAAAACCCACAAGTTGATCCAAATATAGTAAATAGCAATCAAAGCCAGAATTTGCTGGAAATTTTCTATGTTATGGTTCAAAATGAGCTAGATAACATTGGTTCTGGTCGTAAGAATAAATCTGAATCTTGGCTTATGAAGGCTGTATCTGGATTAACTAGTAGGTTTGTGAAAAGCGGCAAAAGAGAGTCTCAGGGTATGTGGGATATTCAAGGTCCGCCACAAGATGATGCTGGTCGAACGATGGAAGTTGATCCTACTAAAACTAAAGACAAAACAGATTTAGCTCTTGCTATGAGTATTGCTCATCAGATTTCTGTTTTTGAAGGCAATATTCTTCGAAAAACTAGCAACATGGAAGTTATGATAAAAAGCATGGCTATTCAATTTGAAAAATTGGCACTGTCATCTCAAAAGGGCATGAGAGATGTTATATCTGAATTTCAAAGGCTGCCTGAGATGGAAAGAATTCCTAAAAATATTTCAGAGCTACAAAATAAATATAGAAATTTGTTTGAAAATTTTATTGCTAAAACTCTTTATGCTGACAAGTTAAGAATTTTAGCTCAAACAATAGGTGATCGTGGAAAAGAACAGATTGAAAGCATTAATCAGTTAAGACCCAAGTTAGAAAAAGATGAATTTGGAGGTAATGATAAAAGTCCGAAAAAGATGAAAAAAGCTTACGATAAAGCTATTGCCGAGATTGCGGCCAGGCTAGATATGAGCAAACTTGTTGACGCCAAACATTATAATCCACAAGCTATTGATTATGGTAAATTGAAATTTGCCGTCAAAGAAGCTCAGAGAGCTCTTTTTGAGAAATTATTATCTCAAACCTCTCCGCAAGAAGCGATAAAAAGGCTTACGCCAGAAGCTATAAAGCAAGAGCTTGCACATAAGAATATTGCTGTAGAAGATTTGGACTTCATTAAAGCCGCTATGTCTCAGGTTGTATCTGGCGATAATTATAACCAGAACACAGATATGCAGGTTTTGCAGGCACAAGGGTTATATGATTCTGCATTATTTGAAGATCAGTCTGAAGTTGCTCAACAGTTTATGATTTCTGTCCAGTCTGCTGGAAGAAAAGCGGATGAGACGTTTATTAATCCAACTCATCGGGCCAGAACTCATGCTACTGAATTGTTGCTAGGTTCTGCTGGTATGCCTATTTTGAGGGCAATGTCTCAATATCCAGAAGAAGTTCGTAAAGATTTTCTTGATGTCATTCGAACGCACAAAGACGCTAGAGAAGCAGGGAAAAAGATGAACGCAATCAATGAGGCGTATACGGAAGATATTTCTCAATTAAGAGAAATGGGTGAGGATGTTCCATATGGGCGTCATCGAATGACTCAACCTGAAATTTATTGGCTCTTCCGTAGTGAGCCAATGCCATCTCATGTTTTTGATGTAGTTAAAGAAAAATATGAAGCTGCCAATATGAGATGGCATAACGATCTGACAAAACATAAGATAGAAGAACAGAAAAAAGGATTGCATCCAACTGAGATGCCTCTTAAACCAGGGCATGTTGATGACAAAGAATTGACTCGATTTAATGAGTTTTGGAGTGAACCAGGAAAAATTGCATCTCCAGAAGATAAATTAGAACATATGGCTAGTCTTGTAGTTTCCGTGTATGAATCTGCTTTAAATAAGATTGGTAAACTTCAATCGATCAGGGAGAATCTTAATAAAGTGGCATCTAGTTCGTCGATAACGAATATAGATAGAGCTATTGAAGAGGTTTTACAGGATGCCGAAAAAAGAATTGAAGCAATCTCCGCAGCAGTCGATAGAATCGGAACAGATAGAGATGGAATCGGAATCTCCTCCGGAGCTGCCGCTTAAATGTGTATGCGGCAAATGCGCTGCAACAACTAGTGGGGCTAAAATAGAGATTAATTTCATTGAAAAAACCATTTATTTCATGTGCCCAAAGTGTAGGGAAATGAATATTCTTAACTTGCGACCAGATAATCGTCCATACGCTAAAACGAGGCTAGTCTGATAATGTTCATGATTATGAATCCCTCTAAACAGACGATTGCTATTGGGGATTTAAACATTAGCATCGCTCCTCGCAAAGCTCTTGATTTGGACGCTATGATGTCTCGATCCAAATCAAATGCCTCAGCCGATCTAAAAATGGCATTGCGTCAACGCATGCTAAAGATTATGGCTAGAGACGAACCAGATGATCTAATAGAGCCAATTCGTCCCATAGTGCAAGTTGCTGCGAGTGATTCGCTTTCTGCTGATGAAATGAGAAAGGTTGTTGCGGAAGAAGTTTCTAAAGCACTAGGTAAGGGGATTCCCCAAAAGAATGAAAATATGCAGGATGTGTTGGCTGCTATAGAGCGCTTGGCGGCTACTGTCGGAGAAAATCGATCAATTAAACAAACTTCATTAAAAGATGTTCAGATTGATGATGCCGATGCCGATATTGATGATGCTGTTTTGTCTGCAATGCACGCTAAAACCGTTAATAAACAGGTTAGTAAAACGAAGGGAACAGTTATCTATAAAGAAGAAGAAGTGTCAGGATCAATCTCAGACAAATTAGCTGCGTTAGATGATTTGCTGTAAACATTTCAGATATTCCGATATTCCCTATATAATATATTGTTTTTGGAGAATAATAATGAGCAAAAAAGGTGTTGCAAATGCGCTGGGTGTTGACCCAGGTACTATGTTTTTTCAGGTTGCCTATGAAGATGAAAACAAAAAAGTTAAAATAAAGTCTGTACGAAATGCTTTTGTCGAACTAGACGCTACCGAAGATACTGAAGAAATTTTACGACAGAATGATTGGCAGTATATTGAAGATGAGGGAAAGATTTATATCATCGGCGAAGATAGCTTGCGGATTGCTAAAATGCTTCCTGGAAAAGTTGAATTACGTCGCCCTATGCAAGATGGAGTTTTAAACAAAGGCGAAGAGAAAAAGAATTTAGTTATGGCTGAACTGATTGAGCAATCGGTTGGTAAAGCTCCAGATGAAAAATCAGTTATATGTACATGCGTTTCTTCTGAATCAGCAGACGGTTCCGTTGACAGTAGATATCATCAAGCTCGATTGTCTGGTATGTTTACTAGATTGGGCTGGAATGTTAAAATTATTGAGGAAGGGCATGCTGTTGTTTTGTCTCAAAACCCTATAATGATCGAAGAAGATGGTTCTACTTCTTCTTATAGCGGAATAGGGTTGTCTTTTGGAGCTGGCAGAGTTAATTGTGTATTGGCTCGTAAAGGACTTCATATTCTTGGTATTTCGTGTGCTAGAGCTGGAGATTGGGTTGATAGACAGGTATCTGAACAGACAGATGTTCCTATTAGCCAGGTTATTAGCGCAAAAGAGAAAAAGCTGAATTTCGAGAATATTGATTTGGAAGATGATTTGTTATTTGCTCTGGATGTTTATTATGGAGCAATGATTGAGTATGTGTTCAAGATTTTTGGAGAGAGGTTTCGTGAAGTAAAGAGTGACTTTGAGGTTCCTCTTGAAATCGTTGTTGCTGGAGGAACATCAATGCCTAGAGGTTTTTGTAAGAAATTAGAACAAGTTATAAGAGGTATGAAATTACCTTTTGAGATTAGTAAAATTCGTCATGCTGATGATCCGAGAAATGCAGTCGTAGAGGGTTGTTTGTTGCAGGCGATTTTGTACAAAAAGCGACTTGGAGCTTCAAACGAGGATAAAAAGCTAACTGATATTATAGGTTAACTATGGGTTATGCAACGATTAATCAAGTTCAACAGCTAATGCATCAGGCTCTTACTAGTGCAACAAGTACTGATCTAGATACGTTGGATAATCTTATTAATATTGGTAATACATTTGACAACAATTTAATTACGACAGCAACTATTGAGCAATATATATCCTGGGCTGATGACGAGATTAATGCTGCAATCAACGAGCTATATCGTACTCCTCTTTGTGAAAATGCTGATTTTGAGACAAATTTAGCTGCCGATATTGACCCCTATAATGCAACAATCGTAACGGAAAAGGCTTGTCCTTTTAATCCAGGAGATACGATTCTTTTAGCTATTGATGGGGATTATGAGCGACATGAGATCGACGAAGCTATTTCTCGTACTGTATTTACAACCGTTGACAGTATAGTTGCTGACTACGATGCTGCATTAACTAGATTGGTTAGAGTTCGGTACCCTGATCCTATCCCTTTCGTAGCGACTAGATTATCTGTTGCTAATATTTTTGATCGCTATTTTACAGCTCAGTCTGATCCTAATGTTTCTGAATACGGTAAGCATTTACGAGCAATGGCAACAACTCAACTTAATAACATTTTGAATGGTAGAACGATACTGCATGGGCAACATCGTATTGGGGAGGCATTCGTTAGTCCTTATTTGAAACGACGTTATAGTTTGCCTGGAACTGAGCGTTATGGACAGAGAGATATTGAGGGGTCTAACACATAATGAAAGAAAATTTTACAGATGGCATGAAAAAAATGCTGCGAGATATGGATAAATTAAAATCCTTAAGCGGGGAAGATGTTATTATAGGGTCAGAGCCAGTTAATGATGCGGGTGAGCATGTGTCTCCATCTACTCCAATTAGTAAAAGTCGTGAAGAGGCAGTTCATGAATATGATTATATTCAGACTCGTAAACGTCAGCCGGTATTTACGGATAAGGACGATGAAAAGGCGGACGCAATCGCAGATCGTTATGTTCGAGATATGATTGGCGATATTTTAGGTGAATAATGGAAGAAGTTCTTGATAGTATACGGCGAATTGTTAATCGCTGGACCAGAACCAGTGCGGCGTTAACCGCTAATGCTAGTCCTGGAGATACTAGTCTTTCTTTGACGAATACTAGAAGGTTTCGTCGAGGGGATCGTTGCATGATTCGAGAGCAATCTCAAGCTGAAGCTACTTTAACAATTGATGAAATTACGGACAATACGACAATTCAGCTATCTTCTCCAATAAGATTTGCTCATGCCGTATCAGATAATGCAACATTGGTCAAGACTATTAACGATCAATATGTGCAAGCTATTTATATTGGTGATCCTGCTGTTATTCCTCGTTATCCAGCAATCACTGTAAACGGGACCAATAAAAGCTCCGAAGAATGGTTGACTCTTGAATCTACTAAAGAAGTGTATAATTTAGAGATTACTGTGTATGTGTTGGATTCAACACAAGAAGAAGGTTATCGTTATATGTTGCAATTAGCAAAAGCGATTGAAACTGGTTTGAAGAAAAACATTTTTCCAATTATGAATGATTATTCTGTTAGTGCTTTAACTAATGATGCCGCAGCAGGCGATGTAGTCCTAACGGTTGCCGATTCTAGTGTTTTCTCTGAAGGGTATGCAGTTGTTTTAGAGAATAGATTCACGCAAAACTGGACAACTATTGACGAAATTTTAGATAGCACTCACTTATCTCTAAAGGTGCCAATATGTAATGATTTTGAAGCAGACGGTAATACGATTCTTATTTTACCTCATCGCCGTCTTTTTAACTCATGGCCTAGTAGTATTGATTTTGGGTATGTTCATAAAGGAACATTATTAAAATCTGCTCGTATTAATTGGTTTGGCTGGGAAGAACAAGTACATAATCCTAATGTTCAGGACGATACCTATCTAACATAAGGAGATTGCGTATGAAGGTTCTTACATTTGGACCTTCCCCTTATATTTTAGCGAAAGGTGGCGTTCTCAATCGAGCATTACTTTCCGAATTAGCTAAAGAACATGTGTTGGGGTCGGTTTGTTTCGATCACGATACTGCTCTTTATATTCCTGATGAGGATGGAAATTTTTCATTCACGGAAGATGGGAACAGAATAGCTGATCTGTTTCCGGTTCCAAGGACAGACAGGGGAGCTGATAGAGTTGCGATTTTAACATACGAAGCGATGAAACGCTTTTGTCCTCAAGTTCTAATTACGATTGGAACGCCAGTAGAAACAGATTTTGTATATAGTATTAAACAGATGTATCCACAATTATTTAAGTGGATTGCTATAGTTTTTGTTGACGCAACTCCTCTTGATGATCGCAGAGTTCCTTTTCTGGAATTTGCAGATCGAATTATTTGTCCTTCGAAGACAGGTGTAGAGGCAATAAAAGAATTGGGATTACAGGCTAGATATTTACCTTTTGGACCTTTGGATAATTTTAGACAGTCTGATGTTAGTTTTCGTTCTAATGATGAGTTTCGAATTATTTCGCTTGCTAAAAATTCGATGGCATGTAATCCTTTTGCGGCTATTGATGCTGTCGTTGATTGTAATGATCGTAATCTAACTAATGATATTCCGGTTAGATTAAAGATGCATATGAATATCAATGATCCTGGAGATTACGATATAAATAATATATTTGAGCGTAATTTAAAATATCAGAAAAGTATAGATTTACCTTCAGAATATCTTTCAATATCCGATGGAGTTACAGATGATCGTTTGGGTGATTTTTACAGAGCATCGCATGTATTTGTTGACTGTCCCGTGCGGTCAGCAGTAGGGCTTTCTCTACTAGAAGCGATGTCGTGTCGTTGTGTGCCTATTGTGACTGCCGTAGGGTCACTGTTGGATATTGTCAGCGATCTACCGGAGGATTGTCGTTATTTAGTAGACAGTGTTCCGTATGTTTCTGGCGATGGTTCTGTTTATCGAATTGCTGATTTTTATTCTATATCTAGATATATTACAAAAATCAGGAAAATTTGGCAAGGAGAAAAAGAAAAGTGGCAGTATATGATAGAGGAATGCTACAAACTATCTTGTAGATATAGTAGTAAAATGTTTGTGAATCAAATAGGGAAAGATGTAGAAGAAATTACAAAAGAAGGAAACGCCTTAAAAGTTGAAGTAATATAAATTTGTCTTTTAGGAAGGAGTTTTCCTGAGCGATTTGTATAAAATAATAACCAGTATTTTCGCTGGTCATTGCTTAAGCGGCAAGAATTAGACAAGGCAAGGTAAAGAGCCATCTGGAGATTGAAACATGCCAAACTATATTAGTCAAAGCGATTATGTTGCAATTGCGGAAAGCTATGCAGCGGCTAAGGTACAGCTTGAAAACATCAAAGAGTTGGCGTGGGACGCTGTGTATGATGTAGCAATGCTGCAAACGGTTATCCCTGAAGTTGACTTGATTCGCAGTTTTTATGATTCGTATCTTGAAAACTTTGAATTAAGCAGTAACAACACTACGTTCATCGACTCAGTACGAGATATCAACAATCACGTTCTCAATCGAAGCGACTTTGATACGCTTGATGAGTATTTACAGGATACAGGATCGACGATTCCGCAGGAGTGGGCAGATTTGTCTACATCTGCTGGATTTACGATTACAGAAATTGCCTGATGTTATATGTTTTTGATGTTTTGTCGCTTAGTAGGTATGGAACGTAATGGAGAATAAAAATGCCTCTGAACGTTAGTGCTCAATCCAGCATCGGTTTCGTCGGCTATGTGCAGACGACCATCGGCGGTGCAATTAATATCGTTCGAGCTACATCGGCTGATATTAAATTATCGCAAGAGATTAATAAGCCAGAAGTTATTACAGGTCGATTTGACCGTATTCTCTATTGGCCCGGTCCTCGTATCGTTGAAGGTAGTGTTGAATTCCCGGCGGTTGATATTGCTGACTTCGGTAATATTACTACTCGCGTATGGAATGCTGCCGTTAAGCGAACTCTAGGTTCTCTTGATGAGTTTGATGTCGAAATTCGTTATACGAATGGAGTCTCTTTCAAATATCCAAAATGTATTGCCAATGAATTTACATTTTCTGTTGCTCAACAGGATTTGATTAATATTAGGTTTGGTGTTATTGGTACTGATCGTCAACCAGGAACTCTTGGACCAGCTCCTTCTGTTTCTGGATCGGGTGGTGTAGCTGGATCTGTAACAAATGCTCGTGTTTTAACTTGGGCTGACGTGGATATTGATATACAGATAACGGGCAATTCTAATGCTATTGTCGGTGGTGCAGGTAAGCACTTAAGAAATTTTGAAGCGACTATTAACAACAATGCTGAACGTGTGTATGCCCTGAACGGTGAACTGGCTCCTATTTTTATCGTTCCAAAGGTTCGTGATATTACAGGTAACTTTACAACTTTGGGTCGATTTGACCAGGTTTCTGAGCATGCTGCCAGTAACCAGGATCGTTGTAGCGAAGATTCCGTAATCACTTTTGGTTACAAGTCTTGCGGTCAGGCTGTTGCGTTTACGGCAGATATTGTTGGTGTCGTATTTGAAATTGAAGAAATGGCTATTACAAATGATATTTTTGAAACAACCGTCAATTATCATGGTTTGCCAGATGAATCTGATTTGGTCCAGGGTCTTTAATATACCTAAATATTTATAAAATAATAAGTTACGAGCCAAGATTTATCTTGGCTCGTATACTTTTATATTTATATATTTACTGTAAAATATTATATATGAAGAAATTGTTTTACTGTGGGTCTTGATTCAAAATATCGATAAGTAGTATATGCAAGGTCAAGTTAAAGTTTGTTTGAGATGCAATATTAAAAAGCAATTCTCTGAGTTTTCAAAAGATAAAGTCCGAAAGAGTGGTTATCATCCATATTGCAAAAAGTGTAAATGCGAAATATCAAAAAAGAACAAAGAAGGATGGACAGATAAACAACGAGAAGAAAAAAGACAATACTTAAAACAGTATAATAAAGAAAATTTTGAACAAATTAAACAAATAAAAAAAGAGTATCAAGATAATAATTATGAGCATTTGAAGAGAAAAAAACAAGAATATATAGAGAAAAATCAAGAAATATTAAAAGCAAAAAAGAAGATTTACAGAGACGTTAACAAAGAACGTCTTAATGCAAAACAGCGAGAGTATTATCGTAATCCAAAAATTCTTAAAAAACTAAAAGATCGTTATCGTCGAGATCCTGTTAGAAGAATTAATAATTCAATGTCTTGTGGGATACGACAAGCAATTAAAAAACAAAAGGCAGGATTACATTGGGAAAGTTTTGTTAATTATACAATTGAGGATTTGATTACACATTTAGAGTCTAAGTTTAAATTAGGTATGACTTGGAATAATTACGGTAAATATGGATGGCATATAGATCATATTGTTCCTAAAACCGCTTTTAATATAACATCAAATGATTGTGAAGATTTTAAAAAGTGTTGGTCGCTTAATAATTTACAGCCATTATGGTGGATTGAAAATTTAAGAAAACATAATCGTATTGTAATATAAATTTTCTATTGTAATTTTTTTAGTCTTTTTGTCGATAGCTATTATGTATCAACAGATGGAGAATGTTTTATGCCCAAAAAAAGCAAAGCAGCACTGTTAAATTCTGCTCAAAATTTGATTGAAATTAAGCTCTATTACACTTGGAAGAAGAACAAAAAAGGTTATGAGAGGCTAGTGATCCTTGAGGATAAAGAGGCGGAAAAACGTCTTGCGGATGAAACTAAGAAGGATGAGGTTGATAGTATTGTTACTAAGTGGCGAAACATTACATGGAGAGAGCAAAATGACCTGCTTAAACAGACGACTAAAGCAGATACGGTAACTGGTGGTGTTGACATTGACTACAACACTTATCGAGATCGACGTATTAAAACATGTTTAGTTAGTTGGGATATTACTAATGATGACGGTAATCCAGTAAAAGTAACTCCAGACGTTATTGACAGGATGGACGCTGAGATTGTTGCTTCATTGGTTGATCGTTACGAGCAGGCGATTTCATATGATGAGGAAGAGGAAAAAAAATAATAACCGTCTTCTCGGACGTAATCCGGAATAAACATTCCCTCCGAGCGGACGTACCAGATGAAGTTGTAGAAGCATTGATGGCAATACATACAGGATGGACTTTTGGACATATTCGCATGCTCCCATATAGAGATTATACGCTTTTGGGCAAATTGCTGATTGTCTACGAACAAGCGCTTGCCGCAGGAAGAGATAATCAACAGGCCGGAGAGGTCATAAGGAGAACGGTATTATGAAGGGTTTATTTGTTAATCCAAACGATCAGATTACGATTAAGGTTGTTGTTGGTACTGATAAAGAGGGTGATATTATTGCGGCTGAAAATCTTAAAGAGCTTAAAGAGTTTGACGATTCGGTTACAGAAGAAAACACTGAAACGCTAGAGATTATTTTCCGTCGTCCAACATTCAAAGATACGTTGGAGGCTACAAATAATATGTTACGAACAGACGGTATTGATTATTCTCTGAATACAGCCAGCACTCGTCTTAATCTCATGTCAAGTTTGATTAAGGCGTGGAATTTAACTGACGCAGAAGGCAATCCTGTTGATCCTAATCGAGAAAACATTGAGCAGCTAGCACCAGTTGTTGCTATTGTGATTGCTGGCCAGCTTGAAAGTTCGATTGGTTCAATACTTTAAGCAATTAGCATAGAGGACAACTCGGTATAAAAGTAGAAGTTTAGAGAACTTCTATTTTATTGCCGTGAACAAATATGGCTGACGCTAAAGGTTCTGTAACACAAGCTCTCAGAGATTACCTCATCAACATTAAGGTTGAGGAGTCAGGTGTTAGTGTTGACGAAATTTCTAAGAAGTGGGCAACACTGATAGATCAAGTGACTCGTTTTGGCAAAGCCGAAAAAGTCATTTCAAATTCTAAAAGCACAGCCAGATTAGCTAAAGAAGCGGAACGAGCTGTTAAAGCTTACGTTCCGTTAATCCTAAATCTTCAAAAGACTGGTAAAGCATATCAGCAATATGGTCGGGTTGCGTCTTCTGCTAGCAATAAGGCAATGGATGCTGTTGTTCGTTCTTCTGGTAAAATAGGACAATCTCTTAGTAGTTTAGATAAAGGGCTTACTTCTTTTATTGGTTCTTGGAAGAATCTTGCTAGAGATGCTGTTAAAGGATTTATTGCCTCTAAATCTATTACAACAATGGCGTCTTACAATAAGCAATTACTTATTGCGTCAGGTGCCGCCGGTAAGTATGGAGTAAGTGTATCTAAATTGCGTGGAATTATTGACGATGTTAGTGAAAGTTTATCAATTAATCGTCAAGAAACTTTAGCGCTATTTAAGACATATGAGCGGGGATTTACTCATGTTTCGTTTGAGGGCTTTGCTAAATTATTGAATAATATTGAGCAACTGACTGGATCGAATGCTGAAGCGATGCAAGAGTATTTGGGTGTAGTGCAAGGAATAACTAATCGTTTGCCTGATTTGCAGCAGCAGTTTGAGCGGTTGAATAAAGTAGATCGCCAACAGATTGATTCTAAGATGCGGTTATTGTATATCACGGGAGAGTTAGAGACAGCTCAATATAGACAGCTGACAACCCTGCTTCATGGAAATCAACAAGTTTCAGCAGCAGATAGATATGCTCAACAGCAAATGAAAGCTCGTGTGCGAGCATTAGGTCAACTGGAGCGTCAGTTTGAGGAAATTGCTATCGCAATAGGTGAAGCAATGTCTCCAATTTTAGAAACTGTTGGTAAGTGGCTTAGAGAAAATCAAGCTACTGTTAGTCAGTTTATTAATTCTATCGCTGGAGCTTTCCAAAAAGTGGTAGGATTTATAACGAAGCTGACTTCATCCGCAGCATCTCCTGTGATGAAAGGATTGATGAAGTTATTGACAGGTTCTCCGTCTATAACTCTTTCTATTGTTGGCTTTGCGGTTATCAATAAATTAGTTCAATTATTCACTGGTACAGGTATTGTTACGGTATTTGGAGCGGTTTCCGGTTTATTGATTAAAGCTTTTACGTCTGGTGTTGGAATTTTTAGCAGAGGCATTGGAGGTTTAATTGGTAAAATATTGTCTCGTGGTGGATTTGGAAAAGGAATGCTTCCTCAACGGCTGGCGGCTGCCGGGTTAGGAGCAGGTGGTCCTGGATCGTCTCCGATGAATCCAATGTATGTCTTTATGGTCGGGGGTCGTGGTGGCGCAGGCGGACGGTCTATATACGGTCCAGGAGTTAACAGAAGACGAGCACAACGAGGCCGAACTGGTCGTAGACCTCAGTCTGGAGGCGGTAGAGGTAGATTTGGACGTATGGGAGGGGGATTTAAGGGCAAGGGTCTCAAAATAGGTGGCGGTCTGGCAGGGTTGGCTATTATGTTGGGGGGTAGCTTTATGTTAGATGGCGCTCAAGAGAGAGCGGCGGCTAGCGGCAATCAAGGCACTGCCGCAGGTCTTGGTTTAGCAAAAGTGGCTATGAGTATTGGTGGAGGAGCTTTAACCGGGGCTTCAATTGGTTCTATTTTTGGCCCTATTGGAACCGCTATTGGAGCGGCCGTAGGAGGTATTGGTGCAGCTCTGTTTGATTTGCCAGAAATGTTAGAAAATGTTGGCAACCTTATTGGATCAGGTAAAAATAATATTGGAGATAAACTCCGTCTAGCTGCTGAGGCGCAAAAAGAATCAGAATCACAAAATAGTATGAATGCAATGGCAAAAGAGCAGGCTGAAGCTCAAGCTCGTGCCTACAATCGTATTGCTGACGCAAAGAAGAAAGCCGAGATTGCTGAACAGGGTAAAAAAACAGCTTATGAAAATCTTAAAAATCAAACTCCAGGATATGTAAAGGGAGTAGCATCTCGTAAACAGCAGTCCTTACAGGAACAACATAACATAGCAAAAGAGAGAGAAAAAAGAGAGAGGTCTGTTTTTGGAGGCAACACGAAAGAAGAAGTTTATGAAGCAATAGATTCGTTACAAAAAGAAGTACAAGAAGCTCAAAGAATAGGAGATACAGGACAGGTTGAATTACTGAAAGAGTCTATTGAAGATCTTGATGCATCAATGGATGCATATGCTCAGGTAGCGGCCGGTACTGGACAGGGGTACATAGATAAACTTCAAAAGACTTTGAGTGAAAGTGAAGCAACACGAGATCGATTGAGTAAAAAATCTGCGGTAGGACCGTTAGAGGAGGATGAGGAGGATGAAGAGAATCAACTTGAAAACGCAAAAGAGAAAGTTGTATTTGCAAAAAAGCAATTAGAAAATATGCGGAAGATTGGATCTGTTCTTGAGGAAATTGTTAAACAAGAAAAAGCGTCAATAGCAGCATCTCAAAGTATAAATTCTGAATATCAAGCTATTGTTAATGTTGCTAAAGAGTTATTGGATACCGAGCGAGCTTTGAACGCATTAAGACAATCTCAGTCTAATAATTTGAAAACAGTTCTTGAAAATATGCAAGAGTTTAATGAAATTAATGAAGCCGGGTTAATAAATCGTGCTAAAGCTATTGCTGCAACTGCCCGTACGGAACAACAAGCACTGCGGCAATCTATGAATATTTTAGATGAATTGGAAGTAAAAATTCAAGATTCAGAAGATCAGTCTGCTGTAGTTAATCAAATGGATGCATTGCATGGGGCTTTACAGTTGACGAAAGAAGAGGCTAAACGAATTGCTGAAGCGATGGGAGTTCAAGAAGCTATTGGTGTTAGTAATATTATTATGGCTGAGAAACGACTCAATATAGAAGATAAAATAGGTCGAATAAATATTGATGTTGTTAAAGATATGGTATTGGTAGCGAGTTCTTATGATCGAATAATTGACCTTGCTGGAAAACATGCAAGCTTATCAGAAGGATTGGTTGGTTTGTTTGATAGTTTAAATGTTGGAGTAGGTGCTTCTGTGCAAATGAGAGAGCAAGCTATTAATGCACATAAAGAGCAGTTTGATCTTTTGCAAAAGAGTTTGATTGTTCATCAGCAATTATATCAAATTGCTTCGCAGGCGAATAATCGTGAGCAGATGATTAGTTTTGAAGAGAAAATTGTTGATATTAAAAATCGTCAATTAGCCAATATGCAACAGCAAGCTAATTTGACAAAAGCATTGAGAGATGGTTGGATTAGTGCTATGTCTGCTATGACAACAGGTCAAGGGCGAGTTGCTAAAATTCTTGTTACTCAAGAGAAAAGTACTGGTATGGCATTAAAATATATCGGTGGTATGAAAACGTCATTTTCTAGTGGTGCTATTGGTGGTCGTAATATTGGTTATCAAAGTCCAGAGCAATTTGAAGTGGTAGCTGGTAATCTTCAAATTGGTGGGTCTCATGGTGTAAATTCTCCTTATAGTACATATCTTGGAGATCAGCAACAACAACAAATTTCACAAGGTATTCGTTCGATGATAACAGGCGATTATGATGCAGCAATGGGGGCTGGTGTGGGATTTGTAGGTAATCGGGTTAATGCAGCGAAAGGAGGAACAGCATTAGCAATGAATCAGGGCACTGCTGGACCGTATGCTGCCGCCATGAATGCTCAACAAGTTCAGGCTGGACAAGGTGGACAAATAGTAAAACCGTTTCCGGGAGTAGGAAAGGGAGGGGCTTATGCTGGTTATGGTGGTCGTTCTGGACCCGGTGAAGGTACAGGAGAAGGTGATGCTGATGATATTCGTATGAAGGCGAATAATGTTTATATTAACGCAGCAAAACTTATGGGGGGAAATGGGAAAAAAGAAGAAGAAGAAAAAACTACATCTAAACTAATAAATAAACAATCTAGACAATTAACAGAAAAAATAAAAGATTTAGATCAACATATTATAGAATCTAGGTCGGCTGGAGATATGAATAAAACTATGAATCTGGAGCAAAAAAGATTAGATTTGCAAAAACAGAAATTAAATGAGACCAAAGGAGGCAAACCGGCGATGGAGTTTACTTCTTTAGAAAAAATGCATAGATCTTTAGCTGAACAAGGTCAGGTCGTTGTTGAAGGAGATCAAAAAGTAAGCGAGTTACAGGATGAATATAGTAATTTACAGTGGTTGAATTCGAATGATATAAGAGATAGAATGTTGCCAACTCATATTGACAGATGGATACGCATTAAGCAAAGAAAACATGATAGTACGCCTAGAGAATCAAAAGAAAAATTAGGCGAAGAAATAAAGAATCTAGAAGAACGTAAATCTAATTTCGAAAAAAGACAATTGAGGATACATGAAATCAAAGGAAAACTTCTGCCGGAGGCAGTAACCGAGGCGGAGGCAGAAAGAGAAAAGAAATTTGAAGGTCTCGATAAAATCCAAGGTCAAATAAAGTCAGAAAAACAGAAAAGAATGGCTAATTTGCCAGCAGTATATAATAGTGGATTTTATGGAAAAGAATTAGGAATAGCAGGAAAAAATAAAGAGCGATCTGAGGCTGGAATTAAAGTATCTCAAGAGAAATTGGCTGAAGCAGAAAAAGTCGCTGATGCTCGTGACGCTCATATACAAGACGTTGAAAATAGAATAAATACAACAAAAGAACATACAGAAAGATTTGTTTTTGAATATGGCAAACTTACTGAAGAAATATCGAGAACAAAGGCAGGCACTTCTGATAAAGACAAACGAGATGAGAAAAGAGTAGCAGAAGAAGTTACGAAAAAACGAGAATCTTCTGGACGTGGTTTTTCGTTGGACGACACTGCGGGAATAGCGGATTTGTTCTCTAAATTACAGAATCGTAAAGAGGATAGGATTAAAGAACTTACTAACAGAAGAGAAGTGATAGGAACAACGGTTGATACTGGTTTTAATGAAATTTCTGAATTACAGAAGACTCTTAAAGACCTTAAAGATGAGCAGCCAAAAGATTCTTCCGATATAGAGGAACTTCTCCAGAATATTCATAGACATCAAAAATCTGTAGGCAAAAGCAACAATAGAATAAAAGAATTAACCCAAGAGCAAGTATTTGCTCAGCAGGCAGTCGCAAAAGAATTTTTAGCAGAAAAGGCTAGTTCGATACAGTATATGGTTCAGTCGGTCTCTAGTCAATTTGGTAAAGAATCAAAAGAAGCGTATGAAAAGAAATACGTTATTCCAGAAGCAGAAAAAATTCACGGCGGAGCTAAAAAAACATATAAAACACTAGACAGACAAGCCGATGTTAATAAAGAAAAATCCAACCAACAACTAGATAATGTTTATGGCAGAATGAATAAGATGCGAGCTGAAGCGGGCAGTGATCCGAAAAAAAGAAAAGCTTATCAACTTCAAGAAGAGAGGATGAGAAAACAGGCAGACAAAATCGCAGAACGAAGGGATGCTACGCAAAAAGAACTTGAAGAAAAGAAGGCTGAACAGGTTAAAATAATGCAAGATCCTGAGAAGTTGGCTCGTAGAGCACTATTTGAAGGAAAAGGGAAGACTCAAGAGGGATTAGCTGGAGATAGTCTTACTGCGTCAAAGGGTCGGAAATCTAGTTTTAAACAAAGGATGACTCAGGACGTTGCCGATTGGTTCGGTAAAGCCTCAGAATCGTTTAGAGGAAAAGGTGAGAAAAAATCGTCAGATTCACCAGAAAAACCAGGAAAAATTGCGTATGAAGCTGCGAAAAAAGCTGCTGGTCCAACTGCGGCTACTGGTTCTGGTCCTGTTGGAGCATCAATTAATGCTCAAGCAATTCTACATGGAGCTATGGGTGCTGCTGGAAGGGGAGCACCTGGTGGAACTGGTCGAGCCAGCATTATTGTTAATGTAACTATTAATGGTGATGTGGGAACTGACAATTTTGAAGAGAGGATGGCGGATGCAGTTCAGAAGGGCATCAATGACGCAAATCGAACTAAATAATCTTTACTGGTAATTAATCATGGGCATATGTAGACCATTGGGATTCCCTGCGTTAAATTTTGGGGAATTAACTCCATCAGGGTATATCTACCCGAAATTTGCTAAAATCAAAAATAATGGCGAAGACGAAATTCGTAAACAGCTACCTGCTCGTTTGATGAAGATTTCTTTTACTTATAAAATGATTACGGCATCTAAAGCCGTAACGGCTGGAAATCTAGGGGGAAGTGGAGGAATATATAGTTCGCCATTAGGGGGTGGTGCTCTAGGATTATTGGGAGGAGCTATTATTTCCAGTCTAAATCTAGGTGGTATTGGTCAGGGATTTGCGTATTTGACATATCATGTTTGCGAAGGAGAAATGCGACGTAATATCCCGATAGTTTTGACCGAAAAAATGGTTACAGATTTAAAAGTCACACTACCTAACCATGTTGTTTCTGTATTGGCAGTCACAAAAAAACCTATAGTGTTTACAGATGAGCAAATTAATCGTTTGTCAGATAATCCTGGCCGTAATAGCATACACGGGATAGACGGATTAACCTATGACGATGGTCAGTTTTTTGGTAGAAGTATAACAGAATTTGTAGATGTTGGGGGAAATGCTTTTACGGATAATGATAATCTTTTTGACGGAATATTATTTGATGATAGACTTCTAAGATATCGAGCAGATAACAATCAGACATCAAATCATGGTTTTATTAACACTTCACAGCGAGATGCAAGTAGTAAAATAATAAAACTTAATGTTGGAAATATAGTACAATCCAAAATTAAGGCGGGTGACACGGTATACATTACTGCACAATTAATTAAAAAACGTATTGAACGTGTATGTATAAAGCATCAAGCTACTCTAGTCGAAACAAGTAGCCCTCTTGGTTTATCTGGTAGTGATATTTTGAATACGGGTAACATTTTACAATCATGGTCATCGCATATATCGAAATTTAAAGTTCCAAAGTCGGTAAATATAAATGTTGAAAAAGATTCTACTTACAGAGTGCCACTAAATATTTCTGATGATGATACGGATAAATACGATCTAGTAGAAGGGTGGAGAATTGCATCATCCTCTGATTTCCGTTTGAAGGTTATCTTTGCGGCGGATAGAAGAGGCATACTGAAGTTAACTCTAGGATACGGAGGAGCTATATTTAATACTGAAGTTATTCTTATTCGTTCTAGAATAAGAGATCAAGAATGGTTCGATCAGTTTCTTATTGATAATTCTTTGGATGAATTGATTCCAAGTACCGATAAACAGAAAGGAAAGTTAGAAAGAGGGGGTAGTCATGGAGCGTTATTTGATATGAGCGCTCATGTAAATCAAGTATTATTAGACAAGCACAAAATACCATATTGGCGTCCTTTTGCTTTGGCATTACAAAATGTTAGTCCCTTCAAAGCCGATGATCCGACTTCGGGAGTGGGAATTACAAATCTTGATTTATTAAATGATCCATACAACACTGGGCACGCTGTGGCTGATAGCGAAAAATACGATTTATCAAGTGTGAAGTTTCAGTTTGTGATTAAAAATTCGAATATCGCTAGTACTGATTTCCAGAATATTGGAGCGTGGGGTGTTCAAAATTGTGGAGATCTTGAAGGTGGAGCAGGATTTTATGATCCCTCTGATTTTCTAAATAGAACGGAAAACAGATTAAGCATTACAGGACCGCCCACAACCGGAGGTAATATAGTTTCTATTTGGATGATTGATACTCCATTTTATTTAGGAAAATTTAAACGTAAAACCCGTATTTATGTTGAAAATTTTACTGTAGGTATTAGTCCAAGAAGTAGAGGAGGTAGCAATGTTTATGTGTATACTCTTCCATTGACTTTATCTTCTTTGAGTGCTGATATTTCTCCATTTGCACATGAAGCCGTATTAACGTTTAATGATTTCGATAAAGCAGCTTTAGCTATGCATCATTTTCAGGAAGGTTATGTTGATCTAGAGCAGATTAATACAGAGACGAATGTTGATGTAAAAATTCCTGAAACTTTTGATTATACCAATTCTTTATATGTAGGCGACAATCGTATTATTGGAGATGAACCAGGATACTCTCATGGTCGTCCTATCACAACAGAGGCAACATTATCCAAACTAGAACAATTACCAAAAGATTTCTATATAACTGAAGACTTTTTTAACTCCATAATATCAGAGACCGATTTTAGTTATATACGAACAGATCCAACAAAATTAGTTCGTAGTATTTCTTTGGATTATTCACTTCCTTTTTTTAATCCCGATGACATATATCCTATTCGCCATGCTTTTGAGTTTGTCTCCGATGGTAGAGTTGTAGATAATAGAAGATTTGAAATATACAGAGATTTACATACGGACAAGATTGATGCAGCATATTATCAGGGTGGTCAAATTAATATGTATGGATCATTGTTGCGAGAATGGATCAACAAAAAAGGAAATATATCCTTGAATAGTTTAACGGGATTAAGAGTGACAAGTGTTACCAATGAGAATTTTGATTCGGTAAAAACGGAATCAGATGCATTTTCTGTAGTGATTGATGGAGGACGAAGGCTTATTGTTTTTTATGAGGATGAGGAGAGAGAAAATATATCTGCTTTAGTTTCATTTGATTTTGGAAGTACTTGGTATCGATTTCGGGATGTTCTTCGTTTAACTAAAGATGAAATAGCAACAAAGCCTATAGCTATTAGCGATAAAATAAAAGATGAAGTAGACCTTTTTTATACTTTGAATGAAACCTTTTTGATGCATATTCTGATTCCGACGAACGCTTTTGATTTGGTTGATTTAGATAAGACGTATGATAAAGTTGAAGAATTTAACGGGAAATCGCCAAACAATCATGGGATAAGTCAATTTTCTCAACAAGGACAGCAGTTGCGATTAAATCGGAGTAGTTTTGTTCACGGTAATGCTTCGGACGAATTTTATACTATGCAGAGGGATATTACTATTGAGAGAGCGAAAAATAAGCTAGAATCTCGTTTTGATATTTCTGGTAGAGAGGAAAACCTTGATGCATATTTTGAGGATTTTTCTTATAGTCTTTATATCGATAATGAAGGTGTTATTTATTTGTATTTTGTTAATGGTAACAAAATGTCAATTAAATCTGGATATTCGAATGAAACTTTTAGATATATTGTTAAAGATGTACCTTTGCATGTTAATTTTAAAGAGGAACAGGGCGTCGATATCGAGCGCATATTAACTCTTTTTAATCCTGAAGATGACTTAACTTATATCGTTTATGGTTTTGATGGTAAATTATTCTACCGTAAATTCGACCAAAAGATTTTCAGTGCTCAGGAAGGTCCGGCAATGCAATCTTTATTTTCTGATTTTAGTGCGAAGGAAAAAATCTTAGGATTGCCAATATTTATAGTGGGGAACCTTGGTTCTGAATTAGTTACTGCTATCAATAGTAAAAACCCCAACCTTTTATTTGATTTTCCCTATACAGATCAAGGAGCGGATAATTTCGACGACAGTAAAGAAGTCAACACAGGTATAACTCCAGCTGGCTATATTAGTGCTAATGGTTTGGCTAGACTTTTTTACGCAGACAGTGACGATCAAATAAGAGGTATTAGTTTGCATCCGAAATCCGTTCTTGATGTTCAGTTAGTTCCGAGACAATAATATGCCAACTCCAAGTATAAGTACAGGAAAATCACACGGGAATATGTCTCGTTATAATATTGGCAATGTTAAGCTGAAGGTTTTAGCGTGGGGGCATTGTCCTTTTAGTAAAAGTATTTTACACGATTATACTTTAACGTTTAATTCTTCTACTATTGCAGCTTGGCCGGACGGAATGAAGGAGAAAGTTAGTATTCATCCAAACGGAGAAGGAGTTTTTTTGAAGCCAAGATATGTTCCTCGTTCTAATTTTATCGCACAAAGCGGTAGTGGGAACGATAATGAATTAAGTCCAAGTCAGTCTCAGTCATCCGCTGTACCAAATACAGTTGAATATAGAGATCATCAAACATGGTACGCTGTTAGCAGTGTTCTAGGAACTCACCCACAGCCAATGAATCCTACGGATGAACAAGAAACCTCAAACAAAGAATTAAATCGTCCAAAATGGAACTATTTTTTAGAGAGACCAGCTAATGCGGACTCCGGAGAGGGTTCGGCAAATGGAAAAAATACTAATAAAGAAAAAGATGCTGATAAAAATTCTACTCCTGTCACGTTCGATCATATTCTTATTCCATTTCAAGAACAGGTATCCCCTCCTAATCAGCTGGGAGTACATTGGAAGATAGATAAAAAGACGCCTCTATTTAGAGGTGAAGATTTTTGGATTGAATTTATTAAGAGGGCAAGATCGTCTAATATAACCAGTCCAGGCGATGCAACATATGAATTTAAGACGGCAAACGAGCAATATAAGGCTATTGATGTACAAAACACTGATGTGAAAAATGTCTCGTTGGCGGCTAATGTTGTTGAGAATTTCCCCAGAAATCAAGCGATTGTTGAATATGAGATTAACGAAGATGGAACGTTAGGAGGAGCTGTTGAGGATTCAAGAGAGTTTTTTGATTTTACAAATCAAGTTTATTGTGTAGTAGAAATTGGGATGAATGATCCAGAGCATAATTATTTTATAATTATTACAGAAAAAGCCAATCCTATTTTTGTTCATGTGAAGGCAGGAGTATCATTTTTGTTAAGTAGATACAAAGAGGTGTCTGGCAAAGAGTTACTTCAGATGGATCGATTCCGTATGACGGTACGCAATCATCTGGGTCGAATGGCTATTACTTTTACAGGATACGAAGGTAGTCCTTGGATAATTGAGCGAAAAAAAGTTACTGGTTTTGAAGAAGATGGGGCTTTAAAGACGGTTCAAACTCCTGTATGGGTTGCTGCTGCTCCTATATCTATTTGGGGAGGAAATCGTAGAAGTGGTTTTGTTTTTTCGCCATTACAGTACGAGCCAAAATTGTCTTTGCCTATTCCTCAGAAGATGACTTTGAACGTGGAGGGAGACGCAAAGCTTTCGTTTTTATTAACGGCTACAGATACAGAGACATTTTTAAATAATTCTACTGGTAAAAACGCTGATTCTCTTCACGCAAACTCAATGTTTACTCAAGATGCTCAGATTGCGGTAGAAATTCAAGAGGAAGTAAGAACTGAAGTTTGGGTAGATTTTTTTAATATTGGACATCCTCTGAAACAATTACATCCAGATGAAGCGGCTAAATCTAATACTAATGGAGCAAGTGTAACTCCAGATAAGAGTGTGCATGCATCTAGAATAGAAGTAAGAAGTAAACCAAGGAAACTTAATACAGATACAGATACTCCGGATAATGGGAATCTTCAGGGAGTGGGAGTTTTTGAATTTGAGATTACTCTTGATTTAGTAGCTGGTAATCATTCTTTTATTGCCCCATCTAATTCTATAACTACTCTTAATTGGGATTTGCCGGCATGTAAAACGCCAGTAATGACCCATATGAGAATTTTTGCTAAGCAGCCAACACAGGATGCATGGGAAGTTCCGCAGATTGATTTAAGTAATCAGGTTGCTAGCTATACGGATACTTGGTCTTCTTCCGATGGTTGGAAAATTGAACATTCAGGATCAGTAACTTTTAATCTTTCTCCAGAAGGCAGTCCTGCAATTGATGTTCCTGGCGGAGATCAGACACATCAATTGTTAGCGATGAACGGAAAACAAATTTATGTAAAAATTTATGCTCGTTACGATCCGTCATGTTTAAATATTCTTACTCCACCAGAAACTCCATATACAAATACGGATACAGGTCAGCCAATTTTTACCGGAATGATGGGAGATGGAAAACTAACAATTGCTGGAGGCAAGAGAGAAATAGAGTTTCAATTATTTGATTATAGTAAAGTTTTGAAGGATATGATTTTCATGAACTCTCCATTCTATGATGGAGTACAGGACGTGCAGGCAGTTAGGAGTATCTTGAATATTGCTGGATTTAATAAAACTGTTACTGATAATATTTATAAGCAGTTACAACATACGGACGGAAAATTTATAGGAACAGACGGTCGAGTTATCAAATGGGCTTTTTATGGTTTGCCTTTGAGTTATGATCGTTTGCAGCAGCCGTTTTTTAAATTTCAAGATGGTAGTAATTTGTGGGATGCTTTGGCTACGATTGCAGAGCGATCAGGTAAATTGATGTTTTTTGGAGCGGATGGATATTTTCATTTTGAAAATAGACCAGATGAGCCGCAATTTTTTAGTACAACATCTTTTATTTCTCCTCCGGTTCCAGTGGCTTATTATACTATTTATCCGCCTAATTTTCCGGAAAAACAGTTAGCTTTAAAAAGAGGAGATTACACTTACGAGAGTAGCTCTGTTTACAACGATATTCATATATTGAGTGCTACTCCAAGCTATGAAATTATAATTGCTGGAGATATCTACTATCCGTCTGTGCAACAGCCTGATGCGATAGGATTTTTGGGCTATAAGAAGACTATGTTGCAGATTGAACCTATCTTCGGCTCTCTGGAAGCCGCTAAGAACGCTGTTAGAATGTATACTAGGTTTTATCATCCTCCAATCGTAAGTAGTTTTGAAAGCTATGGTCGCCCTATTAGAGCTTTAGATGTTGTTGATGTAGATGGGCAACCACTTCGACTGATGCAGGTAACTAGCGAAATTAATGCTGAAGAGAATAAATGGTGGCAAACATTTGAGGGCGAATGGTTTTTCAAGGGACCAGATCCTAGTTTCGGTCCTGAGCCAGCGCTACCTCCATCTCCACAACCGCCACCGACGCCTTAATTATTAATAATGGAAGATTCTATCTAATTTTAGCGAAAATGATTATGGAGACATTATATGGCAGGCACAACACCTAAGATACACCCTAATGTAGTTCGGGAAACTATTAGAAATTCACAGAATGGAGCTATTGGTCGTCAGGGGACAATGGATCAAGACTCCTATAACCAAGACAAGATTACTAATGTTAATGTAAGTGGTTGGCGTGGGTTTGGTTCTTTTTTACTAACAAAAGGCAGAGGAACCGCTACAAAGGTAATTGGCGGATTTACTGCTTCCCCGTAATATAAATTATGCCAGGTTCAACTCCTAATTTTAATCTTATTTATTTCGATTTCAGTCAACCCCTGGATTCGGAATTCAATGTACAGGCTGAAATTGATCGTTTTTTGATGATCGATAAACAGCTTTGGGGGTTGTACCATGTTTTCGGCAGCGGAGTTATTAGCGGTTGGACAGTTACCGATAATGCTTTTAGTCAAACAAGAGGCATTTCGATTACTGTTTCTCCTGGAGTTGGAATTATTCGTTATATCGCATCGGAAACTCGTTTTCCGGATACTGTAGATTTTTTACCGCCAAATAGTACAGTAGATATCTATGCAGTTTTACAGGGATCGACACCAAGAGAAAGAACGGTGCGATTTGTATATAGTGTTTCTGCTCTTGGTGATTCTGCTTTGAAATTAGCAACAATTACTACCAGTGCAAATTCAGTTGAGAATATTGACGCTTCAGTTCGAGATTTGATTGGTTTTGAAGCTATTATCCAAGACGAGATCGATCAACATCGTCATCGAGGTTCTCCAACCAAGATTAATTTAGAAACGGAAACGAAGGGACAGTTACCGGGAGCTAAAATAGCGGATTTGGATACGGCGAAAGTTAAATCAGGAAGATTTGATATAGATCGTATTCCCATTATCGATCATGAGGATTTAGGGAATAAGGGATTGACTACACATGCAGGAATCGATTCTTTCATAAAGACAATAGATAAAAGCAACAAAGAACTTTTGGGAGAGGTTGCCTCAGTAAACCTGATGAAGTCTATGATTTTTTTGCGATCAAGATACTCTAATGCAGACGAACATCTAATTAATACTTTACTATATCTTCCGGGGATATCTCCTAATAGCTATGTTGATTTTGATGCCACGACAGCTCATGTTGATTTAGTTTCACAGTGTATTAGTGGAACACCTGCGAAAAACGGTAAAAATATATCTATTATCTGGGATGATAATGATTCTTTTGCTAACGCTTATAGCAAGACCAATGTAACTGCGGCTGATAATATCGTAAAATTGACTAAAGACTTAACAGAGACGTATGTAATTGATGATTTTGAGGGGTCGCCTTCTTCTAATGCTTCTCTTAATACTTATGTTAAACAGATGGCCGTTTTGACAGATCAGATGCAAGTAAAGGCAGAAGATGGATATTTGTTTACTCAGCAGGGTTTTTATAGCGGACGCTTTAAAGCACAGAGGACTTTCAGGGCACTATTCACAAAAACTTTTACAACTGCGGCAGATTGGTCATCATTTGATGAGTTGGCTATTCATATTAAAACTATTAGCTTTTCTCATGGTCCGGTGTATGCGTATTTTGTAAATGAAGTAACTGGCGTAGAAACTAACTCGGAGACGTTTTTGTTGTTACAAGAAGATGAATTAACTACAGACTCCGATCCTGCAAACAATAATTTCAAAGAAGAAATTTTCGATATAACAGGGATAGATAGAGATAATGTAACGAAATTCGTTATATTTACTGATGACATTGAAACTGATTTTACTTTTTATCTAGATAATATTTTTGTTCGAACTCAAAATCTGTATAAAAGTCAAGGAACAATAAGGTTTAGATATCTTGGCGGCGCTCAAGTTGTGTTTCAGTCAATAATATACGATATAACAAAACCTGAGAATACGGATGTTTCAATAAGGATCAGAACGGCATCAGCGGTATCGTTGCTCTCTCGATCTGCTTTTAGTTTTCCTTTGCAATCAGGACAGGTGTTTTCTAGAGAGGGATTTGTCGCAGAAATTGAAGTCACGCTATCCACTACAGACAATACAGTGACTCCGGTTTTAGATTCAATTGAGCTAAGAATATTGGCAGATTCAGCGCTTCAGGGGTTCATCTTAGAGGATAGTAGCGATTGGTCAAGAGGAGATTTAAAGAACGCACAGATTGTCAGTGGTGATTTGTACGGAGATTCCCATTTGTCGATACAAACTCCTA
>Ga0105050_10001946_pt1 | contig 30163 bp, 32 predicted proteins | sample FRY01_FD_78088 | JGI IMG/M metagenome (GOLD analysis project Ga0105050, IMG submission 78088) | Freshwater microbial communities from Lake Fryxell liftoff mats and glacier meltwater in Antarctica - FRY-01 | ecosystem: Environmental > Aquatic > Freshwater > Ice > Glacier meltwater ...
CACAGCGCCATGAAATTCCGACCACACACAAAAATTAAGGCGCCCAATGGCCAAGGAGACCCAAATCAAACTGACAAAAACCCGTTATCGGCTGGGGTGCTTGGGAGTTACAAAGAAAGTTGCGAAAATCTGCCCTCCCGCGACATTTTATCCGCAAAGCTCTGTTGACGCCCGCGCTGGCGCGTGCATAAAGTCCGGCCACGCAAACGAAAGGCTGTGTTGGGATGGTTGGCATTCTTGTAGTGGATTTCACGCGCATGGGCCGGTAACGGTTGACCATAATGGTTCCCATGCGCCCCCGAAAACCGGGGGTTTTTTTATGCGCCATGCCCTGACAGCAAACAACAATGAGACGGAGAGACGGCAGATGACACGCGAAATGACCGGAGCGCAGATGGTGGTGCAGGCCCTGCGCGATCAGGGTGTCACCACGATCTTTGGCTACCCCGGCGGGGCGGTGCTGCCGATCTATGACGAGATTTTCCAGCAAAACCACATCCAGCACATCCTTGTGCGGCACGAACAGGCCGCGGTCCACGCCGCCGAAGGCTATGCACGCTCCACCGGGCGGCCCGGCGTGGCGCTGGTCACCTCCGGCCCCGGTGCGACCAATGCGGTCACCGGCCTCACCGATGCGCTGATGGATTCGATCCCGATCATCGTGCTCACGGGTCAGGTGCCCACCTTCATGATCGGCACCGACGGGTTTCAAGAGGCCGACACCGTCGGCATCACCCGGCCCTGCACCAAACACAACTGGCTGGTAAAAGAGACGAACAAACTGGCGCAGACCATCCACGAGGCGTTTCACGTCGCGACTTCCGGCCGGCCCGGCCCGGTGCTGATCGACATTCCCAAGGACGTGCAATTCGCCACCGGCACCTATACCAGCAAAACCGCGATCCCCTCGCGCTATCAGCCGCGCCTCAAAGGTGACGGCGCCGCGATTCTGGCGCTGGCCGAAGCAATGGAAACCGCCAAGCGACCCGTCTTCTACACCGGCGGCGGCGTCATCAACTCCGGGCCAAAGGCCAGCGCACTGCTACGCGAACTGGTCGCGGCCACCGGCTTTCCGATCACCTCGACACTGATGGGGCTCGGCGCCTATCCGGCCTCCGGCGACAACTGGCTCGGCATGCTGGGGATGCACGGGCTGTACGAGGCCAACATGGCGATGCATGATTGCGATCTGATGATCAACATCGGCGCGCGCTTTGACGACCGGATCACCGGACGGCTCGACGCCTTTTCGCCCAAATCGAAAAAGGCGCATATCGACATCGACGCCTCCTCGATCAACAAGGTGATCCGCGTCGATATCCCGATCCTCGGTGACGTGGCGCATGTGCTGGAGGAACTGCTCTCGGTCTGGACCACGCGCGGGCGCAAACGCGATCATGACGGTCTGGGCAAATGGTGGGAGCAGATCACCGAGTGGCGGGCCAAGGATTGCCTCAAGTTCACCCAGACCGGGCGGATCATCCGGCCGCAACACGCCCTCACCCGGCTCGAAGCCCTGACCAAGAAATACGACCGCTACATCTGTACCGAAGTCGGGCAGCATCAGATGTGGGCCGCGCAATACCTCGGCTTCGAGGATCCGAACCGCTGGATGACCTCCGGCGGGCTCGGCACCATGGGCTACGGCTTTCCGGCCTCCATCGGCGTGCAGCTCGCACATCCTGACGCGCTGGTCATCAATGTCGCGGGCGAGGCGTCATGGCTGATGAACATGCAGGAAATGGGCACCGCCACGCAATACCGGCTCCCGGTCAAGCAATTCATCCTCAATAACGAACGGCTCGGCATGGTCCGGCAATGGCAGGAACTGCTGCACGGCGAACGCTACAGCCAAAGCTGGTCCGAGGCGCTGCCCGATTTCGTCAAACTGGCCGAGGCCTTCAACGCCAAGGGCATCCGCTGCGACGATCCCGATACGCTGGACGATGCGATCATCGAGATGATCACCCATCCCGGCCCGGTCATCTTTGACTGTCTGGTGGCCAAACATGAAAACTGCTTCCCGATGATCCCTTCGGGCAAGGCGCATAACGACATGCTGCTGGGCGAAGCATCGACCAAGGACGCGATCGGGTCGGGCGGGGGGGTTCTGGTGTGATGGGTCGCCACCCTCGATCAGCGCGGGCAGCGCCCGAACCGAGGGGTGGGTGCGAAAGCGCCCGCCCCGTGGGGGCGGTTCGGGCGCTGCCCGTGCGTGCCGCACGGGCGAAGAAGAAGAAATCTATCTAAAGTTTTAGGTACTTTCCGCCCACTTTAACCATCAGCCCGAAAAACCCAACGACTCCGAAAACCGCTAAAATCCACCGTTCAAATACCGACGCAATACCGACGCAATACATAGCTTAAGGAATGGCCAAAATGACCGGACTCAAGATTAAGAAAGGCTCAACCAGCCATTCCGCCTACAATCTGCGCGACACCCATTCCGCTGTCGAGGAACGGCATACTCTGGCCGTCGTGGTCGAGAATGAACCCGGCGCTCTGGCCCGCGTCATCGGGCTTTTCTCCGGGCGCGGCTACAATATCGAAAGCCTGACCGTGGCCGAGATCGACCACGAAGGCCACCGCTCGCGCATCACCATCGTCACCCGCGGCACCCAGCACGTGATCGACCAGATCGAGGCGCAACTGGGCCGGATCGTGCCGGTCCACGAGGTGCATGACCTCACCGCCGCAGGTGCGGCAGTCGAGCGTGAACTGGGGCTGTTCAAAGTTGCGGGCAAAGGCGAACACCGGGTCGAGGCGCTGCGCCTTGCGGATATCTTCCGGGCCAATGTCGTTGATTCCACACTGGAAAGCTTCATTTTCGAGGTCACCGGCACCTCGGATAAACTCGACGCCTTCGCCGAACTCATGCGGCCATTGGGGCTCGCCGACGTGGCCCGCACCGGCATCGCAGCGCTCTCGCGTGGCACGCCGGTAAAAGCCTGACAGCCATGTTCCCGCAAAAGATCATCATCGACACTGACCCCGGTCAGGACGACGCCGTGGCCATCCTTCTGGCACTGGCCAGCCCCGACGAACTCGCGGTGCTGGGCATCACTGCCGTCGCCGGCAATGTGCCACTGCACCTGACCGAAAAGAACGCCCGCATCGTCTGCGAACTGGCCGGGCGGCCGGATATCAAGGTATTCGCGGGCTGCGACGCGCCGCTGAAACGCAAGCTTATCACCGCCGAACATGTCCATGGCCAGACCGGCCTTGACGGCCCGCCGATGGCCGACCCGACCATGCCGCTGCAGACGCAACATGCCGTTGATTTCATTATAGAAACCCTGCGTAGCGAAGCCTCCGGCACGGTGACCCTCTGCCCGCTCGGCCCGCTCACCAACATCGCCACCGCCATGCTGCGCGCCCAAGATATCATCCCCCGGATCAAACAGATCGTGCTAATGGGCGGCGCCTATTTCGAGGTGGGCAACATCACCCCCGCAGCAGAGTTCAACATCTACGTTGACCCCGAAGCCGCCCAGATCGTGTTCCGCGCCGGCGTACCGCTGGTGGTCATGCCGCTCGACGTGACGCACAAGGCGCTGACCAACAAGGCCCGCATCGACGTATTCCGCGGCATGGGCACCCGCGTCGGCACCATGGTCGCGGCCTGGACCGACTTTTTCGAGCGATTCGACATGCAGAAATATGGCTCCGAAGGCGCGCCGCTGCATGACCCCTGCGTGATCGCCTACCTGCTCGAGCCGCATCTTTTTGCCGGGCGGCACATCAACGTCGAGATCGAAACCGATTCGCCACTGACTTTGGGCATGACCGTCGCCGACTGGTGGGGAATCACCGACCGTCCACGTAACGCAATGTTCATGGGTCAGGTGCATACAGATGGCTTCTACGCGCTACTCACCACCCGACTGAAACGCCTGTAAAACAAGGGGTTCTCGCGGGGAAAGCCAATGAACGAATCCCATCGCGCCGCGCTGTAATCCGCGCGCGATATGGCGCTGCAAATCCCGCAGGCCTTGCGCCCTCGCTCCGCGCCGCTACATCTCTGTCATGCCATTGCACATCCCCTTCGATAACACCTACGCCCGCCTGCCGGGCCAGATGTTCACAGCGCTCAACCCGACACCGGTCCCGCAACCCGGCCTGATCGCGGTGAATGACGATTTGGCCCGCCTGCTTGGCATCGACCCCACCAATCTGCGCAGCCCCGAAGGGGTGCAAGCGCTTGCCGGCAACATCATCCCCGAGGGCGCCGCACCTCTGGCACAGGCCTATGCCGGGCATCAGTTCGGCAACTGGAATCCGCAACTCGGCGACGGGCGCGCGATCCTGCTGGGCGAAGTCGTAGGCCGTGACGGCATCCGCCGCGACATCCAGCTCAAAGGCTCCGGCCCCACGCCCTACAGCCGCTCCGGCGACGGACGGGCATGGCTTGGGCCGGTCCTGCGCGAATATCTGATCAGCGAAGCCATGGCCGCCCTCGGCGTGCCTACCACCCGCGCCCTCGCCGCCATCAGCACCGGCGCTGTGATCTATCGCGAGGGCCGGATGCCCGGCGCGATCCTGACCCGCGTCGCCCAAAGCCATATCCGCGTCGGCACATTTCAATACTTCGCTGCACGCGGCGACATGGTGGCGCTCCGGGCGCTGACCGATCATGTCATCGCGCGGCACTATCCCACCGCCAGCGGCCCCGCCAACCTGTTGCAGCAGATGATGCAGCGGCAGGCCAAGCTGATCGCCCGCTGGATGGGGCTTGGCTTCATACACGGCGTAATGAACACCGACAATTGCTCCGTCGCGGGCGAAACCATCGACTATGGCCCTTGTGCCTTTATGGACGGCTACCACCCCGACACGGTGTTTTCCTCAATCGACCAGCAGGGTCGCTATGCCTATGGTAATCAGGCGCAAATCGTACTCTGGAACATCGCCCAATTCGCTACCGCCCTGATCGCCCTCGCCGAGGACCGCGACGCAGCGGTCGAGGAATATACCGAGATCATCAACCAATTTCCGGACCTCTATCAATCTGCATGGCGCGCCACATTCGGCGCCAAGCTCGGTCTGACCGATGCAGGCGAATCCGACCGGCCATTAATCGAAGCGCTGCTTACCCTGATGGCGCAAGGCGGCTCCGACTTCACCAACAGCTTCGCTGCTCTGGGGACCGACGCCGCGCGCGATCAATTCAGCGACCGCGACGCATTCGACCGCTGGCAGGCGGAATGGCAGGGGCGCGGTCCCGACATCGGATCAATGTCACAGACCAACCCCAAGGTGATCCCCCGCACCCACCTGATCGAGGCGGCAATCAGCGCCGCCGTCGCAGGCGACCTCGCCCCGTTCCACAGCATGCTTACCGCTGTGACCCAGCCCTATGCCGCAAACCCGCCCTATCAGCGGCCCCCACGCGACGAAGAACGGGTGCTGGCCACCTTCTGCGGCACCTGAGGCTCAGGCCAGCGATTCAGGCAGGCCTGCGATTGATCAACACGATCCCGATCGCCACCAGCACCAGCGCCCCGATCAAGGTAAGGCCCACCTGCTCCCCGAGCATGAGCCAGCCCAGCCCCACGCCAAACACCGGCGACAGAAAGCTGAAAGAGGCAACACCGGAAGCGGGATATTTCGACAGTAGCCAAAGCCAGAAGATGAACCCAGCGCTGACCACAACCACGATCTGAAACGCCAGCCCCCACAGATGCGCCGGCTGCAGATCACGGATCAGCTCCCCAAAGAGCGGTGCCAGCAGGATCAGGATCGGCGCAGACACCCCCACCTGCCACATTAGCTGCATCTCCGGCCGGGCCAGCCGCAACGGCGACGCCTTGGCCATCAGCGCCGTCGCGGCCCAGCCAATCGCCGCCCCCAGTGCCGCCAGATCACCGGCAAGGCTCGCCTCGCCGCCCCTGCGATCCAGCATCGCCAGCGACACACCCACCATCGCCACCGCCAGCCCGACAGCCTTGCGGGCCGTGATCCGGTCGCCGGGTACAAACAGATGCGCCCCAATCGCCATCCAGACCGGCATCGAATAAAAGATGATGCTGTTGCGGCTTACCGTTGTCAGGTCCAGCGCCACGAACAACAGCAGAAACTCGACCGCAAACAGGCTGCCGGTGATCACCCCCGCCAGCGCGGTCCCCGGCACGACCTCCAGCGGAATGCCACGAAACCGCATCCAGAGCCAGATACAGACCACCGCCCCGGCCGAACGCAACCCGGCAAAGAACACCGGCTGCAAACCACCATTGGTCAGCTTGATCACAACCTGATTGACAGCGAGCAACAGCGCAAATCCGGTCAGCGCGACAATGCCGAATGTATCCAGATGGTCCTTGCGCTGCATGGCCGCACTTGACGGGGCCAGTCTCAGACTGTCAACGGCACAGGCATCTTTTGGCCCAAAATATCCCGGGGGAGACGCGCCGCCCCGGCGCGGCGGGGGCAGCGCCCCCACCTTTTTCTCGTAAAAACAATGCGCCGCAGACGCGAAAACGGATCAAACCCGGCGGATCAAACCCGACACACGCCCGATACAGGCTTACTCGGTCACCCGCATTGCGGCCATGACATCCGGCGCGCCGATCACGGCACCATTGGCACCCTCGCCACGCTTGATCGCATCCAGCACCTCAAGCCCGACGGTCACTTCACCCACGACCGTATACTGGCCGTTCAGGAAATCGCCCGGCGCGAACATGATGAAGAACTGGCTGTTGGCCGAATCCGGGCTCTGCGCCCGCGCCATTCCGACCACACCACGCGCAAAGGGCCGTTCGGAAAACTCGGCACCCAGATCAGGCAGGTCCGATCCACCCATCCCGGCCATCGACATGTCGCCACCAGTGCGGCCAAACTCCACATCGCCGGTTTGCGCCATGAAACCGTCGATCACCCGGTGAAACACCACGCCGTCATAGGCACCGGCAGCAGCCAGTTCGGTGATCCGCGCCACATGGTTGGGGGCGATATCCTCGAACAGGTCAATGGTGATGGTACCGTTGGCGACGCCGGTCACGTCGATCTCGATCCCGGTGGCAAGGGCGGGGCTGGCACTCAGGGCCAGCAGAACGGCAAGCTTACGCATCGGCTGCAACTTTCACTGAAATCATACGGTCAGGGTTCATCGGCGGCTCACCGCGGGTGATCTTGTCGACATGCTCCATCCCCGACACCACCCGGCCATAGACCGTGTATTGGTTGTTCAGGAAATGATTGTCGGAAAAATTGATGAAGAACTGGCTGTTGGCCGAATTCGGGCTCGAAGAGCGGGCGGCACCTATCGTGCCCCGGTCATGCGGCAGGCTCGAAAACTCAGCCTTCAGATCCGGCAGGTCAGATCCGCCCGTACCAGCGCGGCGGATGTTGAAATCCTTTTCCATATTGCCGTTTTCCACATCGCCGGTCTGGGCCATGAACCCGTCGATCACCCGGTGAAAGGCCACGTTGTCATAGGCACCGGCACGGGCAAGCTCCTTCATCCGGGCGCTATGCAGCGGCGCTACGTCGGACAAAAGCTGGATCGTCACCGGCCCATCCTTCAGCGTGATGATGATCGTGTTTTCAAGATCGGTCGTATCGGCCATCTGGCCCTCCTCATGTCGCGTTCCGCGTCCCACTTAAGGTGCAAAGCCGCGCTTGCCAAGCAGGCGGCGCTTGGGGCATCACCTTGGGCGGGGCTCCGCAGAGCCGATCACCCATCGCAGGAGCGGCAGATGAGCTGGAAAACCCTTGATGACATGGACCTCGCCGGCAAGAACGTACTGGTGCGGGTCGATATCAATGTGCCCGTCGAAAACGGCATCGTGACCGATGCGACCCGCATCGAACGTATCGTGCCAACCATCCGCGACATTCTGGCCAAAGGTGGCAAACCGGTGCTGCTTGCGCATTTCGGGCGTCCCAAAGGCAAGCCTGACCCATCGATGAGCCTGCGGATCGTACAGCCCGCGCTGGAGAAAGCCCTTGGGCAGCAGGTGACCTTTGTCGAACGGCCCAGCCGCGATTTCATCGACGCGCAGCCACGGGACGCCGTGATCCTCGTCGAAAACACCCGATTTTCCGCGATGGAAGAGGCGAATGATCCGATGATGTCGCAGTTTCTGGCCGGGCTGGGCGATGTTTATTGCAACGACGCCTTTTCCGCCGCGCACCGCGCCCATGCCTCGACCGAAGGGGTGGCGCATCTGCTCCCCTCCTGCGCCGGACGTCTGATGGCCGAAGAACTTGGCGCGTTGGAAAAGGCGCTCGGCACCCCGACCCATCCGGTCATGGCGGTTGTCGGCGGGGCCAAAGTCTCGACCAAACTCGACCTTTTAGGCAATCTGGTCACCAAGGTCGATCATCTCGTGATCGGCGGCGGCATGGCGAACACGTTTCTGGCGGCTCAGGGCATCAACGTCGGCAAATCGCTCTGCGAGCATGATCTGGCCGATACCGCGCGCGAGATTCTGGGCAAGGCGGCCGCAGCAAGCTGTCAGATCATCCTGCCACGCGACATCGTCGTAGCACGCGAGTTCAAGGCCGGTGCCGCGCATGAGGTGCTCCCGCCCGAGGCCTGCCCCGCCGATGCCATGATCCTCGACGCTGGCCCCGCCACGGTCGATTACATCACGTCGGTGATGGAGGAATCAAAGACGCTGGTCTGGAACGGCCCGCTTGGCGCGTTTGAGATCGCGCCTTTCAACATGGCAACCAACGCTGCCGCGCGCCGGGCAGCCTCTCTCACCAAAGCCGGGCATCTCATTTCCGTGGCAGGTGGCGGTGACACGGTTGCCGCACTCAATGCCGCCGGGGTTGCCGATGACTTTACCTATGTATCAAGCGCGGGCGGCGCCTTTCTGGAGTGGATGGAAGGCAAGGAACTGCCCGGCGTCGCAGCACTTAACCGCTAAGAGCCGGACGGTTGCGCTAACTGGATTGCACCTTGCCGCTGTCGTGCCTATTTCGACTTAGACAAATGAAATCATGGGACCAGACCGATGAAAACCACCAAGACTGTCCAGAAAATCCTGAGCCAATACGAAGGCGAAACCCCCGGCGTCAAAGGTAATCTCGCCCGGATATTGATGGAAGGCAGGCTTGGCGGCACCGGCAAGATGATCATTCTGCCGGTCGATCAGGGGTTTGAACATGGTCCTGCGCGCAACTTTGCTGCCAACCCGGCCGGATACGACCCGCATTACCATTACCAATTGGCGATCGACGCCGGGCTGAATGCCTTCGCCTCCCCGCTCGGCATGCTCGAAGCGGGCGCGGACACTTTTGCCGGGCAGATCCCGACCATTCTCAAGGTCAATTCCGCCAATTCCCTGATCCCCGCAGCATCCGCCAAGACTCAGGCCATCACCGCATCGGTGGATGACGCGCTGCGACTCGGCTGTGCGGCCATCGGCTTTACCATCTATCCCGGCTCTTCGCTCGCGCTCGACATGTTCAGCGACATCGCCGAAATGCGCCGCGAGGCCGCAGCCAAAGGCGTCGCCACCGTGATCTGGTCCTACCCGCGCGGCGAGGATCTGGACAAGGACGGCGAAACCGCCATCGACATCGCGGCCTACGCAGCCCAGATCGCGGCCCTGCTTGGCGCGCATATCATCAAGATCAAACTTTCGACCGATCACCTGTCGCTGCCCGAAGCGAAAAAGGTCTATCTGGACAAGGGCATCGACGTCTCCACTCAGACTGCCCGCGTGCGACACTGCATGGACTCGGCCTTTGCCGGACGCCGGATCATGGTGTTCTCCGGCGGAGCGGCCAAAGGTGCGGATTCCGTCTATGACGACGCCCGCGCGATCCGCGACGGCGGCGGCAACGGCTCGATCATCGGACGCAACTCGTTCCAGCGCCCGCGCGACGAGGCATTGGCGATGCTCGGCAAACTGGTCGAAATCTACAAAGCCCGCGCCTGAACACTGCATTTTGTCCGGCGAGATGCAGAAGGGGATTCCCAAAGCGAATCGGATATGCGAATCTGTCGAAAGCAGCCCGTCAGAGGCCGCGCTACAGGCAAAGAGCATGATCCGACGCACCCGCCCGGCTTTGGGCCCCCTTTTGTTTATCACCGGCATGATCATGCTGGGGCTCTATTTTACCTTTGCCGCCGTGCAAGGCGACTACGGTGTATTCAAGCGCGCCGAGATTTTGGCCGAGGGTCGCGAATTGGCGATCGAGCGGGACGCGTTGGCGCTGCAAGTGGCGCAGCTGGAAAACCTCACCCGCCGCCTGTCCGACAGCTACCTCGATCTCGACCTGCTCGATCAGCAGGCACGCGACGTGCTTGGCCTGATCCGCGCAGACGAGATCGTCATTCGCTGAAATGACTTGAACGGCGCTGTGACTGCGGATCAAAAAGCATCAAGTTTGCCCCCCTCTGGCAATGCCATGGCCCTGATCCCCGGCGGCTGAACTCTGCCATGCAGCCTGTGCATGGACCGGTCGCGTGAATGTCGGTAGCCATTCCTGAACACCTGCTATAATAATTGGTTTAACGCTAAACTATCTTGTCCATGCAAGGAGCCGCACCCCATGGCAGCCAAGAAACCCGCAGCGCAGGCCAATGTTTCGGCCAAGGACCTGCTGCATCACTACCGCGAAATGCTGCTGATCCGGCGATTCGAGGAAAAGGCCGGGCAACTTTATGGCATGGGCCTGATCGGCGGTTTTTGCCATCTCTATATCGGTCAGGAAGCGGTGGTTGTCGGGCTTGAGGCAGCTGCCGAAGAAGGCGACAAGCGGGTCACCTCCTACCGCGATCATGGGCATATGCTGGCCTGCGGCATGGACCCCAAGGGGGTGATGGCCGAACTGACCGGACGCGAGGGCGGCTATTCCAAGGGCAAGGGCGGCTCCATGCACATGTTCTCCAAGGAAAAGCATTTCTACGGCGGCCATGGTATTGTCGCCGCACAAGTGCCGCTGGGTGCCGGTCTGGCCTTTGCCGACAAATACCTGGGCAACGGTCGCGTGACCTTCACCTATTTTGGCGACGGCGCGGCCAATCAGGGCCAGGTCTATGAAACCTACAATATGGCCGAACTCTGGGATCTGCCGGTCGTGTTCGTGATCGAGAATAACCAATATGCCATGGGCACATCGGTCAAACGCTCGACCAAATCCCCCTCGCTCTGGCAGCGTGGCGCCGCCTACGGCATTCCCGGTGAAGAAGTGGACGGGATGGATGTTCTGGCCGTCAAAGAGGCCGGAGAGCGGGCAGTGGCGCATTGTCGTGCGGGCAACGGGCCTTACATCCTCGAGGTCAAGACCTACCGCTACCGTGGCCATTCCATGTCCGACCCGGCCAAATACCGCACCCGCGAAGAAGTGCAGAAGATGAAGGATGAGCGCGACCCGATCGAACAGATCCGCTCGATCCTGCTTACCGGCAATCACGCGACCGAAGATGACCTCAAGGCCATCGACAAGGAGATCAAGGAAATCGTCAACGAAGCCGCCGAGTTTGCCAAGGCCAGCCCGGAACCCGCGCCAGACGAACTCTGGACCGACATTTACGCAGCCGGGGAGGCCTGATTCATGGCAATCGAGATTCTCATGCCCGCCCTGTCCCCCACCATGGAAGAGGGCACATTGGCCAAATGGCTGGTCAAGGAAGGCGACAGCGTCAAATCCGGCGATATTCTGGCCGAAATCGAAACCGACAAGGCCACGATGGAGTTCGAAGCCGTCGATGAGGGCAAAATCGGCAAATTGCTGATCGCCGCCGGGACCGAAGGCGTCAAAGTCAACACCGCCATCGCCACGCTGCTCGAAGATGGCGAAAGCGCGGACACGGCCGCTGCGGCTCCCAAGGCTGATGCTCCCAAACCTGCACAGGCCCCTGCTCCTGCAAAGGCCGCTCCGGCCAAGGCTGTGGACCCGTCGCCTGTTGCAAATGCCGGCCCCGCCGCACGCGACTGGCCTGAAGGCACGCCGACCAAATCCCAGACCGTCCGCGAAGCCCTGCGCGAAGCCATGTCCGAGGAAATGCGCCGCGATCCCAACGTTTTTCTGATGGGCGAAGAAGTGGGCGAATATCAGGGTGCCTACAAGATTTCCCAAGGTATGCTCGACGAATTCGGTCCCAAACGGGTGATCGACACACCGATCACCGAGCATGGCTTCACCGGGATCGCCGTGGGTGCCGCCTTTGGCGGTCTGCGCCCGATCGTCGAATTCATGACCTTCAACTTTGCAATGCAGGCCATCGACCAGATCATCAATTCCGCGGCCAAGACGCTCTATATGTCCGGCGGCCAGATGGGTGCTCCAATGGTGTTCCGGGGTGCCAACGGTGCGGCAGCCCGCGTCGGCGCGCAGCATAGTCAGGATTATGCCGCGTGGTATATGCAGGTGCCCGGTCTCAAGGTGGTGATGCCCTATTCCGCATCCGATGCCAAAGGTCTGATGAAAACCGCGATCCGCGATCCCAACCCGGTGATCTTTCTGGAAAACGAAATTCTCTATGGGCGCAGTTTCGATGTGCCCGTGCTGGATGATTTCACCATTCCCTTTGGCAAGGCGCTGGTTGCCCGCGAAGGCAGCGACGTCACCATCGTCAGCTTTGGCATTGGGATGACATATGCGCTCGACGCCGCCGAAAAACTCGCCGCCGACGGGATCAGTGCCGAAGTGATCAACCTGCGCAGTCTGCGTCCGATGGATACAGAAACCATTCTGGCGAGTGTGAAAAAGACCAACCGCTGCGTGACCGTCGAGGAAGGCTGGCCGCAAGGCGCCGTGGGCAATTACATCAGTTCGGTCATCATGCAGCAGGCCTTCGACTATCTCGACGCGCCGGTGATCAACTGCACCGGCAAGGACGTGCCAATGCCCTATGCTGCCAACCTCGAAAAACTGGCGTTGCTGACCGTCGCTGACGTGATCGACGCTGTGAAACAAGTGACCTACCGCTAAGGAGACGGCGCGATGCCCACAGAAATCCTGATGCCCGCCCTGTCGCCGACGATGGAAGAAGGCACGCTTGCCAAATGGCTGGTCAAAGAGGGTGACACCGTCAAATCCGGCGATCTTTTGGCCGAAATCGAGACGGACAAGGCCACGATGGAGTTTGAAGCCGTCGATGAGGGTGTAATCGGCAAATTGCTGGTTGCCGAAGGGACCGAAGCCGTCAAGGTCAATACCCCGATTGCGGTGCTGTTGATGGACGGCGAAAGCATGGGCGAATCGCCCAAAGCCAAAGCGGCGGCCCCCGCAACTGCGGAAGCCAAAGCCCCCGAAGCCAAAGCAGCCGAAGTTACGGCCCCTGCAGCCCCTGCACCGAATGTCGCTGCGAACTCTGACGGCTCCCGCGTCTTTGCCTCCCCTCTCGCGCGGCGGATTGCCAAGGAAAAGGGTCTGGCACTTGACACGATCGCCGGCTCCGGCCCGCATGGCCGCATCGTAAAGGCTGATCTCGAAGGCGCTGCAAGTACAGCCACCAAACCGGCTGCGCCAGCCGCCGAAGTCCCTGCCACGACTGCAACAGCGCCTGCAAAACCGGCTGCCACAGCGGGCACCATGCCCACCGGCCCTTCGACTGACACCGTTCTCAAGATGTATGCCGACCGGGATTTCACCGAAGTAAAGCTCGACGGCATGCGCAAGACCATCGCCGCACGTTTGACCGAAGCCAAGCAGACGATCCCGCATTTCTACCTGCGCCGCGACATCCAGCTTGATTCGTTGCTCAAGTTCCGGGCCACGCTGAACAAACAGATCGAAGCGCGCGGCGTTAAACTTTCGGTCAATGATTTCATCATCAAGGCCTGCGCCCTCGCCCTGCAATCCGTCCCCGACGCCAACGCCGTCTGGGCCGGCGACCGAATTCTCAAGCTCTCGCCCTCCGATGTTGCCGTGGCCGTTGCAATCGAAGGCGGGCTGTTTACCCCGGTTCTGCGCGATGCAGACAAGAAATCGCTCTCGGCTTTGTCCAGCGAGATGAAAGATCTGGCGGCTCGCGCCAAGACCCGCAAACTCGCGCCGCAAGAGTATCAGGGTGGCAGTTTTGCGATTTCCAACCTCGGGATGTTCGGCATCGACAATTTTGACGCCGTCATCAACCCGCCGCATGGCGCGATCCTTGCCGTTGGCGCAGGCGTGCCGAAGGCTGTGGTCGGTGCTGACGGGCAACTTGCGGTGGCGACGGTGATGTCGGTCACATTGTCAGTCGATCACCGGGTGATCGACGGCGCGCTGGGTGCGCAACTGCTGCAAGCGATCAAGGACAATCTGGAAAACCCGGTTGCCATGCTGGCCTGACCCGCGGCACCCGTTAAGCTGTGTGAAAAGGCGGGCCAGATGCCCGCCTTTGTCATTTCAGCGTTCCAGAGTTCCGGTGGATTGATCTACCTCAAAGCGGCATAGTGCCGTCCGTCTATCTCGGCACCAGTCACAGCCGTAGGAGATCGCTTTGGACTGGAACGCCCAACTCACCGCCACAAACCACAATCTCGATGCCTTTCGCCAGCTGCATCCAGAGGCATCCAAAGGCTACACGTTGCTCCATCATGCTACGATGAAGCCCGGTGCTTTGGGGCAAAAGGAAAAGGAAATGATCGCCATCGCCATCGGCATCACCAGCCATTGCAGCGATTGCATCGGCTTTCATATGCGCTCTGCCCTGCGAGCAGGTATGACGCGGGTAGAGTTGGCCGAAGTGATCGGGGTGAGTATGGCGATGGGCGGCGGCCCCGCCTACATGTACGGTGCGATGGCGATCGAGGCCTTTGACCAGCTATCGGTGGCCTAGCCGTCGAGTACGGCAGGCAGGATCTGATCCATGATGACGGCGGGCTGGTCACAGCCTGCCTCGCCCACAATCCGTGCGGGCACGCCCGCGACGGTCTTGCAAGGCGGCACATCCATCAGCACAACCGACCCCGCCGCAATCCGCGAGCAATGGCCGATCTTGATATTGCCCAGCACCTTGGCCCCTGCCCCGATCAGCACGCCGTTACCAATCTTGGGGTGACGGTCATCATCCTCTTTGCCAGTGCCGCCCAAGGTGACCGAGTGCAGCATCGAGACATTGTCGCCAACAACTGCGGTTTCGCCGATCACAATGGAATGGGCATGGTCGATCATGATACCTTTGCCGATCCGGGCAGCTGGATGGATATCGACGCCAAATATTTCGCTCACCCGCATCTGCACGAAATAGGCCAGATCGTGCCGCCCCTGCTGCCAGAGCGAATGGCCCAGCCGATAGGCCTGAACCGCCTGATAGCCTTTAAAATAAAGCAGCGGCTGCAAATACCTGTGGCAGGCGGGGTCACGATCATAGACGGCCATCAGATCGGCACGGGCCGCGGCAGCCAACAGCGGATCGCTGGCAAAAGCCTCATCAGAGATTTCACGCAGAATCTGTTCCGACATTTCTGCCGAAGCCAGCTTTAGTGAAATCCGGTAGGCCAATGCCCGTTCAAAAGTCGGATGATGCAAGACGCCGGAATGGATCAGCCCACCCATCAAAGGCTCGGCCGCAATCGCGGCTTCGGCTTCTGAACAGATGCGGTCCCAGACGGGGTCAAGTTCGGCAATCTGAGTCTTTGTCTGGGCCATTGTCCACGTCCTTTCGTTTGTCACATGATAACGCAGATAAGCCGCCCGCGCCAATCGTAAAGCCGTGAGCTTGAAACTGCGGCTTCAGTCAGCCCGCTTCGCTGCGCGACCACAAGTCCGGTATTCAGCAATCCCGCAAAGAACCTCGGCAAGACAGGCGCAATAGAGGTCATTACAGTGCCGGGTCGGAGCCTGATGGTCATGGCGCAGCGCTGCCGCCATCAGCGATCCGCTGCCATAATGCGGATGCGCCCGGCCCAGCCTCTTGCGATAACGGTCAGCGACGTCGGCCTGTGCGATAAGCCGGGCCACGAAGGCCCGGCGCTCTATCTTCGGGATCGTCATCAGTACTCGCGCCGCAATGTCCAGATCGGTTGGCAGGATCGGGCGCATGTCTATGCTCACACCGCAATACCAAGGATGCGGAACGGCCCGGGTCCATACCGGTCTGACACTTGTGCAACTTCGATATCGAACGCTCCGGTTACGCCGTCACTGGCCCGGGTAGCAGCGCTGTAACTCCAGTTGGGTGACGTGAGGGTCACGCTGCGCCGGACCGTCCCGGCAAAACGGACCTGCACCAGATAGATTTCGCTGGCCTCGGCTAGGGGCGCCTCGGCCTGAGTCCAATTGTCGCCGTCAACCCGGGTCCGACGTGTCCAGACAATGAGATGCCCGCCGGCTGCATCAGGTGCTGCGCGCAAATGACAGACCGAATAGGGCCGCAACCCGATCCCGCGAAAGGCACGCATCTCGTAGCGATACGTCACATCATCAATCGGGCGCGCCGCCGGACCGTAGCGATAGTGCCGCTCCACGCCGCGCGCTGACGCGTTCAGAGCGATTTGTCCGGGTACTCCATTGAGCAGGACAAACCGCGATCCTGCCGGCCACTCGGACGGCATGATCCCGTCCGATCCGGCCTGTCCGCGCAGCCGTGAGCGCAGGTCATAGGTATTTGGTGCAACCAGTTCGGCCTCGGCAAATTGGAACACTTCCCAGTTGTCCGAAAGTCCATCGCCGATCGCGGCTACATTTGCCCCGGCCAACAGCGTATCCGGTGTGACTGACGCCAGCGCCCCCCTGACAAGCCGTACCCGCAAGGCAGGTCCACGGTCGATCAGCCCCGGCGCAGCCTTTGTCAAGGGCGTCAGGGTCTGCCCGATGACCGACGGTTTGGTGATCACTGTGCTCAGCTGATAGTTGCTGTCCTGCTCTGAGCCGTAAAGCGCGACATTGCCGGGCCAGGGCGCCGAGGCCATGGCAAGATGCGGCGCATGCGGCACTTCATCGCCCGTCAGCAGAGGCAGGTCGAGAAACACCGCCGCGATCGGCACCGGCGAGACAAAGGCGCGCAGCCCGGCGATTTCATCCTCCGCCTCATGCGGACGATAGACTTCGGGCTCCACCCGGACCGCTTCTATCGCCTGAAATCCGCGCTGCTCGATCCGGTCAACCCGGTAGTAGGCTTCGTCATCCTGTGCCGTCAGGCGGATCACATGACCTGCCCCGATCCCCAATGCCGAAGGTGGCAGCGCGAATCTGGCACTGTCGCGCGCCAGCCGTGCCTCAGCCAGCCAGCGCTCAGCGATCCGTTGCCCCTCTCCCAATGTGAGGGCAAGGCCGAGTTCGGTGTGCGACACTCCATATGTCGCGTCATCGGCGAAAACCGCTTCCGAAGCGCGGACATCATAATCCGCTTCGGCATCAACAAAACCGATCCGGACCCGACCGGCAATTTCGGCCGCCGGTGCGCGGATCAGTTCCAAGGTATTCTCTGCTTCCTCGTCCAGCACCAGTAGATCGGTTGGCACCGTCGCATCCGGCAGGCCCGTGCGATTGGAGAAAACCAACGTGCCGTCCCGCTCAACCGCGTCAAAGCCGTAGGCCAGCATCAGTGGCTGTAGCGCCGCGCGCGCCGTATCGGTGACATCCACGCGATAGCCGCGCACCAGCCCATAGAGGCGCGTGGTATCTACATCGGATACCCCCGCACGTGCGCAAATCTCACTCACAACCGAAGCGAGCGACCGTGCCGTGGTGCGTCCATTCAACCAATGACCGCGCGCATAATTTGCACCATCCGACCACAACGCATCATTTGCCGGGAAATAGGGGAATGGGCGCGCATCCCATGCCCAGACATGCGCTCGTGACATGTCCACCATTGTGCTGCCATAGACTTCGGAGACTGGATTGGCCCCGGCCAGCTCATAGTGCCTCAGAAAGGCGCGCAAATATTGCATCTGCATGAAATCATCGCGCAAGCCATTGGAATAACGGGGCAGGAACGACTCAGAGGATTTCGGATCAAGGAACTTGTTGGGCTCATTGCTACCTTTGTCGATGGCAGCACAGCCAAATTCGGTGAACCACACAGGCTTGCTCTGCGGCACCCATGCAGAAGGGGTGGCGGCACGCACACCCCCCAGCCGGTCATGGTGCGGGTTCAGCCACCAGCCCTTGATGTCCTTGTAACGCCAGACAAAATCCTCGCCCCAGAAATCGCTGATCGGCGTGCGGATCTGCGCATCCTGCGCCTCGGGCGAATGATAAAACCAATCATAACCCTCGCCGCCTGCGACATTGGATGTCAGATAATCGAGGTTATAGATCGCACCCGCGCCCGCATCGGCATGATCCTCACCATCGCGCCAGTCTGACAGCGGCATGTAGTTGTCGATGCCAATGAAATCGATCGCCGGATCGGCCCAGAGCGGGTCGAGGTGAAAGTATTTGTCACCGGTCCCGGCGGGTTGATAGCCATGATATTCGGACCAATCCGCTGCATAACCGATCTTGCAGGTCGGGCCGAGGATTACCTTCACCTCTGCCGCCAACTGACGGAACGCGGCAACTGCGGGAAAGGTGTCAGCGGCTCCCCGGACCTGAGTCAGCGCCCGCATCTCGGAGCCGATGCAGAACGCACTCACACCACCGGCGACCGCACAAAGATGCGCATAGTGCAGGATGAACCGACGCATGGACCATTCGTCGGGGCCAGTATAATTCACGCCATTCGCGGTATGGACAAAATCGCCGGTCTGCGCCGTGCCAAAGAAACCTGCCACCTGCAACGCTGCATCGGCAGTCTGGTCCGGCGAACCTAGCTGACCCGGCGCCTTGGAAGTAGTGATACGCCCACGCCACGGCAGCGGCGGCTGATCCGGTGCGCCGGTCCACGGATCGGTGCGGCCGTTGCCTTCCAGTTGATCCATCAGAATGAACGGGTAGAACACCACGTCCTGCCCCCGTGCGACCAGCTCGCGGATCGATTCGATGACGGCGGCGTCCGCAGGCGTGCCTCCATAAACCGGGCGATCCTCGATCCGCGGGACTAGCGTTGCCTGCCCCCGCGACAGCCCGGTCACACGCCAGGGCATTGCATCTGCGTCGGTTTCGTTTTGTTCGATCTTGGGTCGCAGAGTGCAGAGGCCGCAGCGCAGATCACTGCCAAACCATGACACAACCAGCGAAACAGACCCGCATTGCGGCAATTCCTCGGTCAATGCATCCAGCGAGGTCAGAAAATCAGTCTTGCCCGAAGGGGTGTTCAGATTTGTCGATGTCTGCACGCCATAGCTTTGCGACAGAAACACCGGCGTTGTGGCCAGCGAATACTCGCCCGTTCCGGGGATCATTGCGACACCCCGGATGAGATGCGCGAGGTCTTCGGCCTCTGCCACCGGACGCGCCGGGGCGGGACGGAAAACCTCAAATGAGAACTGTGGCACATGGTTGCCAAATCGGCCCAGCGACAAATCCTCGAACACGACATAGGCCATGCCGCGATAGGCCGGGTTCATGCCCGACCCATCAACGGCCTCCATCTTGGGGTCTGGCATCTGATCTTCGGTGCCCAGATAGACCCGCATGTTCAGATCGTCAGGCGCCACTTCCACGCCATCCGCCCAGATGCGACCAACCCGTGTGATTTCGCCCTCACAAAGCGCCACAGCAAGGCTTACCGAATAGGCAAAATAGACCGTCTCTGCCGAACTGCCGGAACCCTTGCCCCCGCCCGTGGTGGTCGAAGTCTCAAGGAATTGGGTGGCCCAGATCACCTGACCCGAAATCCGCATCCGGCCATGCACCTGACTGATCGGCGCGCCTTCACTCGCCCCGGACAGACGAAACCGGTCCATCTTGCCGGTTTCGACCGGTGCTGTACCAGAGCCAAGTATCATCTGATCAATCGACCGGCCCAGAACTGCGCCCGCAGCGCGCCCGATCGTTGCCATCGACAGACCCAATATTGAGCCGCCAATAGATTGGCCCAGCGCCATGCCTGCTGCAGAGAATACGATCGTCGCCATGCTCAGGCCCCTTCGATAAACGCAAAACAAGCCGCGATACGGCGATGCCAGGCTATGGTCAGCGCGCTTTCGACAACGCCATGACCAGAATAGGAATGGATAAATGTCGCGGCCGGTGCGCCACCCGCCACAATCCCCAGATGTTTGGCAACCATACCGCTGCGCATCCGGAACAGGATCACGTCACCGATGGCCACATCCGATATCGGCTTTTCGCGCAGATGGCGGCGCGCCGCATCCAACAAAACCTCGGTGCCCTGCGGCTCGGACCAGTCTTGTGTGTAAGCGGGCACCGGCTCTGGCTCGCGGCCATAGACATCGCGCCAGACCCCGCGCAACAGTCCCAGACAATCACAACCTGCGCCACGCAATGACGCCTGATGCAGATACGGCGTGCCGATCCAGCCGCGCGCTGCCCCCACCACCGGATGGGTCATGAATACAGGCTCCCGCCGGTTTCATCATCCGCGCCACGCGGCAGACTGACCAGCCAGTCCTCGCCGGGAATGAATGGAAAACCCCGGAAATTCACCAGATTGTTGAACTTGAGACGGCAAGTCTCGGCCCGTTTGTCACAGCCGGCCTCGATCCGCACCAGATCACCCGGCAGGATCGGCGCGCGCAGCGGCTCCCACAGCTCGATGACGCGGCTGCCATCCGGCTTGGCCTGGTCATGCTTGATCACGCCCGAAAGGCCCACCGCCTGACCCGACATAATCCGCAGCATCCCCCGGTCGAACCAGCGCGGGTCAAACAGTTCCAACGGACCAAAGGCAAACACTTGCCCACGCGTGACCGGCCCCACCGGCCCCTGATGGAAATAGCCCACTGTATTCAAGTGAAAACGACAGCCAGCATCACCCAGAACAGCGGTGCAGGGCCGTTGAAACACCCGGCCTTGCGGCTGATTCAGGGCCTCGGTCAGCCCGCGCAATTCCGCCTGAAACGCCCCCGATCCACGCCGGATCTCGCCCACCGTGCCGCGAAACCGCATCATGCGTTCTTCGACATTGCGCCAGTTGACCAGCCATGACCGGACCTCGGCCCCGTCAAAGCGGCCCGCGTCGATATCCGCTTCGGTAATCGACAGATCGCTCAGCACGCCCAGCGCCTCGGTATTATCCACGGCCAGCCCATTGCCCTGCACAACCGCCTTGGCAGACATGCCGGTATCAGCGCGAAAGGCGATCCCCTCAAACTGCAAGGGCAAGTCGTGATCGGTAAAACCGAACACCCGGCCATCACGCCGGTTGATCGCCCAGCAGCGGCAGATGTTGGTAAGACCCGTCGCCAGATGCGCCTGCAACGCCGCCGCAGTCACAGCTTCACCTCGACAATCGGCACATTCGGGACATCGCCCGCCCGGAATGATGCAACGGAAGTCTGGATACGGTCGGTGTCAAACCGCACCGGCACGTCAAACTCGAACCCCGCCGTAATCTGCGCGGCCGGTTCCGGCGGATGCGAAAAAGTGATCAGGCCAGTCGCAGTATCCACCGCATAATCAATGCCCTCCTGCAAGGATACACCGCTTTCCGCTACACGCACGGTGCCCGCAACCGGCTTGGTTATCGGGCGATAATATTCAATCCCGCCAGAGGCATAGCGCTTGCGCAGCGCAAAAACATCGGTCAGTGCGTCGCCGATGCCGATCAGCTGGTCTGTTTCACCATGCGGCAGCGACGGCAGGCTCGATTTGAAATCGCCCCAATCCTTCCAGCGAAACCCGAAAAGCTGGCCCTGCCGCGCTTCGAAAAACGCGATCAGCGCCTCGACATCATCGAGCGACCGCAGCCCCAGCCCCGCATCATAGCGGCGGCGCGAATGAGCCCAGGGCGCGTTGCGCTCTTCAAAACCGTTGGCCAGCATGACCACTTCGGTCCGCCGCTCCGGCCCCCCAATCGAGCCAAAGCTCAGCGACGCGGGAAACCGCACCTCATGAAAAGACATCACAATCCCCTTATCTGTTACGCTGTCCGCGACCCAGAATCCGCGCCATCTGCGCCGAAATCTGACCTTGCGAGCGTTGGAACCCCTGCACGTCGGGCGTGGACACGTTCATCGTGATATTGACCGTGCCGCCACCTTGCGCCCGCACGCCCAGCCGACCATCGGCCCCGCGTGACAGCGGCATGATCGCCTCCGGCCCCGCCTCGCCCATCAGCCCGGTGCCACCGCGCATCGAAAACGTGGCCGGTCCGCTCACTACGCCACCCTTGGCAAACGGCATGACCCGGCCCTGACTGAACGGTGCGCCATTGGCAAATGGCAGCACGCCCGCCATCAGCGAATTTACTCCGCCCGCCAGCAGACCACCCAAATGATCGGTGATTGGCTTCATCGCCGCGTTATAGGTCGTGTTGATCATCGCCGTGGCGACCGTGTTCAACGCGTCCGACAGCTTCATCCCGTCAAAGATCAACCCGTCAAACGCCTTGCGCAACCCTCCCGAAAACCCGCGCTCCAGATTGGCGAGGTCCGTCGTCGTCTCGGCCAGCGTGCCACGCACCACACGCAGTTCCTCGGCAAAGGCCGATGTCATCACCATCGCACCGCTCAGGTCGCGCTCCAGCGCAGTCACCTGATCGCCCAGCCCGTTTATCGCCTCGATATCATTCATCGCTCACATCCGCTTTCCCGGCTCTTGGCCGATCAGGATAAGCCCGGCTCAGCGCCTCCAGCCGGGCGCGTGCCATGGGTGGTGGCGCGCCTTCGACACCCAGCATCAGCATCAGTTCCACCGGGGTCAGCGCCCAGAAATCCGCCGGACGCAGGCGCAACCCCTGCATCCCGGCGCGCATCAGGCCCGGCCAGTCAAAGGCACTCATGCCGGCCCCGGCACCGAAAATGCACGCGCCAGTAACTCCGCCGCCACGCGCGCCGCCGCCACCGGCCCACCCGCAATATCGACACTCAGCAAATCATCCGCCCCGCCACGCCAGCCGCCGCCGCGCAAGCCCGCAACAATCTGCGACATCACATCGCGGGTCGAAAACGCCGCTCCTTCGAACCTTTCCACCAGTTCAATCAGCGTCCCCGTGCCAAGGCTCGCCTCCAGTTCCGCCAGCGCCCCGAGCGTGAGTTTGCAGACATGCGGGACACCATCAACGACCAGCATCACCTCGCCCGCCCAGGGATTGGCCATCAGATGACCGCCACAAAGGTCAGCGGACCGGCAGAGGCCAGCGATAATTCATAGGTCGCCTCACCATTATGCGACCCGGCATATTCGATAGAAGTCAGCTGGAACGGCCCCTCTACCGTGCCGAAATCGGGGATGATCACCTGATAGGCCGGGGTCTCGCCGTCAAAGAAAATCTGGCGCGCGCGCTCATCGGTTGTGGCATCCTTGAACACGCCCGACCCCGAAATGCTCGCCGTCTTGACACCAGCACCCGCCAGCAATTCGCGCCAGCCGCCCTGACTCTCAAGCGAGGTCACATCAACGCTCTCCGCGTTGAAGCTGATCCGGGTCGCCCGCAACCCCGCAATCGTCTCGAACAGTCCCTCGCCATTCATGTCGATCTTGATCAACAGATCCTTACCGTTCTGCGCCGCCATGTCTAACTCTCCATTATTGCTGTGAAATCACCTGAGGCTGTCGGGCGCGATGCCCGTCAGTCATCCTCAACCCGCGCCCGAAAGATCAGGTTGATCTGGCGGATATCGCCAGTTTCCACCCGCGCCGCGACGGCCCGATAGAAATTGAGCGACACTAACCTGCCCCGGCTCAAGGTCAGACTGGCGTCGATCAACGCATCCGACACCGCGCCCGCCGCCTCCTTGGCGCTGGCAAAGCCGGCCGCATCGGTCACCACCGACACGGTAAACTCATGCTCTGCGCCAAAACCGGTCTGATCGGACTTGTCCCGCACCGTCTCCGGTCCCAGCGCCACATACAGCGATGGCAAAATGCCCGTGGGCAGCGCGTCATAAATCGAAACGCCTACCAGCAGACCCAGCGCGACATCCGCACTGAGCCTCTGGTAAACGGCCGCCTGCAACGCTCCGGCAACACCATAGGTCATACCGCCGTCTCCTCTTCTGCCAGACAGGTCAGATACCTGCCGCCCTGATCGGCCTCGGCGACGGCCAGAACCTTGAAGATCCGGTTACCGTCTCGAAACCGCTGATCGGGCAACGGGCGGGCTGGGGATCCAACCTGGGCCGCGCGCAATGTGATGCGGTAGCTGACCCGCGACATTGATGTGGCCACCCCCGCGACCTCGCGCCCGCTCCCGGCCACAACCGCGGCCCAATGCGTGCCCAGCACGTCCCAGCCCTGAGTATAGCCGCCCGCGCCATCCGGCAGGCGCACCGGCGCCTCCAGCAGCAGCTTGCGATTGAGCAGCGGCATGGTCATGCGCGGCCACCCACCGACAGGCGCACCATGCGGTAACGCTCGATCAGGGCGGTCACACCAAAGGGCATGCACCCGGCACCCAGTGCGGTCTCGCTGCGATATTCGTGGTAATGCGCAGCCAACATCAGGACCGCCTGTGCCAGATCGGGCGGCAGGTCGGACCAGTCCGGTCCAAACCCGGCCATGAACCCGACGCGCACCGCGCCATTGGCCGGAACCGTGGGCAACATGGCCCCCATCGCGACCAGACCAGGGCGCTGCATATCGGGCAGCAAGCGATAGCTGGCAGGATCAATCAGCGTCTCTGCGCCACCCGGTGCAATCAGCGTCACATCTGTGATCGCGCTCACCGGCGCCAGCGGCAGAGCCTGCCGGTCCGTGTCTCGCCATGCCTCCAGTCGCAGGGCAAAATCACGCTCAAGCAGGGCTTTGCCCGTGCGGCCCTCGATCGTGGCCAGCGCCGCACGAAGAAACCCCTCGAGCAACGCGTCCTGCAACCCGTCATCCGAAAACCCGGTGCCCAGACGCAGATGCTCCTTGAACTGCGCGACAGGGATCGCCGACTGCGGCACCGTCGTCACTTCGGTCAACATCATGAAATCACTCCGATATCCGTTTCATTTCGCCGCACCGGACGCGCACCCCCCGCATTGCTCGGACGGAGGGGAGCAGCTAGACAACACGAAGGAAGTTGTGCGCGCCCGATCAGACGCCGCCCCTGCGGGGGCAGCGCCTCACCACTTCCAGCCTTAGCTGGTTGCGATCTTGAGAACCTTGATCGCGCCAAAATCGCTCACCGCACCGCCGACGCGCTTGGTCGCGTAGAACAGGACATGCGGCTTGGCCGAGAACGGATCACGCAGCACGCGCAGGTCGGGGCGCTCGGCAATCGTATAACCGGCCTCGAAATTGCCAAAAGCGATGGGATGCGCATTGGCCGCGATATCCGGCATATCCTCGGCCACCAGCACCGGATAGCCGAGCAGCCGGGCAGGCTCGCCCGCAGCAAAACCATCCGACCACAAGTAGCGGCCATCGGCATCCTTCAGCTTGCGGATGATCCCGGTGGTTTTCGAGTTCATGACAAAGCTGGCACCGGCACGGTATTGCGCGCCCAATGCATAGACCAGATCGACCAGCGGATCGGTATTGGTGATCGTGGCCGCTGCACCCGAGGCGATGTAGCCGATATTGCCCCAGGTCCATGTGGCGTTGGCCACCTTGGTATAGTCAAGAAACCCGCGCGGCTTGTCGACGCCATTGCCGTTGACATAGGCGGCGGCTTCGGCGCGATTGAATTTCTCGGCAATCCGGCCCGCCAGCCAGTTTTCCATGTCAAACGCACTGTCATCCAGCAATCGCTGCGATGCCTTGGGCAAGGCCGACAATTCATGCAGCGGAATGGTGATCCGATCGATGATCGCGGTCGAGGTTTCAGTCGTTGCCACCGTTTCCGTGGCCCAGCCCGCACCGATATCAGCCCGGTCGATCAGCACGTCATAAGAGGTGCTCTCGACATTGACGACATTGGCAATGGCGCGGATCGAGGCGGCTGACAGCAGAACCGACTTGATCGTATCCGCCATCTGCGGTGCGACCAGATAACCACCATCAGCGGCGACAGCGGTGCTCATCGCCTTGCCTTCAATCTCGAGGCCGCGCAGCGCATCGTCATCACCACAGCGCAGATAAGCGCCAAAGGCCTTCTGATGCGGGGCTTCCACATCGGCAGCGGCGGCCAGCGACGGGCGCATGCCCGCAAACATCGTTTTCCGGTCCAGCTTGGTCATACGTTCGTCCTGTTGTTGAATCTTCGATTGCATGTCGGTGGTGAAATGCTTGAAATCCTGCATGAAAACCGCCACCGCAGTTTTCAGCTCCTCAGCCGGGGACAGACCTTCCCCGGCCCGAGCCTTGGTCTCGGGAGTGCTCATCTTGTTTCCTCGTTCTGGTTGAAACGCCGGCTCTAGTCCGAGACCAGCAGGCCGCGCGCGCTTTGAAACACCGCCGCCAGTTCGCGCAGCATGTTGGCGTCGGGGTCATCCCCCTTGGCCGCCACCCGCGCCTCGGGAAGCATGGGAAAGGTCACAAGCGACACCTCCCAAAGCTCCAGCTCCGCCAAAAGCCTGCCGCCTTTGTCGTCTTTCGTGGCCTTGAGGGTGCGGTAGCCGATCGACAGCCCGTCAATCGCCCCTGCCCCGATCAGGGCAATCGCTTCCCGGCCGCGCGCCACATCCGTCAGAATGCGACCCTTCACCCACAGCCCTTTGGCATCCTCACGCACCTCCTCCCACACACCGATGGGCTGTGCAGGATCATGTTGCCACAGCATCTTGACGCTGCCGCCCTTGGCGCGCAGGCGGGTCAGCGATGCGACATAGGCACCGCTCGCGACTACATCGCCACCCTGATCCGTCGCGCCAAAAAGCGAGGCATAGCCACTGATAACGGCACCATCGGTGATGGTAACATCGCCGCCCAAGGCACTGAATTTCTGTTCCAATTGCATCATGGTTCCTTTCAGGGCGCCACGTTCAGGATGGATTGTATCGCCTGTGCCAATATGATCGCGACCACACCATAGACGGTCAGCCACAGGCGCTTTTCCAGCCGCTCCATCATCGCTTCGATCTTGCCTAACTGGGTGTTGATCTGCGCAAACTGCAGCGCGGCCAGCCGCTCATGCGCCTCGATCCGCATGCCCGGCGCGCAGGCAAATGGGGCGCCATAGGTCCTTGGCTCACTGGCCATCGCCCACCTCCAGCACCGGCAGACCCAACAGCGCGCGCTTCTCCGCATCGCTGAGAAATCCGGCCTCGGCCACACGGCGCCACTGTGCATCACGCTCGTCGGCCAGCGCCGGCACCCGGTCCAGATCGGGACGCAGGTCCAGATGCTCGCCGCTAAAATCCTCAAGCCAGTTGGCCACCGCACTCGCGACCCGCGTCGCCAGCGGCAGCACGGTCAGACGATAGAACGCGCGGTTCGCCTCCTGATAATTGGCATAGGTCGCATCGCCGGGAATCCCCAGAATCATCGGCGGCACGCCAAAGGCCACCGCAATCTCGCGCGCAGCACTCTCTTTGGTCTTTTGAAACTCCATATCCGACGGGCTGAACCCCATCGGCTTCCAGTCGAGGCCACCCTCCAGCAGCATCGGCCGCCCGGCGTTGCGCGCGCCCTGATGCTGGCTCTCCATCTCGCTCACCAGCCGGTCATACTGGTCCTGGCTCAGCCCGGCCTGTCCATCGACACCCTTGTAAACAATCGCACCAGAGGGGCGCGCGGCATTATCAAGCAGCGCCTTGGACCAGCGACTGGCGCTATTGTGCACATCAATCGCACTCGCCGCCGCCTGCAGGGCAGAGAATCCGTAGTGGTCGTCTTGCGGATGAAAGCTGCGGATATGACAGATCGGCGACACGCCCTGACCCAGCGCAAAGCGGTGTTTGCGGCCATTCACATGGTATTCGTATGCGACAGGCCAGCCATCCGCCCCCGGCACCACCGACATCCGGTCAGAGCGCAGCACATGCAATTCGACCGGCAGCCCCGCATCGCCCACCGCCTCCAGATAGGCATTGCCGGTCAGCAGTATCTGCCCGAACAGCGCCTCGAACAGTTCCGCCCGGCCCTGCGCCGCATTGGGGCGCGCCAGCAATTCAATTACCGGATGCTGGTCATAGCGGCGCGCCGCGTCCTGCAGAATCAACGGCAGCGCGGCAGCAGCCTCTGCAATCAGCCGCACCGCACGAAAGCCCACCGGATTGCCCAGAAACCCGGCCCTTGTCAGCGACACCACATCCCGCGGGCTCCAGACCACCCGGCCAGCACCCTGCCAGGCAATCACCGGTCCCGCAGCCGAGGCTTTGGTCTCAGGCACCGCCGCGCGACGGGCAACCGCATCAAGGCCCGACCCGGCCCCTGTGCGCTTCATAAATCCAAACATCCGCTTCTCCTCAGTCCCGCCTGCTCGCACCGGGGTTCATGGCGTGAACATTGCCTGCGATTTCCTAAGATGGCGCGACCCCACCGCACAGAGCCTCTCACCTGTCGCGCAACACCCGGTTTCAATCTGGCACAAATACTCCCGCGCGGAGCGCCTCCCACCCCGCCCCCCCCGCGCGGGCAGGCCATTACAGCACCCGCAGACGCGGTCGCTGCCAAGAGGCGGCAGGCACAATCATCACCTCATGCAACGCCCAGACCAGTGCATCGACACGGTCAGGCGATCCGCGTCCCAGATAGCCGCCCGCCGTCATCTGACCCATCTGGTCCTCAAGCTTGCCCAACCCGCGCACATGCGCAATTCGGCCCTGCTCATACAGGGCGGCCACCGGCTCGGCCCGCACCACCTTGCCGCGCGTGGCATGCACGGCGCGGAACGGCACCAGCGGATCGACCTGCCGGATCACACTCTCCACCAGCGCACCGCCCTGATTGACCTCCGCCACCAGCCGCTCCGCACCATGCCGCTGCATCGCCGCGATCGCCGCCTTCGCCCAGTCCAGCGGTGAAGCAGCCGACACCGTCGCATCCTCCAGCACATAGGCGCGCCAGTCCTGTGGCGGGCCCGACATAACCAACCCCGCGACGATGATCCCGCAGTCATCCGACCCCTTGTGCCCCGTCACCGGCGGATCGACCGCGACCACGATCCGGTCAAGCTTGGGCACCTCCGCCACCTGACAGGCACTCAGCACCCCCGCAGACCACAGCGCCCCTTCCGCATCCGCCAGCATGACCCCATCGAGTTCCTGCCGCCCCAACCGCGTCCCCGCATAGCGGCGCTGTACCTCCTCAAGGAACCCCTGCGCCAGATTGGCCCGGTTCGCATCCGTGGGGGCATGGGTGACGACGGTGCTCTCACGGCCCAGCAGATCGCGTAGCAGGCCGAGGTTGCGCGGCGTCGTGGTGACACAGACCTGCGGCTGCGTGCCCAGCCTCAGGCCAAATTGCAGCATGTCCCAGGCCTCCTCGGCCCGCTTCCACTTGGCCAGTTCATCGGCCCATGCCCCATCGAACTGCGGACCGCGCAGCGCCTCCGGCTCATGCGCTGAAAATAGCTGCGCCGTGGCGCCATTCGGCCAGATCAGCATCTTGCGCGAGGCGATCCACTCCGGGCGGCGGTCGGGGGGCGAACAGGCGAGGATGCCCGAGTCGCCAAACACCATCACTTCGCGCGCCTGATCAATCGTATCGGCAATCAGGGCGACGCGCCGGGCGCGGCCGGTATCGGCCGGCCGCGCCCCCTCTACCATTGCCCGGACCCATTCCGCACCGGCACGGGTCTTGCCCGCACCACGTCCGCCCAGAATCACCCATGACCGCCAGTCCTCGCGCGGCGCGATCTGATGCGGCAGCGCCCAGAACTCGAACATAAAGGGCAATGCCCGCAGTTCCGCGGGTGTCAGGCTCTCCAGAAACTCATTCTGTCGCGCAACACTCACGGAGGCGAGAAAGGCGGCACCCGATGTCGTATCGGGCGGCGTCAAAGTTGATTTCCGCGACGCCGCCACGCGCCGCCGCTTCTTGTCCTGCGTGCCAGTCATTAAATCTACGCTCCGTTTCATGGGCGTGCCGCAGCGCCGCCTCAAGTTCACTCTGTTTCACCAAAACTTCCCGCAGCGCGCCCCTGCGGCCTGCCCGAAACTCGCTCAGCAACACGGCAAGTGCGGTGGTGACACTTCCCAAAAGAACCAGACTGTCATCAAATTGCTGGCGCGGCCCCGTAACCGGCGCGGCGGCGGGGATCAGATTTGTCTCATCCATGCGTTTTTTATTGCCTGTATTGGATATTCCGCCACAGGTGAGAGAAACGGAAAAAGCGGCCGCGGGGTGACCCCCGGAACGCTTGCCCACTTCTTCTAGCGTGCCAGAACTGGTACACCGGAGCGCACGAAAAGTCAATCCTGTTGCGTAAACAGTGCCTTCTAAGTCCCCG